>JACKQG010000670.1_pt2 | contig 27556 bp, 25 predicted proteins | sample 8237621 | NCBI WGS metagenome assembly JACKQG01 (sample SAMN15677084, study PRJNA649215) | marine metagenome | biome: marine; feature: Black Sea; material: saline water; isolation source: suspended particulate matter (SPM) from the Black Sea western gyre | collected 2013-06-09/2013-06-10 | depth... | reverse complement strand
GCGGTTGAATAGGGAAGGGACTAAACGGTAATTTCCTTGCTAATTATTTATTAATAATGAAACGTAAGATAATCATAAGTATACTAGTAGCTTCATCATTGCTTTTTAGTCAAAGCAATATGACGGGCGCTTTTGGTACTGTTACGATCGATGGAAAGGTCTGGAATCAAGTAGCCCTCCGTCCCGTAACTCCCATAGGTAAATTCAATATAGCATGGGATCTGGTATTTTATTTTGACCAAGACGGAAATGTTTATGATGAAAACTGGGACTTTTCTTCAGGAGAAAAAGCAAAGAATACACTAATTGATAAAATTTACTATATCAGCTATGGTAGAAGGTCCGACCCTCTTTATTTCAAAATTGGTGCTTTAGATAGAGTGGATTTGGGATACGGTATATTGGTGAACGGATATTCAAATGCAGTTCAGTATCCATCCGTTCGAAATGTGGGTCTTGATTTAAGCGTTAAAAATAAATGGGGTTCCGCACAGGGATTTATAAATGATTTTAAACAAAATATTGGTCTTGTGGGTGGCCGTTTTCGATTACCAAAACAAATCCCTGTACCGGTTGCAATATCGATAGTTGTGGATAGAAATCAATTTCTCGGATTGAAAGATTTGGATGATGATGGTGTTCCGGATTTGGTAGACCATTTTCCGGGTAATGAGAATTACTGGCTTGATTCTGATGGTGATGGGTTGGCAGATAATCATGCTTCAGAATTTGATCGCGATGGAGACGGTTTTCCTGATGTATATGATATTGATGTTATCCATGCTTGGTGGGATGAACTGGGTGAGTCTGTTGGTCAAGATTTCAGTAATGAAGCATATTATGATTCATTACCTGACCAGGAAGCGTCACTTCTTCCTGAACCGTTAAATGTTAAAACGACTCCGGATCGAATCGGCGCATTGGCCATTGATTTTGGATATCCAATTGTTGCTCAGGAAAATATGCTAATTACAGTTTACGCCCAAGCAGCCCAAATGTTAGGAACAACTTTTCATCCGGGGACTGGAAAATCATTAAATTTAGGTTTGGGATTAGTTCCATTGGGAATAGCTAGCAATTTTGGCCCCGCCACATTCAATCTGGAATACAGGATGATTCCCAATGGTCAGTTTGAATTCAGCTATTGGAACAGGTCCTATGACCTTGAGCGGGCCACGTTTATTACAAGGAATGAAAGTACACGTGTCATGACAAAAGAATCGAAATTGGGACGTTATGGAGAGCAAAAAGGATTTTATGCTTACTTGGGTATGAAAATTGGATCCCTACTTAAAGCAGGAGCTTCCTATCAGAATTTAATTGGAAAAAATTGGGATGATAGTGAAGCGGATTTTGTAGAATCTGAAAACAAAAGTTTTCTGGCATCTCTCAACTTAACTAAAAGTATCAGCCGGTTAAAATTTGCACGGTTGTATTATCAGCAGCGAAATGTACCCAATCCATTTGATTTTAAGTATACTGAAGGAACAATTATGGGGTATCAGGCAGGATTTGAAATTTCATCAGGGTTGATGCTAAATTATACATTTCAGCGATCTTTCCGGGATTTGGACGGCGATGGTGATGTAGACAGTCCGGATGAAACAATTAATCTTACAACCATTGAGACTTCTTTTGCCTTATGATGAACGCAACCGACATTCGAAAATCATTTTTAGACTTTTTTAAAGAAAAGCAACATGAATTTGTAAGAAGTTCCTCCGTGGTGCCTCATGACGATCCAACCTTATTATTTACGAATGCGGGCATGAATCAATTCAAACCCATTTTCCTCGGAGAGCAAAAACCTAAACATCTTCGTGTCGTTAATACCCAGAAATGCATTCGTGTAAGCGGAAAACATAATGACTTGGAAGAAGTCGGTTTTGATACATTCCATCACACGTTTTTTGAAATGCTGGGTAATTGGTCTTTTGGTGATTATTATAAAGCGGAAGCCATTGAATGGGCATGGGAATTATTCACAGACGTTTGGGGATTGGATAAAGATCGCCTATGGGCGACAGTCTATGAAGACGATGACGAAGCGTTTGAACTTTGGACTAAAGTAACTGATATCGATCCCAACAGGGTTTTGAAATGCGGGAAAAAAGATAATTTTTGGGAAATGGGCGAAACGGGTCCCTGCGGACCTTGTTCCGAAATTCACTACTATATCGGAGAAGACCAATCTAAGCAATCTGCTAAAGGAGTCAATAAATCAGATGAATATTGGGAATTATGGAACTTGGTTTTTATTCAAAACAATCGTTTGGAAGACGGCACATTGGAAGTCTTGCCTGAAAAACATGTTGATACGGGTGCAGGGTTAGAACGAATTGTAGCCGTTCTCCAGGGAAAAACCAGTAATTATGATACTGATTTATTTACGTCCATTATTTCAAAAACTGAAGAATTAACATGTAAATTGAGCAAGGATAATCCAGCTCCATTTCAAGTGATTGCAGATCATATTCGTATGCTTTCATTTTCAATTGCAGATGGAGCATTGCCTTCAAATGAAGGCCGGGGGTATGTATTACGAAGAATTCTTCGCCGGGCAGCCCGTTTCGGCCGCAAGTTGGATCAGCATGAACCATTCCTCTACAAATTAGTCAATACTGTCGTCAAAGTCATGGGAGAAGCATTCCCTGAATTGAATGATAAACAGAAGCATATTTCTAAAGTAATTAAAGCTGAAGAAACCTCATTTAATGAAACACTTGATCGTGGGTTAATCCATTTTGAAAAATTATTAAAGAATTTAAAAGGTAAATCAATTTCCGGAGAAGAAGCATTTAAACTCTATGATACGTATGGGTTTCCGTTGGATTTAACACAATTAATGGCCCAGGAAAATGGCTTAAAGGTTGATGAAAAAGGGTTTAATAAATCGATGGAAGCTCAGCGCAAAAGAGCAAAAGAATCTGGTAAATTCAAAGCGGATATGAAGAATATAAAGTGGATAACAGTAAGCGAAGGAGATGATTCAGCATTTCTTGGTTACGAACAGGTAACTGCAGAAGCGAGTATTAAACGCTTTAGTGTGCTAGATAGCACTGTATTGCTCGTATTGGATGAAACACCATTTTATGCAGAATCCGGTGGACAGATCTGCGATAAAGGAAAAATAACGGGTGTCGGCATTGATTTAACAGTGAATGATGTTCAAAATGAAAATAATGTATTTATTCACTACTGCACTGGAGATTTCGAAGAAGGGAAAGTCGGCAATACAGTATCATGTTCAGTGGATGTACAGCGTAGACAAAATATACGCAAGAATCATTCTGCAACTCATTTAATGCATGCAGCATTTAAGGACGTTTTGGGCGAGCACGTGAATCAAGCCGGCTCTTTGGTACATCCCGATTATCTACGATTCGATTTAACTCACCATGAGAAAATAACTGCAGAAGAATTAATCCAAATTGAGGCTATAGTTAATCATGAAATAGTGGAAAATATAGAAGTGACGACATCCGTTAAAGATTTTGAAGATGCACGCAAAGAAGGAGCTACGGCAATTTTTGGTGAGAAATATGGGGATACTGTCCGAGTCGTAACCATGGATGATTTTTCAAAAGAACTGTGCGGTGGTACACATGTAGAGCGAACCGGAGATATTGGTTTGTTTAAAATAACAGAAGAATCATCTTTGGCTGCCGGAGTACGAAGAATTGTCGCTGTCACCGGACCCAAAGCAGTTGAATATGTTCAGCAACAATCAGCAGTAATTGCTGATTTACAAATTAAATTAACAAGTTCTGCACATGATTTGAGTACTCGAGTCGATCAATTGCTTCAGCAGAAAAAGGATCTGGAAAAATCGCTTAAACAGAAACAAAAATCTTCTTCAAACTATGATGTTAAAAAAATTGTAGCTAATGCTAAAGATGTGGATGGTAAACAGATTATTGTCCATGAATCAGATGCGGCTGATATGGACACGCTCAAGGAATTTGGGGATCAATTATTAAATGCATTGGATTCCGGCGTGGGTGTTTTAGGTTCGGCTGCAGGAGAAAAACCCAGCATTGTAGTTGTGGTGACTAAAGATTTGAATGAAGCCGGTATCAACGCGCCGGATTTGGCAAAGTCAATCGGTGCCATTATTGGCGGCGGCGGCGGAGGAAGGCCTCATTTAGCTACAGCCGGAGGAAAAGACAAAGCTAAATTAAAAGATGCCTTAAAAAAGGCAGAAACAATTATTAAAGACGCTCTGAAGAGTTAAGATGCAATACATACAAGATGGCGATACGTATATTATTCATGTTCAACAGGATGAGCCCATAATGTCAACACTTACTCAATTCTGCAAAGACAATGATATTATTAATGGAGAAATTTCAGGAATTGGCGCTATAAGAAAAATTAAATTAGGTGCCTACGATTTAGTTAATAAAGAATATATTATTAAGCATTTTAATGAAATATGGGAACTCACATCTTTTCAGGCGAATATTCAATTGAAAGATGGAGAACCATTTATACACGCCCACATAAATATGAGTGACCATAAATTGGATGTGAAAGGCGGACATTTATTTGAAGCGGAAGTTGCCGCAGTAGGCGAATTTGTTTTACGTAAAATAAATACACGTGGAAAGCGTGAAATGGATGAGACGATTGGTTTAGCAACAATGTGTTTTATTGATTGAGGAAGAAAATGGTTAAAAAAATAATTATAACAGATAAAGCTCCATTACCAATAGGTTCTTACAATCAAGGAGTCGTTTCCAACGGATTTGTATTTACAGCCGGGCAAGTCGCTATTGATCCAATAACATCGAAACTTATTGAAGGCAGTTTTCAAGATAGAGTTAATCAGGTATTTGATAACCTTGAAAATATTTTGATCGCTGCCGGAAGTGATTTATCCAACGTTGTGAAATTCACAGTTTTTCTTACTGATATGAATAATTTCGCAGATATAAACGAAGTATTTAATAGCCGGCTGAAGGAAGATACTGCACCGGCCAGATCGCTTGTAGCTGTAGCTGGGCTTCCTGCGGGGACAGATGTTGAAATTGAATGCGTTGCTGTGATTAATGAATGAAACGATTCATTATTTTAATCGTATGTTGTACGTGGTTATTTCCCCAGGAAGTAGATTCTGTAAAGACAAAATCTCCGGTGAAAGCAGCATTGTATGGCGCCATGTTTCCCGGAGCCGGACAGGTTTATAATGGTCGATGGTTCAAAGCAGTAATGATTTTATCTTTAGAAGGGGCATCTATATATCAGTGGTCATTAAACGGTGATATTTATAAAAATTATGAATCAGGAAATTACGGTTTGCGTAAGCACCGCTATCTTGAAAAGCGTAATAAATTTGCATGGTGGACTGTGTTCATTTATGTTTACGGTATGTTGGATGCAGTGGTGGATGCCCATTTGAATCCATTTAAAAGCGTCATGGCAGAAAATATCGAATCACATGAAAAAGATCGAGAGGAAGAATGAGTAATCAACGGGAACAATGGGGATCAAAACTAGGATTTATCCTGGCTGCGTCCGGTTCAGCAGTGGGAATTGGAAATATTTGGAAATATCCCCATATGGCAGGACAAAATGGCGGTGCAGCGTTTACCATGGTTTACCTCGTGTGTATTCTGGTTGTGGGCTTATCCATTGTTATTGCCGAATTCGTTATTGGCCGCAAAACACAATTGAGTCCCGTTGGCGCTTTTGAAACACTCGCCCCGAAATCTAATTGGAAATGGTTAGGCTTTTTGGGTGTTGGATCTGCATTTGTGATTCTTTCATTTTACGGAGTTGTGGGCGGTTGGATTATTAAATACATATTCATTTCATTGTCGGGAGGTTTTAATAGTCTTGCGAATAATCCTGAAGCGGCAGAACAATTATTTGGCGGATTTGTTTCTTCAACATGGAGTCCTTTATTCTTCCAGATAATTTTTATGGTCATTTGTATATTTGTGATTATCAATGGAGTAAAAGAAGGAATTGAAAGATGGTCAAAAATCATGATGCCTTTGATTATTATTTTATTGATTGTCCTTGCTATTCGTGGATTAACCTTACCCAACGGTGTGGAGGGACTTAAATTTTTATTCCAACCGAAGTTTGAAGATTTAACAGCTTCCAGTGTCGTTTTAGCATTAGGGCATTCATTCTTTACGTTGAGTCTGGGTATGGGCACCATGATTACCTACGGCAGTTATCTCGATCGAAAACAAAATTTATTGAGCTCTGCATTATGGGTGATTGCTCTGGATACCTTCATCGCTATGCTGGCCGGTATTGCTATATTTACAACTGTATTTGCACTGAATGCAGATCCTGCAGGTGGAGCGGGGCTCATTTTCTTTATTCTTCCATCCGTTTTTCCTCAATTGGCAGGTGGAGCGATTTGGGGGACATTATTTTTTATTCTTCTATTTATGGCAGCACTTACATCTGCCATTTCTATTTTAGAAGTTGTTACTGCCTATTTCATTGATCAAAAAGGATGGTCCAGGAAAAAAGCAACCATACAATTTGGTGCAGTTATCACGATTGTAGGAGTATTCTGTTCATTATCTATGGGTGGTGGAATAAATCTCACTGAATTCTTTGGAATCTCATTCTTTGATTTTATGGATTATCTATCTTCAAAGTATATGCTGCCCATCGGTGGATTATTGACTGCATTATTCGTCTTGAAGAAATGGGGTGTAAATCGTTTCATGGAAGAATTAAAACAGGGTATGGATAAATCACCTATATCAAAAGAACTAATAACCGTTCTTTTTGGAATTGCAGCCACTGTGGTTGGATTTATTATAATTAGTGAAATTTTAGAAGTGGTGTTTGGTATAACACTTATCCAATGATTATCGCCCGCATAGTACCGCCAAAATCCGCTGCTTATAAAGCACTCTCTACTTATTCAAAAAAGTTAGACGGTTTAATGAAGCTGAAACCCTTGAGTTGGTTTGCTGTTTGGATCATGATGACGTCCGGAACCAGTGCACAGCAATCAAACTTGGATCGTTTTACTTATTGGGACATGTCATTGGCCGGAGTTGGTTTAATTACATTATTGATTATCACAATTGTAATGACCTTCATCATCGGGAAAGAAAAATTTTCATTTGCCGGTAATGATTTAAATCCCACTTTTGTCCTAAATCACACAATTGTTGGTTTAATATTATTTATGACAGGCTGGGGTTGGTTGAGCTGGCTAAATGGAGATTTATTCGTTTCACTTAAATCCTTTTTTCCTTATTTGCTTACGTACCTTTCTGTGTTATTCGTTTATCAAATCGATCTGGATTCAATTCCAGAAAAAGGTTATACACCCGGAAAAGGATTAATTGCTTTAAGTCTCATGATGGTTTTAGTAAGTGTCTTTATAGGAATTGCATTTGATGATCCGGTCGTAAGTACAGCAGCAGCAGTCATAGCCCCTTTTTACCTGATTGCAATTGTGTTCCCCGAGCATAAGCGCCATATTGAACGAGCGCGAATTTATCCTGTATTTATTGCCGCCATGTTTGTTTCTGTACGATTACCTTGGTTATTAATTCCTTTGGGGATTCTCTTTTTTGGATTACGTACATATCATTATTTTCGCTATAATATTGTTTTTCCAACTTTTGCTGTGGACCATGATTGAAATAGCTGAAAATAAATGTGATTTTTGCGGTTGCTGTGTAGGTGTTTGCCCTGTTAATTGCATTGAGGTTATGGAAGCTGATATTCGTATTGAGCATGAAATTTGTATTGATTGTGATATTTGCGTTTATGTTTGCCCTATTGAAGTATTAAGCCAAACTGATTCCAAAAAATCCTCATCAGCCGCTGCTTAAAATGTGGAAAGATCAAAAGAAATTTGACTGTATAGTCGTTGGGGGAGGACCCGCCGGTTCGACATTCGCTCGTGTCGCAGCAGAAGGTGGTTTATCCGTTTTATTATTGGAGAAAGATCGCGATATTGGCGTTCCCGTGCGCTGTGGGGAAGCTGTCAGTGATGCCGGTTTGCGCATATTTCATGAACCGAATCCCCGCTGGATCGCATCCACCATCAACCGTATCAAATTAGTCGCGCCCAATGAAACTGTGGTTGAGTTTGATTTACATCAAAAAGGGTATATACTCGACCGCCGAATTTTTGATTATGATCTCGCAGAATTCGCTTCGGCTGCTGGAGCGCAAATTGTAACCAAAGCATATATAGATGGGCTGATTATTGAAGATGATAAGGTTGTAGGAGTACGTGGAACTCACGTTGGAGAGCGGTTTGAAAAACGGGCTAAAATTGTTGTGGGGGCAGATGGTGTTGAAAGCAGGGTCGGACGCTGGGCTGGACTTAATACAACAGTTAAACTAAAGGATATGGAGTGCGGTATCCAAAAGACTGTGACGGGCATTGATGTGAATGAACATATGTTTGATTTCTATTTATCCAGAAAATGGGCTCCCGGGGGATATTTATGGGTCTTTCCAAAAGGAAAGCACAAAGCCAATATTGGACTCGCTATTTCCGGGTATTATGCTAAAGATGGCAAAGCTGCCCACAAATTTCTTGATGAATTCATGGCTTGGAAATATCCCAACGCATCAGTGCTGACAACTGTTGTGGGTGGAGTTCCGGTTGCTAAAACAGTAAAACAAATGGTGATGGACGGGCTAATGCTGATCGGTGACGCTGCTCGTACGGTCAATCCTGTAACGGGTGGAGGAATCATCCCCGGTATGCGCAGCGGTTTACTGGCAGCGGAAACAGCTGTTAAATCGCTCAATAATGGTGGACCGACACGTAAAAATTTAACGCCATACGAAAAGGCATGGCATAAGATTGGCGGAAAGAATCATGAACGATTTTACCGTATCAAGGAAACCATATTCAGGTTTACCGATGATGACCTGAATCGAATCGCCGACGGTATAGCAAACGTCCCTGAAGATGGGCGCAGTTTGCTTAAACTATTTACTATTGCTGCCAGCAAAAAACCTTCCCTATTAATTGACGTTGCTCGAGTGTTTACCGGAATCTAATGGAACGTAAAGAACTCCTACGAAAACTCGACCTTTCCACATACATCGCTTTCGATTTTGAAACGACAGGCTTGAGCCCGGAAAATGACCGCATAATTGAAATCGCAGCCATCAAGTTTGAAGGAGGTGAGGCTGTTGACAGATTTGTCACGTTGGTAAATCCGGAAAGGCAAATTGATTCATTCATTACGGATATTACCGGTATTTCCAATGCCATGGTTTCCGATGCACCGGTTGAACGCAATATTGTAGATAATATCCTCGATTTTATGGAAGATCTTCCATTAGTCGCACACAATATTTCATTTGATATAAATTTTTTAAATAATCTGTGTGAACGATATGATAAAAAAATTATAGAACATCAGTTATATGATACACTCCAATTGGCACGAACATTCTTATTTTTTCATCCAACCCACAGTTTGGGTTCGATTGCAGAATATTTCAATATGTCAGCTGTGGGGTCACACAGAGCAGAAGCGGATACAGAAAATACCGGTATCATTTTTCACCATTTAGTTCAAGAAGCCGCCAGTTATCCTTTGGAAGTATTTTCAAAAATAATTGCGGTGTCAAAAAATCATGATATGCACAATGGTCCCTTATACATAAATATCAGTCATGCATTGAAAAATGAAGGTAATCTAAAAACGGGATTGGTGAAATCTGAAATTGATAAACAATTATACAGTAATGTTTTTGCTGCAACAGGTCAAAGTGATTTATCTGAATTAACTGTTGAAGATGTTTTTGCTGAAGGCGGAAGGTTAAATCAGGTAATGGAAACCTATGAAGCCCGTAAATCACAGCAGGAATATGGCGAGTATGTCACTAAAATTTTGAATGATGAACAAAGTTACAGTGCTATTGAAGCCGGGACGGGTTTGGGAAAATCCATGGCCTACCTTTTTCCTGCATTGCAAAAAGCTTTCAGTAATGAAAATGAAAGTCCCGTAGTGATTTCATGTCATACAAAACATTTACAGGATCAGTTGTTCAACAAGGATTTGCCGTTATTGGCGGAGGCGCTGGATGTTCCTCTTCATGCCATGATTCTAAAAGGACGGAGCAATTACATATGTTTAACTCGTTTAAACTGGCTCATAGCCGATGCGAATCAATTGTTGCGCAAAGATGAAATAGAATCATTATTTCCAATTATAGCATGGCTTAATGTTACTCAATCGGGGGACTTATCTGAATGCGCCGGTTTTTGGGGATTTCGTCCTTTTAGGATTGTGGAAATGATCCAGAGTGAACCTGGGTTTTGTACGACATCTATTTGCTCCGGAAATGACGGTTGTTATTTTGGGTCTTTGCGTCAAGCTGTTCATGAATCTCAAGTAATTATTGTCAACCACGCCTTGTTACTTTCCAACATGAATAATCCTGGAATATTACCGGAATATGAAGCTGTCATTATTGATGAAGCTCACAACCTTGTTGATGTTGCTTATGATCAACTTTCGCTGCAAGTGAACATGTTCAAAGTAAATGCCATTTTGGATATTATTGATCCCAATATAACCAGCGCCAAGCGCTGGACGCAAAAGCTTGAATTACTGCTGGATGATAATTCTGAATTGAAAATGCATTACAAAGCATTGCAGTTAAACTGCGTAACATCGCGAGAATATGGTCACGTATTTTTTGACGATCTTTCTGGAGTCATTTCCGGTAGAATTAAAAAAGACATTCCTTATCCCCAACATATAATGCTCCAAGACCTGGCGGAAGGATATAGCTCTGTATTATCCCAATTACAGGAGTTTGAATTAGCATTATCTGAAGTCAATGAATCGATAAAAGGTGTATTGGGTCAATTGCAGAAACTGGATCCCGGAAATGAGGAATTGGGTGATGTGGCGCAGTTGTTTGAACATAGCATTGAGGTTATCGAAAAACTGCAAACTGAAGTCGCATTATTAACCCATGATCAACAAAACGGCTGGGTCTATTGGCAGCAGGGCCAATATCGCCAAGGACGAGGCGGTGAAAAAGTGTTGCATATTTCCGTTAATGGTGCACCTATAGATATTGCCGAGGACTTGGCGCGAACATTTTTTGATTCAATTAAACAATGTGTTCTAACATCAGCTACACTCCGTGTTGAAGAAAGCTTTGATTATTTTCTGCAGCGTTCCGGCCTCGCATTTTTGGACGATGACCATGTTCACACGGCAGAGTTTCACAGCCCATTTTATTATGAAGATCAAGTGCGATATTTTCAATATAAAGGAAAAAATGGCCAGAATCCGAAACTTGTAGCAGATGTGATTTATGAATGTCATAAACACACCGGAAAGCGGATTATGGCATTGTTTACGTCTCGTGCAGCTCTCAACCATGTATACCATGAATTACAAACGAAACCGGGAGGTCGTGAACTTCCTGTATTTGCCCAAGTCGCCGGTTCCTCTCGATACGCCATGCTCCGGGGTATGCACCGGGCAAAGAACGGTATTTTGTTGGGAACGAATGCGTTTTGGGAAGGGGTGGATCTTCCCCGAGATTTGCTGGAAATATTGATCATATCAAAATTACCTTTCAGCGTTCCCACTGAACCGCGCGTTCAGGCGTATAGCAATATGCTTCAGAAACAGGGGAGAAATTCATTCATGGATTTTAGTGTGCCGGAAGCAGTGGTACGCTTTCGACAGGGATTTGGTCGGTTGATACGCACCATTGAGGATGAAGGTCTCTTTATTGTTATGGACGAGCGGATCGTCGAAAAACGCTACGGTTCTGTTTTTAGTGATACCATTCCGGTGCGAATGGAACCATTTTCAATTGTTGAAGAATTGATTAAGTAATCGTTTTTAAATCGGCTAAAAGAAGTTCTTTTTCTTCTTTATTGTTAATTTCATTACACAGATTATTTGCAGATTGAAGATGCTCGTTTCTCAAATCTGTATTCCCATCTTTACTATGAACTCGGGCCAATGCTTCATGGGCATATCCTAAATAAAATGGTTTCTCATTTTCACTGAATTCCAAACACAGTTTTCCATAGCGTTCAGCTTGTTCTAAATTGCCGGTCAATGCATAACAGCGGGATACTTGCCAGCAGCCGATACTTTTATGGCGATCCGTACAATCATCTCGTTTTCCCCAATGAAATAATGATGCCATGGCATAATGCACCATTTCATCAGTTTCTTCAGTCGAACGATCTTTTTTATCGATCAATTTCCACGCTTCATTGAAGCAGTGAACAGAGAAATGTTTGTGGAGTTCAGCTTTATTTTCGAAGTCGAGATCAGGCATTGTTTCACTCTTTATCAGTGATCACATATTTTTGAAGGATCTGTATTAAAACCATCTTCCGATAAAATAAATTTTCCTTTCCCTGAAAGAAATCGAATAATTTCATCCGCATTCATATTTTCTGCTGAACACGTATAAAACCGTGCTTCTTCACCAAATGTATTAATAATTTCATTTTTCAACCCATCTGCCGTGTACGCTTTTCCGGATTTTATCATCATTTCCATGACTTCGTGTCCATGTATTCTATTCATTCAATTACTCCATTTTACATTAATCTACATTGTTTCAAAAATACTTTCAAATTTTCCATCAGACTAAGAGTGGATTTTCTAAACAGTTATCTACAATATCTGTTAAAGGAAAGCCAATTACAGTAATTTGAGGACTGGGCATAAAAGAATTTAATAAAGTATAAATGATATTTTATTGTATTGATTTCTCCTCATAAATTCCCCAATGGGAACCCTGTCTATTTCGAAGACTTTTTTGCATACTGCAGATTTCCAATCTTTCCTTGAGACGTCCGGTAAAGTACGCCTGACACCTGACGCTCGTCAAGCCATCAAGAAATCACACCAAAATCTCAAGACACTTCTTTCAAGCGGTGTAAATATTTATGGCGTCAATACCGGATTCGGCAAGTTAAGCAACGTGTTCATTCCGGAAGCTGATCAAAAACAATTACAACTGAATATGGTCAGAAGTCATTCAGCCGGAGTGGGAAAACCGTTTGATTCCGGAATAACTCGCCTGATTATGATTCTAAAATTGATGACTTTCACCCAAGGGTATAGCGGGGTTCGTCCTGCATTGGCAAAACAATTAGTTGATTTCATTAATCATGATATTTTACCGGTCATTCCCCGGCAGGGATCTGTCGGCGCCAGCGGAGATTTGGCTCCGTTATCTCATTTAGCCATGGGATTAATTGGTGAAGGTAATGTCCATTTTCAGGATCGTATCATGCCGGCCTTGATGGCTATCAAGGAAGCAGGATTGGACCCAATTGTGTTGGAAGCGAAAGAAGGTATATCCATGATTAATGGAACACAGGTATCATCTGCATTGGGAATCAAAGCGCTTCTGGCTGTTGAAAATTTATTGAAAACAGCAGATATTTCCGGTGCAATGTCTGTAGAAGCCAGCTTATCCAGCCGTAATGTATTTGAAGCGAAAATTCATAAACTTAAGAAACACCGAGGACAAGTTCAGTCTGCGGGCAATGTGTGGCGTTTATTAGAAAATAGTGCCATTGTGGATGAACATGCGGATTGTGACCGTGTACAGGATCCCTATAGTTTTCGCTGTATTCCACACGTTCATGGCTCCAGCAGAGAATTATATCGAACTGCTAAAGAAATAGTAGAAAATGAGGCCAATAGTATTAGTGATAATCCACTCATATTTTCTGAAAAGGAAATTCGCAGCAGTGGTCATTTTCATGCAGAAGCTGTTGCCCAAGCGCTGGATATCTTATCAATTTCCATATCAGAAATCGGCGCCATTGCCGAACGGAGAATCAATTATTTCATGAAAGGAATTGATGATAAAATTCCCATGTTTGTCGCACATAACCCCGGGTTGGAGTCCGGATTTATGATGGCACAGGTCACAGCAGCATCTTTGGTTTCAGAAAATAAAACTCTGGCTCACCCCGCATCGATCGATTCAATATCTACATCGGCCGGTCAGGAGGATTTTGTAAGTATGGCTCCTTGGGCCGGCCGAAAATGTTTACGTATCATTGAAAACGTAAACCAGATTTTAGCCATCGAACTTTATGTTACGGCAACAGCAACTGCAGAATTTCATAAAGGATTAAAACCGGGAAAAGGGACTTTAAAGGTTTTAAATATGTTGAAACGCCACATTCGCTTGTCAAAAGGTGACCATCCATTGCACGAAGATATGACAACAATAGCCGGATTAATTCGAAGTGGTAAAATTGTTGATAGTGTTATAAAATCGGTAAAATTGGAGTAAAATTGAAGAACCGTCCACCATTTGAAGCTGCATTCACATTTGATGATGTATTGCTTGTACCCCAAAAATCATCTATTCTTCCACGAGAAGTTGAAATTCGTACACGCCTTACAAAAAATATAACAATGAACATTCCAATGTTGAGTGCTGCCATGGATACGGTTACTGAAAGCAGAATGGCCATAGCACTGGCCCGGGAAGGTGGAATAGGTGTTATTCATAAAAATTTGACTATTGATGAACAGGTTACAATGGTTGACCGTGTAAAAAGATCAGAAAGCGGAATGATCATGGATCCGGTGACCATGGAAAAAGATAAAACCATACGTGAAGCAAAGGCAGCCATGTCTCATTACCATGTTAGCGGTTTGCCTGTTTTGGAAGGCGATAAACTGATTGGAATCCTGACAAACCGTGATATTCGCTTTGAAACAAATCTGGATTTGAAAGTATCGGATTGCATGACATCTGAAAAATTGATCACTGTTCCTGTTGGAACAACATTGGATAAAGCGAAAGATATTTTGCAAGAGCATCGCATTGAAAAACTTTTGGTTGTGGATGAAAAGGGTCAATTGGCTGGATTAATTACTGTAAAAGATATTCAGAAAAAGGAAGATTTCCCCAATGCATGTATAGATGAAGCCGGGCGATTGCGTGTGGGTGCTGCAGTAGGCGTGGGTGAAGATTCTTTGGAAAGGGCAGAAGCATTAGCGAATGCACATGTTGATATTGTAGTCGTCGACACAGCTCATGGTCACTCATTGGGAGTATTGGCTAAAGTAGAATCCATCAAGAAAAAATTAGGAGATCGCATTGATCTGATTGCAGGAAATGTTGCCACAGCAGATGCAGCAGATGCATTAATAGATGCGGGTGTTGATTGCGTAAAAGTTGGAATTGGAGCAGGTGCCAGCTGTACAACACGTGTGATTGCCGGCGTAGGTGTGCCCCAATTAACAGCTGTTATGAATTGTGTCGATACTGCAGTAAAAAAAGATATACCTGTTATTGCTGATGGTGGAATTCGTTATAGTGGCGATATTGCAAAAGCATTGGCATCGGGAGCTGAATCCGTTATGCTGGGGAGTTTGTTAGCCGGGATGGAAGAAAGTCCCGGTGAAACTATTTTGTATGAAGGTCGCCAGTATAAAGCCTATCGCGGAATGGGGTCAATGGGCGCCATGAAAGAAGGGAGCGGTGACCGATATTTCCAAGAAGGTGCAGAAGCGACCAAATTAGTACCGGAAGGGATTGAAGGTATCGTTCCTTACAGAGGTTCTGTGCGTAACACGATTCATCAACTTGTGGGTGGATTAAGAGCTTCAATGGGGTATTGCGGCGCAAAAGATTTGAATTCCTATCATAAAAATGCTGAATTTGTTCAAATTACAGCAGCGGGTGTCAAGGAAAATCACCCTCATGAAGTACGGATTGTAAAAGAAGCACCAAACTATCAGGTGTTAGATGGATAAAAATAATGATTGAATGATTAAACGTCTTCAATCAATCAGTCATTTAACCAATCAGTCTAGTGTCATGTCAAGTATGTAATGTGTAAAAAGTCGCAGGAAATTTTGGAGATAACAAGGCGAATATTTTCAGCATAGCCAGAAGCTACGGTTAAAATATTCAACAACGTTATCGAATAAAATAGCAAGACTTGGTTGCAGAAATTTCATGGTTGACATGACACTGGTTGGTCTATCAAACAAAAAGCCCCGTTAACGGGGCTTTTCTAATTAGTATTATTTTGGGGAATTTACGCCAGTGAATTCAAATGACGAGTAATTCTAGATTTTCGCCGTGCGGCAGTATTCTTTTTAATCAGTCCTTTTCCTGCAGCTTTATCGATGATGCTTACAGCTTGTTTATATAGCTTATCTGCTTCATCTTGTTTTGTCGATGCCAATACATTTTTTATTGAACTGCGTAGTTTGGACATATCAGCAATGTTCTTTGCTCGACGATGCTTGTCTTGTCTTTCCCGTTTAATTTGTTGGGGATGTCTATCCATAAATAAAATATCCTTTTTAATGAAAAATTCGGCTGGAAAATTATCCCTTAAATATTAGAAACCCAAAGAAAGAATTACTCATTTTCATGATTTGAAATCCACCTAAAATCGTGTATTTTTGTCTATGGATAAAATTGCTCTCCTGCATACTGTCCCCATTTTTAGGGATTTAAACGAAAAAGATGTTGTGGCCATGTCCGATAAAATGGTCTCACGTTCATACACTCAAGGTCAAATGATTCTCCTCGAAGAAGCAATGGGTGAAACATTTTTTGTAATTGCCAGCGGTAGTGTTAAAATCACTCGATTGAGCGATGATGGTCGGGAAGTGATTCTAGCCATGTTGGGTGAAGGAGACTTTTTCGGTGAAATGTCTTTACTCGATGGTGAAGGCCGATCTGCTAATGTTGTTGCTTTGGATGAATCTGAAGTACTTACACTTTCCCGGAATGACTTTTTGGATATTCTTCAGACATTTCCGAAAATTGCCATAAGTCTATTGGAAGAATTAGCTCTCCGATTGAGAAAGAGCGATCAGCAGATCGAAAGTCTTTCTTTAAGTGATGTTGAACATCGAATCGGCATGACTCTGGTTCGTCTTTCTGAAGAACTTGGAAAAATAAAAAACGGTAATGTAAGTATAAATAATCTTCCTTATCAGCAGGATATCGCGAATATGGCTGGCACGTCAAGGGAAACAGTTTCCCGGACACTTTCACTTTTAGAAGAAAAAGGGTTGGTTAAACGTGAGGGCCGAGACCTGAAAATATTTGATTATTCTGCCTTTTGCAGGGCATTCTCATAAAACCCTAAATTCCTCACCATGGATAAACGACTTATCGAAGGTGTAAGAGCCAACGATCACCGTGCGCTGTCGCGTGTCATTAGCCGAATTGAATTTGATGAATCGTTGAATGATGATTTTTTTATTGATCTCCACGAAAACAGTACACGCTCAATCCGCCTAGGTATTACCGGTCCGCCCGGATCAGGGAAAAGTACATTAACGGACCATCTGATTAATCAATTTCTCGAACATGGAAAATCTGTAGGTGTTGTGGCAATTGATCCAACCAGTCCGTTTACAGGAGGGGCTTTGCTGGGTGATCGGGTTCGAATGAACCGTTATATTTGGGAGGAAAAGGTATTTATCCGCAGTATGGGTACTCATGGAGATTTAGGAGGTCTTGCTCGAAAAGCTCAAGATGTAGGTGATGTCCTGGCGACCAGCGGAAAAGATGTAATCATTTTTGAAACGGTGGGTGTTGGACAGGGAGAACATGATGTTGCGAAGGCTGTTGATTTGACGATCGTTGTTCTCGTACCTGAATCAGGGGATGAAATTCAAATGATGAAGGCGGGATTAATTGAAATAGCTGATCTTTTCATTATCAACAAGGCCGATAGAGATGGAGCGAATAGACTCGCTCAATTATTGCAGAATATACTTCATACTTCCAATAGAGGTGATAAACATGAACCGCCCGTTTTTACAACAGTAGCAAATGATGGAACAGGAATCACAGAATTATTTACAGGAATTCATGATCAAATAGAGAAAATGAAATTGAATGGTTTTCTGGATAATAAACGGTTAGAGCGGCATCGCAGCAGAGTATTAGGATTAGTTCAGGAAAAATTATTAGATGAATTTTGGACGTCAGAAAAGCGGGAAGCATTGGAAAAAAAAACCAATTCAATTGATTCTATCAACGCATCTCCACATGAAATATCCGAATCATTATTAAACCATGAGTAAATCATACGAAATGCCCTTTCTTGATCATTTGGAAGAATTACGTTGGCGATTAATTAAATCGTTGGCGGCTATCATTGTTGGCGGTATGATCACATTTTTATTTATCGATAATATCATCGCTCTGTTAATTGCTCCTACTGAACATATTGAGTCACCCATGGAACTTCAAGTCCTGACAGTCCAGGGCATGTTCATGATTAAATGGGGTTTAGCAATTGTGGGCGGTTTTATACTGGCGTTACCTGTTATTACTTACCACTTGGCAAAATTCATTGCCCCGGGACTCCATAAAAGTGAAAAAAAATTCATGATACCGCTGGTGTTGTTCAGTTATATATCGTTTCTAATTGGTGTTGTTTTTTCCTATAAAATTATGGTTCCTTTTTCGTTACAATTTTTTTCATCTCTGGGGACAGGGGATATCCAAAATAATTATTCCATCAATTATTATTTCAGTTTTATCACGTGGCTTATGTTAGGCAGCGGTATCATTTTTGAACTGCCGGTACTTGTGTACATTTTTTCAAAAATTGGTTTATTAACTCCTCCCTTTATGCGTCATTACCGCCGCCATGCATTTATTATAATATTGATTTTATCGGCATTAATTACACCTCCAGATCCCATAAGTTTGATGTTGATGTCCATTCCGCTTGTTCTTTTATATGAATTGAGTATTGGAGTAAGTTGGATGGTTAATAAAAGCAAATCCTAACAAATTTTCATGCGTGAAGAGATAAAAAATCTAAAACAAATCACAGCTCCTATTTTTGAAGATTTAAAAATCTTTGAAAACGAGTTTCGTGAAGCGATGCAATCTGAAGTTCGGCTGGTAAATACAATCGGTAAATATCTGTTGCGTCATAAAGGGAAAAATATCCGTCCCATACTGACGATTCTTTCTGCCCGAATAACGGGTAGACCAACATTGCAGAGTTATCAAGCTGCAGCAATGATCGAACTATTGCATGTGGCGACACTCATTCATGATGATGTTGTAGATGAAGCAGAAAAAAGACGTGGCTTTTTGGTCTTGAACAAAATTTGGAAAAATAAAGTTGCTGTACTTATGGGTGATTTCTTATTCAGCAAAGTGTTAATAAATCTGATCAAACTGAAAGATAGAGACGCATTGGAATTATTGTCCCATACAGCTGAAAAATTGAGTGCCGGAGAAATTTTACAAATCGAAAAAAGTTTATCCAAATCCATGACTGAAGATGTGTATTATGATATGATATACCAAAAAACAGCTTCCCTGATTTCTACATCGTGCGAGATTGGTGCCATAACAGCTTCGAAAGAGAAAAATGACCGTAAAAATCTAGCATCATTTGGAGAAAACCTTGGAATGGCATTTCAGATTAAGGATGATTTGTTTGATCTTCTGGGAAATGAAAAATCTACAGGAAAAGATATGGGTGCTGATGTAAAAAGAAATATGGTAACATTACCCTTAATCCACAGCTATAGCAATACCTCAAAAGCGGGAGCGCGAAAAATAAATCGTATTCTCCGTAATAAGCATAAAACTGAGGATGATGTTCAAGAATTGAAAACAATCATCCATGAAACAGGCGGATTTAATTATGCGAAAAATAAAATTGATGATTTCAGTTCGAAAGCTCTTGAGTCTATTCATATTTACCCCGATTCAGTTTATAAGGATTCCTTAACGGATTTGGTGGCGTTTAACGCTCATCGTATTTACTGATAGAATCCTTTGTAAAACCCTGTGCGTAATGAAAAAAGAGATAAAATTTTTCTGATTAAGGCGGAAATTGCAGTCAATAATGGTATTATGGACAAAATTTCCAACACTAAATAGGGAAATTTTAGCCTTTTTAATTTGTGCAACAGGTTTTTCGAAGGATTCTGATATAAAAAGGTCTCAATAATTATGACTGATCCCCGGACCATCTTGGTCCAGCGTTTAAGTTCCATCGGTGATATCGTGCAAGCAACATCACCTCTTGCGACTCTTCGATGTCGATTTCCTAATGCTCGAATTGATTTTATGACTTTGAGTCATTTTGCACCGTTGTTGGAAAATCATCCTTCTATTAACCGCATTGTAAAGATAAATCCATCTGAAACTCTCATGACGCTACGCAGTATGGGAAATAGCATAGATGAGGACTATGATCTGGTTGTGGATTTACATAATTCACTGCGGACGAAAATCATGCGTCGGGGGATTGTGGATACAGATACATTGATATATAAGAAACCACGCTGGAAACGGTTGAAATTGATTCAATTACACATAAATGACTTTGCAGATGGATTTAATCAGCGATCATTATATCATGATTGTCTTAAGCCTGTTTTAAATGGACAAACTGACATTCCTCAAACGAGACTTTCAATTTCAGAAAATGAACAGAATCAAGCAGTTGAGCTATTAAAACAAATTGGTATCGAACAAGATTATTTAGTCGTAATTCCCAGTGCAGCATGGAAAACGAAACTGTGGTCTGTAGAAGGGTATAAATCTGTATTTTCAACTTTATTAAAAGAAACAGATTTATCCATCATTATATTGGGAACTGAAAATGATGATATATGTGATAAAATTGATATGGATTACCCAAGAGTATTGAACTTAAAAGGAAAAACTGATTTGAGATCTTCCCTTGGTTTAATCAATAATGCAAAAGCAGTTTTTGGCAGCGATACAGGATTAGTCCATGCTGCAGAGGCACTGGGTATTCCTGCTGTTATGATTATGGGACCTACATCTGTTGAAACGGGCGGTGGTACATTTTTGGCTAATTCTGTAACACTTGCAAATGAAGATCTTTGGTGCAGGCCCTGTTCTCAAAATGGAAAGACTCCTTGTTATCGAAAAGAACAGTATTGCCTGACATCCATCACATCAGAAAATGTAATTAATAAATTAGAAGATATTTTATCAGTATGATCATCATTACAAAACTGATTTATAATTTTATTTTATTTCCATTTTTGATGATCCTAATGGTGATTGGATCTTTATTCAACAGGAAGATAAGGGAAGGATTCAAAGGACGATTAAAATCAATTAATAAACTAAAAAAATTCAGCAAACAGCGCAAAGTATGGGAAAAATGTTATTGGTTCCATGCGGCTTCATTTGGTGAATATGAACAAATCCGTCCGGTATTAGCCGGTTTAAAAGAAGTGGAACCGACTGCAAAAATCATTGCCAGTTTCTTTTCACCCTCCGGTTTTAATAATGTCCATGATGAACATATTGACTGTAAAATTTATCTGCCCTATGATTTTCTCTGGACCATTCGCAAAGCGATGAAACTTACACGTCCAAGGAAACTTATTTTTGCAGCATATGATATTTGGCCAAATCTTATTTGGTCTGCACATAGGCGGAAGATTCATTCGACACTATTCGCTGCGCGATTTGCGAAAGGAACCAAAAAATTAAAACCCATTATTCGCAATTTTTACCGCAGTGTTTATCGCTGTTTCAAGACCATCTATACTGTGGATGAATCTGATTATCTGCGTGTACAAGAATTGGTGAAAGGGAAGAACAGTCCTATTTTGCGAGCATTGGGAAATCCACGATATGATCAGGTAAAATCAAAAGCGGATGAATTTACTGTTATGCATACAGAATCGGTTTTAGACCGAGAAAGAAATATAATCGCCGGTAGTATTCATAATGAAGATGAAGCTGTGGTTATGGAAGCATTAGTTGATATCTTAAGAAAACACGAGGACGTATCGCTTGTTTGGGTGCCTCATGATCCGGATGAACGTTATATTACTCGTGCTGAAACATATTTTAGTGAAAATGGATTTGATTGCAAGCGATTGGGAAAGAAAACAGTAAAATTACCAAAAGCGAAAGTAGTTTTAGTTGATGTTGTGGGAATTTTATCCCGGCTCTATTGGCATGGTCAAATCGCCTATATTGGCGGCGGATTTTCAACCGGCGTTCATAATACAATGGAACCGGCCATCGCCCGATTGCCTGTGCTGTTTGGCCCCAGACATGAACAATTCCACGCAACAGGCGAACTTATCAAATCCGGCGGTGGTTTTATGGTGAATAATCATGAAGAAGTCTTTGGTGTATTGGATAACCTTTTGACCAATCAAGATCTTTTCCTCCAAGCCAGTTATGCTTCAACGGATGTGATTCATCAGAATTTGGGTTCAGCCACACGAGTCGTTCGGGGTATTATTCGTGACTGATAAGCTGCAATTCAATCTTTCTTTTCCAAAATTCAAGTTTGAGAAATCCTTCACATTCGAAAGTGGGCTTCACGTTATTTATGGTGAAAGCGGGAGGGGAAAATCTGCTTTAATCAATCAAATTCTCGGTTTCGAAAAAGAGCATGAAAATTTTGTGATTTCACATATCAATTGCCCCGATGAAGTCCAAAAAGTTTTTCAAAATCCGGACACACAAATTGTAAGTTCGACACTTAATGGCGAATTGGCATTCTCTTTGGAATGCAGGTCGAATGATCAGAAAGCCATATCGAAAAAGCTAGAAGAAATTAGAGAATACTTAATTTTTGAAATAGACGGAAATCGTCATCCTGCAACATTAAGCGGCGGTGAAAAAGAAATGCTGAATATTGTAACCGCATTCAGTGTGGATCCTCAACTTGTTTTAATTGATGATGGATTGTCATTTCTAAATCCAAACAAAAAGCAAGAAATGATCCATTATATCCAAGATCGAATTGAGTTTTCAAACTGTATCGTTTTCTGGTTGACCAGTGATTGTAATGATCTGCAATTTGGAAATACGCAATGGGAATTATCTTTATCATCCATGGAAGAATGGAAAGGTCAAATTCAGCCTTTAGAAAAAATTGTTCATCATACAAAAGCGAATGATATGTACCTGAATTGTCATGACATGACGTTTACCTATAACGGAAACAGTAATCTGTTTGAAGGACTTAAAATGCAGATTGACGATTTCCGATCTTTGGGCATAACAGGTTCAAATGGTTCGGGTAAAACAACACTGGCAAAATTACTTCTCCAAATTGAAAAGCCGGAATCAGGTTCAATATCCTTAACCAAAACAGGTGAAGAAGCTTCCATTGCATACCTTGAACAATTTCCGGAAAAGATGATCGGCGCTGATTCATTGGCTGATTTTGTAGAAAGGCTTGTTAGCGCCGAAAAACTTGAGAAACATAAAATGAATCTTGCCATAAATAATCTTAAGAGTTGCCAATTGGAATGGGCGCAGATTAAAGAGAAAACGGCATTGGATTTACCTTGGTCAACGTTGCGATTGGTTTTGACGATTTGGCTCATAAATTGCGAATATGATATGCTGATTTTGGATGAACCAACATTTGGTCTGGGACGGCAACAAGTTTTAACTTTGACTCATCATTTACAGTTATATTTGAAGAATAAATATCTGATCATTATTTCTCATGATACAGAATTCATTTATACATTTTGTGATCGTGTGTATGATTTGGATCAACGCACGATAAATGCTGAAAAGAAAAACTCTATTGCAAATGGATAATCCTAAAGCAAAATTTATGGATCCCACGCGGATCTTGACCGTCGCCAATATGATCAGTCTATTGAGGGCGTTTATGGCTATTCCCATCATTTATTATTTGCAAAATGAAAATTGGAATTTGGTTTTTGTGCTCATTATGCTGGCTATCTTATCCGATACATTGGATGGATACTTTGCCCGCCGTGCCCACGAAGTAACCCATTTTGGCAAATGGCTGGATCCCATCGCTGATTTTGTTGTTATACTTGCTGTTGCATCCTATTTGGTTATGGAAGGATTATTTCCTGCTTGGTTTTATTGGTTCTTTCTCGGGCGATATGTGGCCATCGCTCTTCCGGCAATTTATTATTTAAACAGTCGTGATTACATTCTTCAATCAAATTGGTATGGTAAATGGGCAGCTGGTATTTCGACACTTTCAATCGTATTACACATTTTCCCAATCGCTCAATTATCATGGCTACCCACATTTACTTTATATATTGCTACAGGTTTATTGACTATAAGTTATCTGAAATATTTACGGTCTTTTTTTAAAATATCAAAACAGACCTAGTTAATGGCGTTTATAGGTAAACTATTTAACGCGCTTCGTCGCTCGCGAGACCGTGTTTCCGGTGCATTCCAGCAGTTGGTAAAGGAAAAGGTCAGCCCCCAGTCGTTGGAACAATTGGAGGAAACGCTCCTTGCATCAGACTTGGGATTAAATACGGTCGAAGATATTCTTGAGATTGTTAAAAAACACTCCCATGATAATTTTCTGAATGAAGTTGCAGATTATATGCAGAAGTCACTGGATCATGAAAAGCAGATGGAAATTCAAACTCCATCTGTCATGCTCGTCGTTGGTGTGAATGGTACGGGCAAAACGACCACCGCAGCCAAACTGGCCAATTACTATGTGGATCAGGGTAAAAACGTGCTTTTGGTGGCGGCGGATACCTATCGCGCTGCTGCGATTGCGCAACTTCAGCAATGGAGCAAGAGGTTGAATGTGCGCATGGTGTGCAATGAAAATTCCCAGGATCCGTCTTCTGTTTTGTTTGACGGCCTGCAATCTGCTAAATCGGAGGATATTGACCTTGTAATTGTTGATACAGCAGGCCGATTACATACGTATACGAATCTTATGAATGAATTGGAAAAAATGGCTCGAGTTGTCCGTAATCGCTTTCCCGAATTCAATCTTATTTCTATGATGACTATTGATGCCAATTTGGGACAAAATTCACTTCATCAAGCCCGGGTATTTGCCAAAAGTGTTGAATTGGATGGAGCGGTTCTGACCAAGATGGATGGGACTGCCCGAGGCGGAATTGTATTTGCCCTAAAAAACGAATTAGATCTTCCTGTTTTATTCATTGGAGTAGGAGAAGAATTAAATGATCTCAATGAGTTTGATACTGACGAATATATCCAATCACTTTTGGGTTTGGAAAATGCCGAAGTATAAACAAATATGGATAAATGGATAGTTGGATGAATGGATTATTGGAAAACCTTTTTTCTTTACCAGAATTCCATTAATCCATTATTACAAAAACCCAGATGTTTTTTATGTACACTAATTCAATGCTAACAAACCTATGAAGATTCATATGATCAGCCTTGGCTGTGCGAAAGCGCTTGTGGATTCAGAAATATTGTTGGGCGGATTGAAACAGAATGAAGTGGAAATCACTGAATCGCCGGAAGAAGCGGAAACAGTCGTTGTGAACACCTGTGGATTTTTAGATATTGCTCGTGAAGAATCCGTGGAAACGATTTTACAGGCTGCCGAATTGAAGAAGTCGGGAGATATTAAGCAATTGGTGGTTATGGGTTGCTTGTCTGAACGATATCCGGATGAGCTGACAAAAGAGATTCCGGAAACCGACCGTATTTTCGGTTCAAATAATCACCGCGATATTGTCACGTTTATAACGGGAAAAGAATTCGCCAAAGACGATCCACTGTTTTTCCGCTCACTTATGACACCCAATCATTATGCTTACCTGAAAATCGCTGAAGGATGTGATAACGGCTGTTCATTCTGCAGTATTCCCATTATGCGCGGACTTCAAAAAAGTCGACCCATTTCGGCTATTGTGGATGAAGCGCAACGGCTTGCGGAAAACGGCGTAAAAGAACTATTGATCATCGCCCAGGATTCTACATCGTATGGATGGGATTTACCGGAAAAGAAGTATTTGAGCGATCTGATCTACGCATTGGATAAATCACTGCCGGAATCTGTAAAATGGCTGCGGATTCATTATGCGCACCCGGCCCATTTATCACAACGTATTATTGATGCAATGGCAGCCACAAATCGAGTATGCAATTATTTGGATATGCCTATTCAACATGCATCTGATAAAATATTAACATCCATGCGCAGAGGCTTGGGTAAAGAAAAAATGCGTGAACGCATACAACGATTGAGAGACGCCAATCCCGGTATTGCTTTGCGAACCACATTGATTGTGGGTTATCCCGGTGAGACCGAAGCGGATTTCAATGAATTATATGACTTTGTAAAAGAGATACGTTTTGATCGATTGGGTGTTTTTACATATTCCGAAGAAGATGATACACTTGCTGCCCAACTGAACGATGATGTACCGCCGGAAGTGAAAGATGAGCGCAAAGCCGTTATTCTGGATTTACAGGCCGAAATATCAGCAGAAAATAATCAGGCTTTAATTGGTCAAACACTCGATGTGTTAGTAGATGAAGTAGGGGAATCGGTTTCTGTTGGCAGGACAGAATTCGATTCACCTGAAGTGGATCAAATAGTTCATATCAACAGTGTGGTTGAAAAAGGAGAATTCTGCAAGGTGAAGATTGAAGATGCGAATGAGTTTGAATTGATTGGGAGTCTGGTGAGTGGTCCCGACACTCTGTGTACGGGATCTACGCTCCGCTTCGATGAGTGGTAACTGGTGAAGCAGTAATAAATTGTACGCATTTTTTACGGTTTACGTTTTACTCTGTTTGAAATATTCTTAATTTCTCGAAAACGGAGAATTCATATTGTTGCCCAATAGAAACATAATTACATGAGAATATTTGCATTCAAAGCAATGTTCAGTTTTATTACTGTTTTTAATATTTTGTTTGGACAACTGGATTATTCTTTATCCATAGAAAAAATACACTATGGTCTCGGTGAGGATGTACCCATAACTGTTACAGTAACTAGCTCTCATGATTTAAATATCACTTTATCATGGAGTGATCATTGTCAGGCGACGTATTCTGTAGATTCGGAACAGTATAATTTTCATTGTATTCAAATACCCAGCGAAATTAATCTAGCTCCCGATTCATCTTATAGCTGGGAATTTATTTATGAAGGAACGGATTCCATTTCTTCAGGTGTTCATTTTATTCAAGGAGAAGTATTTAACTATGGATTTACCGATTCTCTTTTCATACACATAAGTGATGTTGATACGGCTGAAGTTTTATCGTATTTACCGATGGAGGTTGGAAATAGATGGCAGTTTTTAACGACACAAGGTCAGGCTGGTGTTCAGGATGATACGTCATTTATAACAATTTCAATTGATACCATGGTTACGATTGATGGATTGAATTATTATCATTTTGATCCCTTTTTTATGTCAGATATATCGTCATTTTTAGATCCGATGTTTTCATACATTAGGATTGATACTTCAAGATTAGTTGTTAATGCAATCGGATGGGATATATGTGATGAAGTTGATATAGTTTATTTATATATGGACGAAACTATAAATTTCGATCTGTATTATCATTATTCGATGTATGAACCCGAGTGTATGCCAATAATAATTTGGAGAGATCCGTCATATTATTTATCTCAAATGGATACTTCTTTGCAGTCGATAAGTATTTTATACCCTTTAAGTTCAGGAATAACGTTAGTAGAAAATTTAGGAATAGGATATATAAATAGATTTGAACATTGGAATAATGCCGGATATATGTATTTGATTGCGGCAGAAATTAATGGTGTTGTTTATGGCGAATTTTTAGG
>JACKQG010001968.1_pt1 | contig 27578 bp, 29 predicted proteins | sample 8237621 | NCBI WGS metagenome assembly JACKQG01 (sample SAMN15677084, study PRJNA649215) | marine metagenome | biome: marine; feature: Black Sea; material: saline water; isolation source: suspended particulate matter (SPM) from the Black Sea western gyre | collected 2013-06-09/2013-06-10 | depth... | reverse complement strand
TTTCTGACACACACCGTGTTGGTGTTCTTCAGTACACCCATCATAGTGATATTCTTTATTTACTTCTAATCTGAGTATTACCCCTTGTTTAGCTAACAAGTTTAGGTTTCTGTATACAGTTGCTAGTGTAATTGTTGGAATGTCTTTTAAGACTTCTTTGTAAACCATTTCTGCTGTAGGATGAGTTTTTACACTGCTAAGATATTCAAGTATTTTTTGTCTTTGAAATGTATTTCTTGTTACCATAAAAAATCCCTTATTAGTAATAATTATTAATTAAGAACTGTTATTAATATATAAATGTTTCGATTTACTCCAGATCTACAAAATAATTCAAGTATGACTTGTTCATTAACTGAGGTTTCTAAAAATGTTTTTTAAAATTTTCTAAACCATTAAAAGAAAAATCTTCTACTGTCAAGCGATCACTGGGTTTCTCCCTGGCTTGCAAATCCTCCGAAAGAAGTTCTTTTTTCCCGATTTTTCCAATAGCAATCATGATCTCGGGATTATATTTTTCTGGAATGTCAATATCATGATCAAAACCAGCCATTGCATGAGCATAGAAACCATTCATACTGGCTTGTAGGGCGAGGTTTTCCCAGGCAGCACCCGCATCGAAAGAATGATTAATATTTGGTTTATCTTGATGGTCATAGATTTTTTTTGAAACAAGTAAGATTAAAACACTAGAATTCTTGGCCCAAACCTTATTACCTTCAACTAATAGATCAAATAATTCATCCCATTCAGGAGAACCCTTCAATCCATAAATAAATCTCCAAGGTTGTTCATTCCTGGCAGAAGGAGCCCATCGAGCAGCTTCTAATAATATATATATATAGATTATCCTTAGTCATCTCTCCAATCAAAGACCTAGGAGACCACCTATTAGGAAAAATATCGTCAATATTATGTTGAACATCCCTCATAGTATTACAAATCATCAAACAATTATAAATATTTCTTTTTATCAAGTGATAATAAAAGTTTAAATACGTGCCTCCCTCGTATAAAGCTATGAGGGTATTTTTAGATAGATGGGAAGCCGAAGCAAAGAAAGATTTGAAGAGAATAGTTTTTCCAGAATCTGACGAAGAAAGAGTCTTAAGAGCGGTTGAAATCATACTGGAGAGAGGTATTGTAGTTCCATATTTGATAGGTGATAGACCAAGAATTGAAAGCAAAGCCTCTGAATTAGGGCTAAATATAGATGGCGTGAAAATTAGGGACCCAAAATATGACGTGTACTTTGCAGAATATGTAAATGAATATATGGAACTTCGAAAAGAAAAAAATGTGTCGAAAGAACAAGCAAGAGAAAAAATGCTCCTCCCACATTACTTTGCAGCCATGATGCTGCATAAAGGACATGCAGATGGAATGATATCTGGAACAAGAGCAGAAACAAAACCATTTCGCCCAGCATTTGAAATTGTGAAGACAAAGGAGCACTTTCACAAGGTAAGTGGAGTGTTTATGATGATTTGGCCAGAAAATAGAAGATTGTTATTTTTCGCAGACTGTTCAACACAAATAAATCCTGACGCAAAAGACCTCGCTCAAATTGCAATGGACACAGCAAAAACAGCAAAAGAATTCGGATTTGAACCAAAGATTGCAATGTTATCGTTCTCGACTTATGGCTCAGCAAAACATTCGCTAGTAAGCAAAGTAATTGAAGCAACTAAAATAGTGAAATATGAATGTACTGAGCTAATAGTAGATGGTGATTTGCAAGTTGATGCGGCTTTGGTTCCAGAAGTTGCGATAAAAAAATGTCCTCATTCACCATTGAAAGGAGATGCAAATATATTAATATTCCCAACTTTAAACGCTGGAAACATTGCCTACAAATTAGTAGAAAGATTAGCAAAAGCACATGCGGTTGGACCAATACAACAAGGATTAACAAAACCTGTCAATGACTTAAGTAGAGGATGCTCGGTTCAAGACATTGTTGACATAACAATCATAACTGCCATACAAGCGCAGAGGGAAATTCATGAAAATACTAGTAATTAATGCTGGAAGTAGTTCTTTGAGATATGGACTCATAGATATGCCTAAAAAACAAACCATTTTGCGAGGACATGTAGATGCAATTGGACTAAAAAGATGCAAATTAGTGCTAGAAATAGATGGAGAAATTAAGGAACAAAAAAAAATTGTGAATGATCATGTTGAGGCAGTAGTTCTTGCTTTAGATTCATTGAAAAAGAATAAACTCATAAAAACATTTAATGAAATAAAAGTCGTCGGTCACAGAGTTGTACATGGTGGTGAATTCTACAAAGCACCGGTAAAAATAGATTCAACAGTCATTAAGAACATAAAACGATTATCAGAATTAGCACCGTTGCATAATCCACCAAACCTTGCAGGCATACTAACATGCAAGAAAATATTGCCACACACAGAACAATTTGCAGTCTTTGACACAGCATTTCACCAAACAATTCCACGAGAAGCATTCATGTATGGGATTCCATATGAATTCTACGTGAAATATCATATCAGAAAATATGGATTCTATGGAATTAGTCATAAATATTTGAGCTACCAAGCAGGAAAATTATTAGGCAAACGAAATGCCAAGATGATAACCTGTCATTTAGGAAACGGATCATCCATTACGGCAATCAAAGATGGAAAATCAGTTGACACAACAATGGGTTTTACTCCAATGGATGGACTAATGATGGGTACACGCTCTGGTGATTTAGATCCAGATATTCCACTATATTTAATTAAGAAAAAACATTATACAGCAACAGATATAGAGACCATTTTGAATAGAAAATCAGGATTACTAGGAATAAGCAAAGAGACATCGGATATAAGAGAATTGAAGGAATTATCAGATAAAGGAGATGACAAAGCGGGGTTGGCTTTAGATATGTTGGCTTACAAAATCGCTTTGTACATTGGAAGCTATCATGCAATACTCGGCGGAGCAGAATGTATTGTTTTCTCAGGAGGTATCGGTGAAAATGCATGGTTTGTACGTGAAAAAGTTTTCAATCATTTGAAAGGTCTGGATTTAAAATATGATAAAACAAAAAACAAGAACAACGAAATAATAATATCAACTGATGACTCAAAAATAAAACTCTATGTTATACCAACAGATGAAGAACTAGAGATTGCAAAAGAAGTTTACACATTAATTTAATTTTTCTATAAAGGCTTCAAAAGCAGGATACAAATTAGAAATTAAATTTTCTTCTTTATAATTTGCTGGATTAATCCATTTATATTCTGAATGATCTTGACTGAGAATAACTTTATCAGAGTTGGTTTTGCATTCAAAGAAAACACCAATTATTTGCCACTGTTCATCACGAACAACAGGTCTCCATTCATTGACAAAGAAAGGCTTACCAATACTCACATCCAAACTTGTCTCTTCCTTGATTTCTCTTAGAAGACTATCATCAAATCTCTCACCAGGTTCAACTCTCCCACCAACAACATCAAATCTGCCTGCATTCGCGCCATCCTCATACTTAGAAGATTCCCTAACAACAAGCACTTTACTGTTATGAATAATAAATGCTTTTGTGGCCGTAAATAATTTGATTGACATAACATTTAGTTATTAATATGAATATAAAAAATTAACGTATTAAAACTATATTGCCTTCTTTAATACCGTGACTCTCACTAAAACCTTTGTTAACTTCTAAAACATACATGGCTGCTCTTTCTGAAGGGTAATGCTCGCATGGATCTTTGATACAAGGTTTGGCCTGAACAATCTTGACAATTTTCATATTGGAATCAATGAATATCATATCCAGAGGAATCAATGTGTTTTTCATCCAGAAAGTTCGTTCTATTTCATCAGGAAAAATAAATAACATGCCACTGTATTCGCCAAGTTCTTCGCGATACATTAGTCCTTGCATTTGTACTGAGAAACTATCTGCAATTTCAACGTCAATGTTGATATCATTAATGATAACATCTCTATGTTCATAATTTGTGGTTTCCTGCGTAGAGCAAGCAGTCAGTAAAACAAATAATCCAAGTATAATTATTCTTTTATCCATTTTAAACACCAATTAATAATTGTTGCAAAAAGATCTCCTTCCTTACCAATAAAGCAATGATCTGCGCCGCTAATAATCTGCATCGTCTTAGGATTATTTGCAAGGATGAAAAGTTCTTCAGACTCTTCCAAAGAAACTCTTTCATCACTAGTTCCTTGAATTATTAACAATGGAACTTTTACTTTTTTGATAGATCCTTTAATATCTGCTTTTTCTAAATCAACAAAGAATTTTTTGTTGAAAATGAATTCATATCTTTTTGTCTTAATAGTTGTTTGCCCTTTTGTCAAAGCTTCCTTAACCTTCTCTTCGCCAAACCAATAATCTTTAATTCTATTAGGATAGGCTGGTGCTGCAATATCTACAATCCATTTAACTCTTTGATCTTCAGAAGCAGTCATGATTGAAACACCACCACCCATACTATGACCGACCAAGCAGAATTTCTTAAAACCTTTTTCTTCTAATTGGTTCAAGACAGAATCCAAATCTTCGCGTTCTTTAAGATATGATGCATCACCAATTTCTCCTTCACTTTCTCCATTGCCTGCAAAATCGAACTTCAAAACGTTAAAATTATTTTCATTCAGATTTTCAAGTAATTCTTGGAAGAAATTAATATTCATATTGCCTACAAATCCGTGACATATAACTACTATTATATCAGAATCATTATTCTTTGAAATTACTCCTGCTAGCTTTTCACCATATCTATTTTCAAAAGAAATCTCTTCCATTTTCTAGTTTTAATCCTGCTATATTTATAAAATTTATCGAATATGAGCTATATATTTATATAAAAATTCTAATTCTCGTACTCGATGAAACTAATTAATGTTAAGACTCTTGAAGTATCCATAAGGTCCATGTATGATTTTATTAGTGAAACATCTTTTGAAACAATACAAGGCTTGATGCATGACTATGTTGAAATGTTGTTGCTTTTTAAGGAGGAAGCACCAATCGCGCATTTGGTGAGAGAATCTTTTGATTTTAAAGCAAGAAAAATTCTTACTTGGACTGAATTGCCTGAAGAAATTCCACAAAAAACAGTTATCCCTAAAAAATTTAAGGATTGTTATTTGTTAAGAGCATATATTCAAGAAGATGATTATTTTGGGAGAGGTGCACTAGTTTTATCATTGGATAATTTTTCTCGAAATGGAAATTTATTTGAAACAGTTATCAACTCGAATGGAGATTTAAGCGATTTAACGTATACGATTGGCTTTATACCTCCAAGTAACAGAGGATTATTACCACCTATTCTTTTTGAAGAGCCTCAAGGTATTAGCATAGGTGATGCTATTGTTGATCCCAAATATATTTCTAAGATTGGAGGAAAAATGACTGTTTATTTTCCAAGATCAAGATATCTTCGAAGAGCACAGTTGGATTTTGGTTATAACAGATTAAAAACAGTGACTATGAATGTGAATTTCAAGCGTAGCAAAACAAAATACTTGAACCAATCGGTTGATGGACAAAGATTTTTTTCACTTTAGAATGCTCAAACAAGTTTAAATACTGTGTTCTTTACTTTTTGAGTATGGCCCTAGACATAAATAGGCTTTCTTGGTTGATAGGCGGGGAAGCTGGTTATGGAATAATGACTGCAGGTGAAAAATTTGCTCGTGCAATGGTGCAAGGCGGATTGAACATCCATACGCATGTAGAGTATCCTTCATTGATTCGAGGAGGTCATAATTCATTCGGCGTAAGAGTTGAAGAAGATGAAGTTACTTGTCCAATATTAATGTATAATCTTATTGTAGCTTTAAACAAAGATACTATTAATAGACACAAAGACTTTTTAACAGCTGGTGGTGGAATAGTATATGATGCAAGTGAAATAAAACTACAAGAAGGAGAGATTAGATCTGACATCAAATTATATGATGTTCCCTTAATGAAATTAGTCAACGAAACAAAAGGTGGTATAAGAGTCATGAGAAACTCTGTTGCAGTAGGAGCATCAATGGCCATTCTTGATTATGATTTCACATGTTTGGCAGAGGCCATTAGAGGAGTAAATAATAGGAGATTAAAAGGATCCAAGATTGCAGAGATAAATGTTCATATTGCAAAGAAAGGATATGATTATATCAAGAAAAATTTTCAAAATGATTTCGAAATAAAGTTAGAGAAAAGACCGCGAACAAAGAAAATGTTGATTAGAGGAAATGAAGCAATTGCTTTAGGAGCAATAAAAGCAGGTTGTAAATTTATGTCCGCATATCCAATGACTCCTGCGTCATCAATAATGGGTTACTTTGTAAGAAAAGAAAAAGAAGCAAAAGTTGTGATGAAACAAGCTGACGATGAAATTACTGCTATTAACATGGCACTTGGAGCATCATTTGCAGGTGTGAGATCAATGACTGCAACTAGTGGTGGTGGATTAGCATTGATGACTGAAACAACAAGCTTAGTAGGAATAAGTGAAGTACCATTAGTAATAGTTAATGTTCAAAGACCAGGACCTGCAACTGGATTGCCAACAAGACAAGGCCAAGGAGATTTAAAATTTGTTTTAAATATAGGGCACGGAGAATTTCCTCGTATTCTAATCGCACCAGGAGATGCAGAAGAATGCTTCTACGAAACATTCAATGCATTTAACTTAGCAGATAAATATCAATTACCAGTGTTTATAGTTTCTGATAAACACTTAGCAGCATCATATAAATCTGTCAAAGAATTTGATACGAAAAACTTGAAAATAGATAGAGGATGGTTACTTTCAGATGAAGAAGCCAATCAATGGGTTGATTACAAACGATTCATGAACACAGATTCAGGAGTTTCACCAAGAGCGATTCCTGGACAAAAAACTCTATTCAGATCAAGCAGTGATGAACATAATGAATATGGAAACATTTGCGAAAACCCTGATAATAGACTAATACAAGATGGTAAACGATTCAGAAAACTGGACACTGCATTATCAGAAATTCCATTACCAAAACTTTATGGTCCTCAAAACGCTGACGTAACAATTGTTGGTTGGGGATCAACAAAAGGAGCCATACTAGAAGCGATGAAGTATTTGAAAGAAGATGGTATTAAAGCAAACTTCTTGCACTTTGTTTATATTTATCCTATGCATGTAGATTATGTAAAGAGATTTTTGAAAAACGCGAAGAAAGTTGTGAATGTAGAAGAAAATGTTACTGCACAACTAGCAGGAATAATAAGAGAATTTACAGGTTTTAAAATTAAACATAAAGTATTGAAGCATAATGGAAGAACGCTCTATCCAAGCGAAATTTATGATGGAATAAAAAAGGTGTACAATGACTGAGCTGAGAGATTTGAATACGAGTGGATACTCACCTGATTGGTGTCCGGGATGCGGAAACTTTGGCATATTGACAGCACTAAAAAGAGCATTAGTACAACTAAAACTGAATCCAAAAGATGTACTTGTTGTAGCAGGCATTGGATGTTCATCAAAACTACCTCAATGGATAAACACATTCGGATTTCACGGAGTACATGGACGAGGATTGCCTGTTGGAATGGGTGCGAAAATCGCGAACAAAAAATTACACGTTATAGTTATAGGTGGGGACGGAGATGTTTTTGGAGAGGGAATGAATCATTTCATACATTCACTCCGAAAAAACATAAATGTTACATTATTAGTTCATGATAATCAGATTTACGGTTTGACAAAAGGGCAAACATCACCAACAACCATGCATGGAGACAAAACAAGTTCTTCACCAGGCGGCAATATGGATGATCCAATTAATCCAATAGCTTTGGCGGTTGCGCAAAGAACATCTTATGTTGCTAGGAGTTTCTCAGGAGATATGGATCATTTGACAAACACAATTGCGGATGCAATTGCGTTCAAAGGATTTGCATTTGTAGATATATTCCAGGTATGTGTTAGCTTCAACAAACATAATACATTCCCATGGTTCAAAGAAAGAATCTATGACTTACAGAAAAAAGGCTACAAGCCAGATAATCAGGAGAAGGCATTTAAAAAATCATTAGAAGGATGGGATAAAATACCAATCGGAGTTTTCTACAAAGAAGAAAAACCATTGTATGAAGAAGAGCACCCTGTATTAAAACGAACACCCTTAGTCAAACAGAAAATTGATAACATTTCTATAAAGAAACTAATGGATAAGTTTTGTTAAATCTTTATTTTTAAGATTTTCAAAAGTCAAACTTTTATAAGAAACTTTTTTATACTTCTAAAACTTTGAATTATTATGGAAATCAAAAAAAAGACTTGGCCGGATTTATTTCAAAGAATTGTTGAAGGTAAAAAAACAACTGATTTAAGATTAGCAGATTTTGACATTGCAGAAGGAGATACATTAGTTCTAGAAGAATATGATCCAAAGACAAAGAAGTACACTGGACGAGTTTTGAAGAAGAAAGTTAAAAATCTGAATAAAGTTAAACTAACAGATTATCATTCTGCAAAAGAAATCGAAAAAAATGGTCATTGGGTAATAGAATTAGAGTAATTTCTTGACATGTTCGCACATCTCAATCATTACTTTCTCAGGAACATCTTCATATTTGGGAATATTTTCTGTTAGAAGGAAAAAATCCCTCATGGCTTTTTTAGAAGGCACAATGTGCGCATGCAAATGCTGTTGAGAACGTAGTTTGCCTGCATGATTCAAAATTAAACAATCTTCTTCAAATCCTTTTAACAAAGTAAACTTCATTTTATCAATTAAGTCTATTAAGTCTTTTGCTTCTTCTTTGTTAAGCTCACTCCAATCAACAACATGCCTTTTTGGAAGAACCATAACATGACCTGTTTTCAAAGGCCACTTTGGAATAATACAAAAAGAAAGCTCTGTTTCAAAAATGATTCTGTCAGTTTCATTAATTGCTTTACATAATTCACAATCCATGAATTTTCAGAAAATATTTTCTTATAAAAACATTTTCTTTTTCAAAAGTTACAAAAACTAAAGTTTTTGAACTTCTACATTTTGTAAGAATATAGTAAGCTAGAAGACTAAAGTTTTTTAATTTCTGTATTTTGTAGAAATATAGTAAGCTTTATATATGACTGGTGTTAAGGTATTGTTAAGAAGAGAGGTGATTTTTTGAGCGAAGAAAAAGAGTTTATTCTGTGGTTTGACCAATTAGGAATTGAAGATGTACCAATAGTAGGTGGAAAGAATGCTTCTCTTGGGGAAATGTATCAAAACTTAACAAAGAAAGGTGTTAAGGTTCCAAATGGTTTTGCAGTCTCAGCATATGCTTATAGATATTTACTTGAAAAAACAGCCGCCAAAGAAAAAATTGTTGACATATTATCAGACTTAAACACTTCAGATCTTCATAATTTACAGGAACGAGGAGAAAAAGTCAGAAGATTAATTAGAAATCTAGAATTCCCACCAGAATTAAAAGAAGCTATTATAGATTCTTATAAGCATTTAGAAAAACAATATGGTGCAAATACAGATGTTGCAGTTAGAAGTAGTGCTACTGCGGAAGATTTACCAGATGCAAGTTTTGCAGGACAACAAGAAACATACTTAAATATTCATGGATACGAAGAAATAATTGACGCTTGTAAAAAATGTTTTGCAAGTCTTTTTACAAATAGAGCGATTAGTTATAGAGTAGATAAGAACTTTGATCATTTTTCTATTGCATTAAGTATTGGAGTGCAAAAAATGGTTCGTTCAGATCTTGCTTGTTCTGGAGTAATGTTTTCTATTGATACAGAGTCAGGTTTTAAAGATGCAATATTCATAACCTCTGCTTATGGCCTTGGAGAAAACATAGTTCAAGGAGCAGTGAACCCAGATGAATTCTATGTTCATAAACCAACCTTAAGAAAAGGTTTTAAACCAATTATTATGAAACGAATTGGAAGAAAAGCTATCAAGATGATTTATACGCATGATAGCAAAAACCCAACAAAGAATATAGATGTGCTAGAAGCCGATAGAAAAATTCTATCTATAAACGATTGCGAAGTATTAGAACTTGCAAAAATGGCGCAGACCATTGAAGATCATTATTCAGAAAAAGCAGGCCATTTCAAACCAATGGATATGGAATGGGGAAAAGATGGCCAAACGGGCGAAATTTTTATTGTACAAGCCAGGACTGAAACAGTTCAAAGTCAAAAAGATCAAAACGTACTTCAAAATTATAAGTTAAAACAATCTGGAGCATTATTAATCACCGGAAAATCGGTTGGTTCAAAAATTGGTTCTGGGAGTGCAAATGTCATAAAAGAAGTTCATAAAATTCATGATTTCAAAGAAGGAGAAGTTCTTATAACAGATATGACTGATCCGGATTGGGAGCCAATAATGAAAATAGCTTCTGCAATTGTGACTAATAGAGGTGGACGAACTTGTCACGCGGCAATTATTTCAAGAGAACTTGGAATACCCTGCGTTGTTGGAACAAAAACTGGAACTGAAGAAATTATGCAAGGAGAAGATGTAACAGTTGATTGTTCGCAAGGAGCAGAAGGCCACGTTTTTAGAGGAAAACTAGAATTTGATATTATTGAAACAAAACTTGATAATATACCAAAGACAAAAACCAAGATAATGATGAATCTTGGAGCGCCAGATCAAGCATTTGAAACAAGTTTTATACCAAATGAAGGTGTTGGTCTTGCAAGAGAAGAATTTATAATTAATTCTTATATCAAAGTACATCCATTAGCATTGCTAAGGTTTGATGAGTTAAAAGATGAAACTGTCAAGAAAGAAATTGAAGAACTCACTTATGGGTATAAAGACAAAGGACAATACTTTGTAGATAAATTAGCAGAAGGAATTGGTACAATCGCAGCGGCTTTTTATCCAAAGAAAGTTATTGTCAGATTGTCAGATTTTAAATCAAATGAATACGCAAACCTTGTTGGTGGAAGGCAATTTGAACCCGTCGAAGACAACCCAATGATTGGTTGGAGAGGCGCATCAAGGTATTATGATAAAAATTACAAAGCAGCATTTGGTCTTGAATGTAGAGCTTTTTTAAAAGTTCGAAATGAAATGGGACTAACAAACGTTGAAGTCATGATTCCATTTCCAAGAACTGTTGAAGAAACAAAAAAAGTTATTGATACAATGGCCGAGTTTGGTTTGAAAAAAGGAGAAAACGGATTGAAAGTTATTGGGATGTGTGAAATTCCAAGTAATGTTATTTTAGCAGAAGAATTCTTAGAGGTAGTTGATGGTTTTAGTATAGGAACAAATGATTTGACACAGCTAACACTAGGGGTTGATAGAGATTCTGAATTAGTTGCGCATGTATACGATGAGAGAAATCCTGCAGTCAAAAAATTGGTGAAGCAAGTCATTGAAGTTTGTAATGCAAAAGGAAAATATATTGGAATTTGCGGACAAGCACCATCTGATTACTTGGAGTTTGCAGAATTCGTTGTTGAATGCGGTATACAAACCATGAGTTTGAATCCAGACACCGTCATTAAAACAACACTTGCAATTGCAGAACTAGAGAAAAAATTAGGAATTTAACGTCTTTTTTCTTTCTTGTATTCTAGATAAGAATAGAGGAATAAATAGATAACTATTATTATGATAATTGCAATCATTATAGCTATGAATTGCTCAAATACGAACGGACTCAAGATGAAAATTACTCCGAGTACCTTGAAAAGTCTGCCGCCTAAATGATGTGTTTTCTTCCAAACCTTGTCGCTGCTAAGAGTCCAAGGAGTTCTAATACCAACAAACCAGTTTCTCTTAGATTTTTCTAGCAAGAAACCAATATATAAAATCAAAACTCCGACTGCTGGTACAACTGCTTTACCCATATCAAAAATTATCCCTGAATTCCATATCAATGTTAGGACATGAATATATAATAAAAATAGGAAAATTAATATTATGAATACATCAAAATATTTTCGAAATTTTTCTAAGTTACCTTTTAGTGGATCTGTTCTTGGAAGATATACAAATAATAAGAATAATGCAATCGAAACTATGGGCATTAAAAATGCACCCCAAAATTTTGACATGTGACCATCAACTTCTCCCTGTGAATTCCAGTGACTTGCAACTTCATCAGGCAAATGTGGTAAGAAGTAGAAACTTACTAATATAGAAATTACAATAATAACCAATAATGTGATTATGCTAGTTCTCACCCATGCTCACCTACAAACCTTGCAATGATAGGAGCATATAAAAAGCTTCTCTTTTTTTCTACCACAACTTTTTTATAGAAAGACGTGTTCGTTTTAATATGGCAAAAATCACAAAAATTCTCGGAAGACAAGTTCTTGATTCAAGGGGAAATCCCACAGTAGAAGCAGAAGTGTTTACAGAAAACTATTCTGCTAGAGCAATTGTTCCTAGTGGAACAAGCACAGGCACACACGAAGCGTTGGAGTTAAGAGACGGCGGTAAAGAATATCACGGACAAGGAGTTACGAAAGCACTTGAAAATGTGACAAGGATTGGAAAAATGCTAACTGGAAAAGATGTTACCAATCAAAAAGAGATTGACTTCATGATGATACAACTAGATGGCACAGATGAAAAAACTGTGCTAGGTGCAAATGCAATCTTAGCTGTTAGTATGGCTTGTGCAAGAGTCGCAGCCAAAGAGAAAGGCATGGAACTCTTTGAATATTTACAAACGCTAACTAATAGAGACATGTGTTTACCAACACCTTACATGAATATTATCAATGGTGGTATGCATGCGGATAATGCTTTGGATTTCCAAGAATACATGATAGTTCCTCAAGGAAAGACCTTTGCAGAATCTCTTAGAATTGGCGCTGAAGTGTATCAACAACTGAAAAAAGTTTTGAAACAAAAAAACTTGTCAACAGGTGTTGGTGATGAAGGTGGGTTTGCACCAGATTTGGAAAGCTATGAAGAACCAATCAAATTAATACTTGAAGCTGTAAAAGAACTTGGTTATCAAGGAAAAGTAAAAATCGCGATGGATATTGCTGCATCAGATTTCTATAACAAAGGAAAATATACTGTTGAAGGAAAAGAATTAACTTCTGACGAATTATCAGATTTATATTGCAAGCTAATAAAGAAATATCCTATTATTTCAATAGAGGATCCTTTTGATGAAGAGGATTTTGCTGCATTTGCAAAATTCACAAAGGAGAACCGAGACAAGATACAAGTTGTAGGTGATGATTTATTGGTTACAAATGTTGATAGAATTAGAAAAGCCATGGATGTGGGCGCATGTAATGCGCTATTGTTGAAGGTTAATCAAATAGGAACGCTGTTAGAGGCAATCAAAGCTGCAGAACTCGCTTTTAGAAATGATTGGAAAGTAATGGTTAGTCATAGAAGCGGTGAAACAGAAGATACTTTCATTGCGGATTTGGCAGTTGCATTAGGAACTGGTCAAATAAAAACCGGTGCGACATGTAGAGGGGAAAGAACTGCAAAATACAATCGGTTATTAAGAATTGAAGAAAAGCTTAAGAAATAATTCATGATGCTTGTTTCAAAGAAAAACTGTAAATTTCCAAAAAGAAAACTCACTTCTCATAAAGGAGATTCAGGCAGAGTATTGATTATTGGTGGTTCTGAAGAATTTGTTGGTGCGCCAATACTTGCTGCGATTGCTGCTTTTAAGGCAGGCGTGGATTTAGTTGAAGTTGTTGCACCACAAAAAGTTGCGTGGGCGATAAATACCTACAACCCTAATATTATAACTCATAAACTTAAATGCAGAGAATTCTCTAGCGCACAGATACCTGCAATTATGAAATTTGTAAATAAAGCTGATGCAGTTTTGATTGGTAATGGGATTGGAAGATCAAAACAGAAATTGTCTTTTATGAGAACATTGCTTGAAAAAATCAAAAAACCGTTAGTTATAGATGCAGATGCTTTGCACGCAGTTAACATTGGAAAAATGAAAACAAATTTTATATGTACACCTCATCATCGAGAGTATGAAGTTATGCGTGTTAATTGTAAATACCAGGAGAAATATCTTTCTGAAGAAAAAATTATTTTGTTAAAAGGAAATAAGGATAAAATTTTAACTGGAAAGAAGATTTACATCAACGAGACGGGCGTGCCAGAAATGACTGTTGGTGGGACTGGTGATATCCTTGCAGGTCTGTGTGTTGGTTTTTTGGCGCAGAAATTATCTCCTTTGCAATCTGCAATTAATTCTGCATGGTTGTGTGGAGATGCAGGTGAGAAAGCGAAGAAGAAACGTGTGACTTTTACTGCAACAGAATTATTATCTTTCATCTAAAGTAAGACTTATTTGAGTTTGTCTTTGTTCATATGAACTTGGTTTTGTTACACTAATTATGTATTTGCAAAAAGGTTCTTTTATTGCTTTGAAATGATATCCTCCTGGCTGCATATTCCAAATTCTTAAACATCCTTCTGAGTCTGCTTGATCTGTACTTATAGTTATGGGCTTTTCACTACCATAATGCTCTCTAAATTCTGAAACTAAATGAGGATCAACTGAGAATTCAGGAGGAACAAAATCTGAGTGTCTTGCTAGAATGGGAAGTAGATTTGCGATGTTTTCTTCTAGCATAGAAGATGCTGGAATATGAATGCTGTTGCCATCCTCTAATGCTTCATACAAACCATTCGTTCCTGCGGTAAAAACTGTTCGACTATCACCCATTGCATTTATCAATGTGACACCTTCTTTTGTTAGATTGTTTTGGTTGTCATACAAAAAAACGATTAATGCATCACCTTTACCGTTACGAAGTAGAATGTCTTGAGTTCGATAGCCGCTCAATCCCGGACCATGTGTCCATTCATTTTGTACAGTTCGAAGATGTTCTCTGACTTCATCTTCTGCGCTAAAATAGTTTTGCCACTCAATTTTTAGTTTTTTACGTAATTTGGAATCTTTTGATCTTAATTCAACAATTCGAGACATGTACTCTGCTGAGGATAGGGGTATTCTATCCAATTCAATGAGTTTTGCAAATACATGTTTGTAACCTTGAAAAAATGGAGCTAACTTGTGTTTTGACCCAACTTCAATTTGTTCCCATGGGAAAATCAATCCTTCATCATTCATTTTTCAATCAGGAGTAGAAAGCAGCATATAAAGGTTAGTATTTTCATTACTGTTAAGTAGTTTTTTACGTTTTAACGAAAAATATATTAATTTCAAATATCATAAATGGATATATGCCTACTGTATTCCGGCCAAACACTCACAAAGTGTTGTTAATGAATTTCTTGAAGATGCTAACAACTATAGTCATTGTAATAATCATTTTGATAATACTTGAATTCACAACGACAATTTTGCACACGATAGCACCTTTGCATTGGCTGATTATAACCATTGTCATAATTGGATTAATAATCTTGCTTCTTAGTCAAATAGCTGCAAAGAAAGTTCAATATGCATTTTTTGATGATAAATTGAAGGCTTGCAATAGTATATTATTTCTCTTCAAAAAAACAAAGAATGTTTCGTATCAGAACATTTCTCAGATATCATATGATAATACGGGTTTTTTTAATCGATACTTTGGAACAGGTACAATCATACTAGACCTTAGTAGACAAGGTGCCAAAGAACTTAAAATGAAACGAATGGACGAACCTGCAAAGAAGATGGAGCGTGTTCAAGAAGTTCTGAGATCATTCCAACTAAAAACACAGGCGCAATACACAGAAAAACACAGAATGAAAGATGTTCTAGATGGTCATGCCTAATTGAGTTTTTTTATTAATGCATCATAAGTCTGGCGTGCATCTTTAAATTGGATAAAATCCCACCCATACCGTCTTGCTTCCAAACAATTATTTGTTAAATCATCTACAAGAATAATATCTTCTTCTGAAGCACCAATTATTTCTGTGGCTTTTTCAAATAATCCTTGGTCTGATTTTAGTAGGTGTAATTCGTGCGATCTTAGGACTGGTCCTCCATATAGCTCTAAATCTATAAATTGTTTTTCACGTGCAGTTTGCCATATATTTGTGTTTGTCAGAAAACCAATATTTGCATGTGCTTTGGCATAATCTAATGTGTCCTTTATTCTATCAACCAACGCATATATATGAGAGTCATGAGCTTGTCTGACTTGATCCAAGGATAAATCCATTCCAAAATGTTGGATTAGTGCCATGTGGAATTGTTCTTCAGTGATATTTCCCCTGGAAAACTCTGAATATTCAGGAATGGTGTAGAAATCCACTGCTTTTTCTGGAGAAACGCCCAAATTCTTCAAAGCTTCAAACGTAATTTGATGATTTGCTTCAATAATAACATTTCCTACGTCGAAAATCACATATGTCATACTATTAGGAACAAAGATATTTATAAAAAGCTAATCGTAATCTTTATATACCCCATAACCAATTTTATTATCATGGTCAATAAAGAAGATGTTATGAAAGCTTTGAAAAAAGTTATCGACCCTGAATTAGGTATTAACATAGTTGATTTGGGATTGGTATATGCTGTTTATATCAAGAATGATATGGCTGAAGTGAAAATGACATTAACATCTCCTGGCTGCCCGATTGCACCTCAATTAATGTCAGAATCAGAGGCTGCGATAATGAAAATTAAAGGTATTAAGAAAGCTAAAGTGGAATTTATATTTGATCCGCCTTGGACTCCTAAGAAAATGTCCGATCAGGCTAGAATGGAATTAGGTATCTAAAGTTTTTCCTGAAACTCTTTTTTCAATTCGTTAATCATTGAGTACGCTTTGTGCAGCTCGTCGTTGATTTTTTCACAAGCATTAGATCTTTTTCTCTCGTCATCAAAATCTTTTCTCTCTAAGTTGTGAATTTCAGAAATAATGCTTTTCAATAAAATGCTGATTTTTTCATGTCTATGCATAACGCTCACCCTGACTAAACTAGGAAGTTGACATATATAAACATTCCTAAATATTTATAAACCATCCATTATTTTCTCGTCACATGGTATTGGACAAGCTTTCAGACTCACTGAAAAACACCTTACAAAAGGTAACGAAAGCGATGTTTGTGGACGAGAAACTAGTCAACGAATTAGTTAAAGATATACAACGTGCTTTGCTTCAATCCGACGTAAATGTAAAATTAGTATTTGAGCTCACCAAAAAAATCAAAGAGCGTGCTCTAAAAGAGGCTGAGCCATCAGCAATTTCAAAGAAAGAACAACTTGTAAAGATAGTTTACGACGAATTGGTTGAATTCTTGGGCGGTGCTGGTTCAAAAATTGAAATTAAGAAGAAAAAACCATTCAAAATTATGCTTGTTGGCTTGTTTGGAAGTGGAAAAACGACTTTGGCAGGTAAACTTGGAAAATTCTATAAAACTCGAGGTCACAAAGTTGCAATTATTCAAACAGATACTTGGAGACCTGCTGCACACGAACAATTGAAGCAACTAGCTGAAAAAGCGCAAGTTTCATTTTTTGGGGATGCTAAAGAGAAGGACCCTGTTAAGATTTATAAGGCTCACAAAAAAGAATTATCAACCTTTGACATTGTTATTATTGATAGTGCTGGAAGAGATGCTCTCAGCGATGAATTGATTGATGAGTTGAACAAACTCAATAAGGAAGTTGAAGCAGATGAAAACTTATTAGTCATCAGCGCAGATATTGGTCAAGCAGCTGAGAAACAAGCTGCTGCATTCCATGAAACTTGTGGTGTGTCTGGTGTTGTAATTACAAAACTTGATGGTACTGCTAAAGGTGGTGGTGCTTTGACTGCTTGTTCTGTTACTGGTGCACATGTAAAATTTATAGGTGTGGGTGAAGCAATAAATGATATTGAAGAATTCAAACCAGAAGGCTTTGTCGGTCGTTTGCTTGGAATGGGTGATATTGAAGCTTTGCTTGAAAAAGCTAGAGAAGCCATGACTGAAGAAGAGGCTGAAGACCTTGGTCAGAGATTCCTGAAAGGTGATTATAATCTTATTGATTTGTATGATCAGATGAAAGCTATGAAAAAAATGGGTTCTATGAGTAAAATTATGCAAATGGTTCCTGGCATGAGCCAATTGAAGATTCCTAAAGAGGCTTTGCAAGCTCAAGAAGGTAATATTGAGAAATGGCGTTTTGTTATGGATAGCATGACTAAGGAAGAACTTGAAGATCCTACTATTATGAACGGTGCTCGCGTTGAAAGAGTTGCAAAGGGTGCTGGCTTGGTTGCCAGTGATGTCCGTTCTTTATTGAAGCAGTATAAACAGTCCAAGAAACTTGTCAAGATGATGAAAGGTGGTTCTGAGAAGAATATGGACAAGATGATGCAGAAAATGGGCGGCAAGATGGGAATGAAGTTTTAACTAGTTCTTTTTTATTGTTTGTAGAAAGTATGAGTTTGGGCTATGAAGAGTTAAAGGGGTGTATGAGGTGTTTGGCTGCTAAGAAACGTAAATAGCCACTCTTCACGCCCGCCTCATAACCACTATATAGTGGTACTAGTATTTAAATCTTTCGGTATTAACTACTTGTAAGGGGCAAAAGTAACTCTTTTTTAAGAAAAACTATATTTTATAGTATTTTTCAGGAAATAACCTATCAAACATAAACCATGCTCTGACGTCTGCGAGTTTCAAAGCGTGAGTAACTATGGGAACAATACAACCACAAGTGCTACAATTTACATCCTCTCCAATAACACATGGTTTCTTAATATTCATAGTCGCGTCGTAAGAAACAAAGTCATTTCCTAAAAAGAAACATGTTTTGTAATGAGCCTTTGTTTTTAGAATTTTGATAATTTTAGGTGTTAAGTAAACAATGTCTTTATTTTTCTTCCAAACCTTCAACAAACTATTCATAGCTTCATCAAGTTGTTTGCCTTGTAGAAGAAGTGAATCTTTTCCTTTGGAATGAGATGTGTATGTGCTGAAAGTAATGCCTTCTACTCCACTATTCCTTGCAATTTTAACAAGTGCATCAATATATTTGTAATTAGTTGTTGTAAGAGTTGGCGTTAAAATAATTCTTTTATCATCTTTAATGTTCTTCATAACCTTATCAAAAACTTTCACCCCTCTTATTTTATTGTGAATTGTCGCAGGTCCATCAATGCTGACAAAAATTCTAGTTTGAATATCGTTAGGAATTTTTATTGTGCCATTAGAAACAATGCCGATGCCCTTGAAAATATCTCTTGCTAGTCTAATAACATTAGGCCTCAAACCAGGTTCACCACCGGTTAGATGAGCATGAGTGGCGCCTTTTTTTCTATGTTCCAAAAAAACCTTTTCCCATTCGGCATTAGATAATTCTTTTGTAGATTTTAGAGTTTTATGCCAATAGCAGTGTTCGCATTTCAAATTGCATCTAGAAGTAATTTCATAATTAACAACACTTGGAAAATTTCTTTTTTTCTTTAAATTAGCAATTCTTGTTATAAATCTTAGAAACTTTGACATTTACAAATGGAGTATTGTCCACTATAAAAATATTCTTTTTTTACCACGTTAAATATTTCTTTGCAAAACCAACGCCTCTTCTCGCTAAAAGCTTTCTCCATTCGCCGAATAATAATATTACCACTGCAAATGGTATTGGTATTAAGAAATAAACCCATTCGATTGGATGTGTGCCAAGGAAAGTATTCATTCCAGGTGTGAACACTATTAACCAAAGCAGAATAAGCTCAAAGAGTACACCATACCAAACCAATTTATTTTTGAACAAACCCTGCTTGAATAATGATTGTTTTCTAGTTCTACAAATCAACACATCAGGGATCTGGCAGATAACAATGCTCGCAAAGAAAGCAGTAACTGCCATCAAATAAACTGGGTCAGTTATAGCCAGGTCTTTGCCCCAAGTCCAACCATGGTTAAAAAGCACAAAGAAAAACGCTGTGAAACCCGCTGCTGCTTGGATAACTCCGACGATTCCATAAGACAAGAACAAAAGTTGTGGTGTTAGCAAACGCTCTTTCTTTGAACGAGGAGGTTCTTTCATAACATCTGATTCGGGTTTTTCATTACCCAATCCAAGAGCTGGAATTATATCAGTACCCAAATCAATTGCTAGTATTAAAACAACTGTGAGTGGGAGAGGTATGCCCAAAAGTACAAATGCAATAAATGGTAGAATCTCTGGAACATTACTTGTCAAAATATATGCTATGAATTTTTTTATGTTGGAATAAATTGTTCTTCCCTGTTCAATTGCATGCACTATGGTTGCAAAGTTATCATCTAACAAAACCATATCACTCGCTTCTTTAGCAACCTCTGTTCCCATGATGCCCATGGAAATGCCTATATCAGCGTTTTTTAGAGCTGGTGCATCGTTAACCCCATCGCCTGTTACAGCCACAATTTCTCCGTTAGCTTGCAAGGCTTGAACAATCCTAAGTTTTTGTGCAGGTGAAGTTCTACAAAAAATAATATTTTCTTTTTTTAGATTTTCTCTTAGCTCATCATCATCCATGGCTCTAAGCTCATTGCCTGTAATAATAGTTTCTTTAATCCCAAATTCGAAGATCCCAGCTTTTTCAGCAATGGCTTTTGCTGTTAAAGAATAATCACCTGTAATCATAATTACTTTAATTCCTGCTTCTTTACATTTAGCTATCGCATCTGGAATTTCTGGTCTTGGAGGATCAATCATGCCAATAAGTGCTACAAAAACAAATTCATCTTTTGAAATAATTTTTTCAGATTCTCGAAATGCCAATGCTAAGACTCTTTCACCATGAGAAGCCATATTTTTGTAGTGGTTTTCAATAATATTTTTTCTATGCTCGTCCAAATCTTCGAGTTTGTTGTTTAACAGGATCTTTTCACATTTTTCCAGAACAACTTCTGGGGCTCCTTTTAGAAATGAGAAATTATGTTTGCCATATCTATTTAAGGAAACCATGCACTTAGTTTGAGAATCAAATGGTTTTTCGTCAAGTCTTGGATGATCATTTGATAATTTGTTGATGTCTCCATAGTGAGATATAAAACTTAGTAATGCACCTTCTGTTGGATCACCAATGCATTTTCCTTCATCATCAAGGTTTGCGTTATTACAAAGAACTGCTGTACCCATAACTTTGTCAAAACCATCTTCTTTAGCAGCGTCATCTTTTTCGCTGAGTTCTTTTAGATTGATGAATAAGGAGTTTACAAACATTTTATTCTGGGTGATGGTGCCTGTTTTGTCAGTGCAGATAACTGTTGTAGAACCTAAAGTCTCAACAGATTCAAGCTTCTTGATTAATGCGTTCTTTTTTGCCATTTTCCTAGAAGCCATGCTAAGAGCAAGAGTAACCGTAGGTAACAACCCTTCAGGAACATTGGCAACGATTATACCAATTGCAAAAATTAAACTACCAATCATTGGGTGGCCCAATGCCAAACTTATGAAAAAGAAAATTGCACCTAGAACAATTGCGATAGTTGAGATGATAGTTATGAACCTATGAATTTCCTTTCTCAAAGGTGTTGCTGTACCACCAGTTTCTTTTGTCAACTTTGCAATTTTTCCAATCTGAGTATGCATGCCGGTAGCGTAGACCAATGCTTTTCCCGTACCAGATTGAACTAGAGTTCCGGAAAAAATCATGTTTCGTGATTCAAGAATTTGATCATGAGAGCATTCAATACTTCTTAGCTGTGGCTCTGATTCTCCTGTTAATGAAGAATGATCAACTTTTAGAAGATGTTGTTCGATAAGTCTTGCATCTGCAGGAATTTTATCACCTTCTGACAAAAATATTATGTCACCCGGCACAAGCTCTTTAGCAAGAATCTCTTGCTCCTTTCCATTCCTTAAAACAACAATTTTTGAAGGCATCATTCTCTTGAAGCTCTCCATTATTTTCTCGGATTGGAATTCTTGTATGAATGTGAATACTGCGTTAAGTATAACTACTGCTGCCAACGCAATTCCAATGTAAAGATGACCTTCGCCAGGTTTTATATACTCTGCAAAAAATGAAAGTGCGGATCCAAAGATTAAAAGTAATGCAAAGAAGTTAGTAAAATTTTTGAGGAACTTAATTATTGCAGGGGTTCTTCCTTTTTGTTCAATAATATTCAAACCATATTCTTTCTTTCTGTCAAGAGCCTTTTCATTAGATAATCCTTCGCTAGAAGAGTATACTCTCTTATACAGCTCTTTAATAGAAATCTTATGTTCGTCCAAAAATTCACCTCTTCTAATAAGAGTATTTGGATAGAAAGTATATAAAACTTATTTTTTCAGTTCTTCTTTAATTATTTCTACAAACCTTTCAAAGTCACGTTCTTTAACACATGCTCCACATGCAAAGTCATGACCTCCGCCGAATCCGTCAATTTCTTCTAATGCCTTCATAAGAATGGGATGAACTTTTGTAGTTGCACTCCTAATAGACATCTTTACTTCTTCACTTTTTATTCTCCCAACTAGAATGAATTTGTCTGGGAATTTATGCAATAACTCGTTGCTTAAATCACTTGTAACTGCTGTGTTGCTATATGTATAGATATATAATAATAATTTCTCTTTAGTTGGTTTTGCATCGTTTAGAAGTCGTTTATACTCTTGGTTAAAGCTCTCATATTTTTTATATAAATATTTTCCTCCAGGAGTTGTTTGCTTCAATATTTCATCTGGATGTTCAATCCTTGTAAATGTTTTAATGGATTTCATGGAATCATTGACACCGCCTTTAAGGTTGAATGACACAATCTTGGCCAGTAAGCCAATCTTAGTCTCAAACAATGCATCATCAGGCTTCTGAATTTTGATATCAAAATAATCAGGATATTTTTTTGCAAACTCATTTTTTATGTCTACAAGTTGCCAGTCAGCGACAGATCCAAGCATTCCTATCCACAAATCTTTCTTTGCAACTTTCCAAGCCCAATAAGCTGTAGGTCTATTATCCTCATCGTTGTGCAATCTTGGATTGTAGTAATGAATCTTTTTTCTCTTAACAGGTGGGTGATGATCTATCCATATAATTTTTTGTTTAACTTGATCAATAAAATCTTGGCTGACTAAAGGAATGTCTAGAATAACCACTAAATCAGGTTGATACTCTTCAACTTTTCTGGCAAAACCTTCTCTTAACTCAGAACCTGCTTTTAGAATGATTCCTTTGCCTTCTCCTTTATATCTGTAGAGCTGAACAAATGAGCATGTCCCATCCGGATCATCGTCAAAAAAGAAAAGAGGTCTAACAGATTCATCCAATGCTTTTCTAATCTCTTTGATTTCCTTGTCTGTTATTGCCATGGGAAAAATTAATGCCGAGTTTTTTAAAAATGTTGTCAATGCAAAAAACAGAGTTTTTTGCGTTTCAAAGATACTTAATATTTGTCAATACAAAAACGGAGGTTTTTGAATTTCAAAGATCTTTGATCTTTGTTAAAAGAAAATATTAATATAATCTGTTCTTAAACTTAGTTTTATGCTTAAGCTTATTTGTTTTGATATGGATGGAGTAATATTTGATTTCTTTAATTTCTGGGCTGAATTGCACAAGGCTTTTGGGACTTTCGAAGAAGGCAAGAAATTGACTGATAAATATATTGTGTCAGATTATGAGCGTTTAAAAAGAGAAGTGCCTGGCAGGTTATGGAAGGGTAAAGATGCGAAGCCATACTACGATTTAGTTAACTCAATTGTGTATATGGACGGCATAAAAGAAATATTTGATTATATTCATAAGAAAGGCTTCATAACTGCTATTGTCAGTGGTTCAAGTTTGGATGTTGCGAGGCGTGTTCAAAAAGATTTTGGTGTTGATTATATCTTTGCAAACCACTTAGTCATTGAAGACGGCAAAGTTTCAGGAGAATTTTTAGATCCTATAAGATCTGGATTAGGTTACAAAGTCAAAGTTCTAAAGGAACTCTGTGAGAAAATTGGTGTTTCTATGAGTGAAGTAGCGTACATTGGTGATAGTAAATTTGACATTGATATTTTCAAAGAAGTCGGTTTGTCAATTGCTTTTAACTCAGATTGTGAAGAATTGAAGAAAATAGCGACGCATATTGTTAATAGCAAGAATCTTTCTGAAATAATAGAATTTTTACCTTAGATGTGGATTCTTCTTATCTGGTCTTTCCACACATCAAAGACGATGAAGTTGTCGGTTAGTTTTTCGTTAACCAAACTTTTCAATGCTTGAGAAACAATGATTCCTGCTGCCAAATGAGTTGTTGCGTTCAATGCTCCTACATCTTTAATTTCTCCAATTTTAACTTTGTCAACAACTTCTTTGAACAAATGTTTTTTATCAGAAATAAATATTGCTCCTTCTGAACCCGCGTATTTGCAGTTGATTAAAGGAATCTTTTTTTTGACGTAATTTCCAACCATACTCATGGTTTCCAAGTTGTTGCTACAATCAATAATCATATCAGCTGAATCTAGTAAGAATAAATTATCCTTTTCAAGTTCTTCGTGAAAAGTCTTCACTTTGCCTTTTGAATCAATTTCTTCCAATCTTTTCTTTACGACTTTTGCTTTGAATTTGTTGTCCTCTTCTTCACAGTATAAAGCTTGTCGCTGAATATCTATAAGTTCAATTCTTCCCATATCAATTATTCTTAGCTGAATACCTTCTCGGTGGAGCATTTCTGCGACGACTGTTCCTAGTCCACCAACTCCTATAATTGTAACAGTTTTTTTTCTCAAGTCTGCACTCATTCCTGCGATACCAGAGAATAATTCTTGATATTTGTATCTAGTCATTTTCAAAAATGGTGGTGAGAAGATATTTTTAAAGTTTCCGGGTTAATTCAACGATGTTGTTTCAACTTTTAATCCATTGTATGAATTGTATGGGTTAGTTCTTTTTCTTATATCTGCTAATTGTTCTTGAACAGCTTCCAGGGGCATTCCCATAATGACTGCGTAAGCCTCTTCTGCTAGACCAGTAACATATTTTGAGTTCAAAGTGTGTGGGTCAATGCCTCTTTTTGGTCCAAGTGTTTCATAGGTCCATCGAACGATTGTAATAAACTCTGCCCATGTGCGTAGCTCTGTTTGAGTTATTACTTCGTTACGGACAGCGCTATAGATGTAATCATCTTGTTGCTCCCATTGCCTAATTATAAAATTGACTTGTGTTTCTAGTTGCTCTCTCACTGTTGTGCACAGAATTTAAAAGAATTTTATAAATCTTTCTTCAAAATAGATATTTATAAAGTTATTTTTATTCCTAATTTTAAATTAATTATTATGGAGGAATTTAAAATGGATTTAGACGGAATTATGATTACTACATGTGTTGCAACTCTTGTTGCGTTACCTCAACTGGGAGCATATACTATGGTCAGAATGAACATGAATAGTCCATATTGGAAAAAAAAGGTTTTAGAGAATAATAGTTTTTCAGATTTTAAGGATCAATATACTCGTGAAGAATCAGTTAGAGGTGATTCTAGAGTTGTAAACTTTATTTCACAAGTAATAAGTAACTATGGTAGAAAAAAAGCATTAACAGAAGCCTATGTTATGCAGCGAGCTCAACGACCTGCTTTGGCGTTAGTTCAACCTGATGCACAGCAAGTTCAATAAACTTTTAATTTTTTTATAATCTTCTTTTTCTAAATGCAACAATCTTTTAATACTTCAACTTATTTCCTTAATTAATGGTTGGTGTTCCAAAGAAAAAAAATGAAGATCATCCAGTCTTAAAAAATGCATATTTATTCTATAAACGTATCAATGAGTTGACCGCGAAACATTCTAATCCAAAAGAAGATTTTTTTGGAGCAGCTCCGAATCTTTTCGTCGGTAAGTATGGCTATCCAAACATAAATGTGGGCATTTTATCGAATGAGAATGTGGATAAAGAGTACGATGACCCAAAGATATGGTATGGCAAGGGCTTTGACATTCCAAAAATCGTTACGATGCGAAGTATGCTCATTAATTCTAATTTTCGATCAAATATTAGATCCTTCAATGACCGTCTGTTTGAAATCACAAGGGATGTTGCTCTTGCAAAGAAGCCTGTGGACGTTGAAATTAATCTAGAAAAAAAGCCAAAATACAAGTTGGAGGTAAGTCCTGATATTACACCATATGGACCTACGATTAAGATGAAGAAAGCAGCGATTACTGAAAATCCCCATATTCCGACGAAGATTGACAAGGTTTATTCTCAAGATGATATGAAAGCAACTGATGCAATTGATTATCTGAGCAAGCACGATTTTGATGAACACTATTTAACAAAACTTTTGAGTGCAGGAACTATTGGATTGAAAACTGGCAGAAAACTTGTTCCAACAAGATGGTCAATAACTGCAGTAGATGATAATCTTGGAAAAAGAAATTTGAAGAAGATAAGAGATTTCAGTAATCATATGGATTACAGGGTTTACTCTGGTGATTATATGGGTAATTACTATATTATATTGTTTTTCCCTGATGTTTGGAGTTATGAATTGTTTGAAAGCTATATGCCAAATGAAGCTTGGAAATTAAAGGAGTTGAAAACATTCACAGACTACGAAGGATTAGGTGGAAGAAAAGAATATGCTTACAATACTGTTGGTGGTTATTATGCTGCCAGGTTGCCCGTCACAGAGTTATTAGTGAATGAAAAACGACAAGGAGCAGCTCTACTTCTCAGATTCATAACAGATGACTACTGGGTTCCACTTGGAGTGTGGGTTGTCAGACAAACAGTTCGAAGCACTTTATCCAATAAACCTTTAGAGTTTGGCAGCAAAGAGTTAATGTTAAAATACGTCAAAGCCCTTGTCAAGAAAAAGTTTGGCTTCAACGTCGAAAATTTGCTGAATAAAAGCAAGTTGTTAAAGAACATGAAAAATCAAACAAAACTTGCTAGTTTTTTCTAAAGTCTTTTTACACACTTTTCATACAAATTCTTGAATTTTTTATTTGTGTCATATTTCTTTTTAAGAACTTTATAAACTGGCTCATTATATAATTTCCAGAATTCATCTTCTGAGTAAAATGAAGTAGAATAAAGTGATTTTTTCCCGTTTAATGTTCGAACTTTTTTTTCAATCTTTTTGTTATAGTATCCATCCTCCTCATTGGTTTTTACTACATCCCAAAAACCAAAATTAACATACAGTTTAGATGAGTCCATTGGATAAAGGTCGAATTTAACTTTTGGATTGATTATTTGTGTTGGACACATCCACACTGGCTTGATACCAATTTCTTCGTGGAAGAATTTTATGAATTCTTCGCAATTTTTAATAGGAAGTTCAACATCTTGAACCACTGACTCGGTTTTTTTCTGTCCAAATATTTTACCAACTTTTTCTATAAACTGATGTTTTTCGTTCCATACTCGTATTTTGAAATAAGTAATTGAGTTAAGATATTTTTTAGGAACAAAAAACCTGAATAATTTGTTTTGTACTCCAAAATGTTTAGAGCACCAGAACCAATCAGTATCCCAGCGCCAAATATAATCTAAAGTTGTTAGGTAATCAACTTTTTTCTTTCGAATGGATTGATAGTAAATGTTCATACCTTTGTAATTACTAATAGAAGGTGCTCTATCTGTAAATTGTCCTACAGTGATGTAGAGCTCATTTTCATTAAAAATTGAACCATCAATAAAATCATGTGATTTATTTTTACATAACTTCCCAACTTTTTCAA
>JACKQG010001967.1_pt1 | contig 27584 bp, 24 predicted proteins | sample 8237621 | NCBI WGS metagenome assembly JACKQG01 (sample SAMN15677084, study PRJNA649215) | marine metagenome | biome: marine; feature: Black Sea; material: saline water; isolation source: suspended particulate matter (SPM) from the Black Sea western gyre | collected 2013-06-09/2013-06-10 | depth... | reverse complement strand
GCCCGCGTCATTCTGAGCGAGCCCTTAAATTAGGCTACCTGCTCTTGAGGAAAGGCAGGCTTTCCGAGGCTGAAAAGGTTTTTTTACTGATAATGAAAAATAACCCGGATAACATCGAACTCCATGAAGAAATTGCTCAGGCGGCATGGGAAAACAATATCCATGATATGGCGATAAAGTGTTTTCTGCTTGTAGTTAAAAAATTTCCCCAGCGACTTGATATTCACAAGAAGCTCGGTCTGCTTTTTCATGGGAAGGGTCAGAATAAGAATGCAGCCATACATCTTGAGAGGGCAGCAAAAAAGTATGGTGAGGATCTGGACCTGCTGCTGGCCTTAATCAAGTCTTTTCTCGCCATGGACCGGGTGGTTTTTGCGGATAAGTGGGCCCAGAAAGCCAAAGAGCTTTATCCGGGCAACAGGGAAGTGAAAAAGCTTCTTCTACAGTGTCTCTGAGTTCAGGTCAGTCTTCAGGGTAGCCTTCAGTCTTTTTCCGCACAGGGGATGCACAGTATTTTTTCGCCCCTTTGACAGGTTTTGGGTTCCATTACCTTTTCCCCGCATTGTGAGCATATCAGGCTGGGATAGATCTGAGCCATTTCAGGAAGGGCAGCGGTTATGTGGCTGATTGTAAAGAGCTCCTGCTGGTCTGCTTTGAGAATTTCCTGCATTTTTTCGCCTTTCCGGGCCTTTATGATTCGCATCACTTCCGGAGAACGGTCTCCGTCTGAAAACCGTTTCCACGTCTCTTGTTCAGCAGCTGTTTCCTGGGGCGATACCCACTTGACAACGATACGAACTCCCTGGCCGGAAGGCCTTTTCAGGAAGGTATAGACCTGTTTGCCGTAATCCGGAAGAATAAGATTCCCTTTGCCAAGAGTACAGCCGGTTACTACCTGTATGGCATCAACAGCGCAGGATCTGTTTTCGACAAGAGCCACCAGTTCTTCATCTTCGGATCTTTCTCCAAGCTCTGCAAGTGCAGCCAGGGAGGCGCGAAAACCGAAGGCCAGGCCGGGACAGGCATGGCCATGAAAAGCGACGACATCCTCAAAATCTGGTATTTTTTTATTTTCCAACGACTTGATTCCTTCCATTTTGTTTGGCTGTGTATAAACGCTCATCCGCTTTCTGAATTAATGAATCCCGATTAAGTTTTTCTATTTCCCGGGCAGAGGCAACACCGATTGAGATAGTAAGTGTTATATCCTGCTCCTGATATCTGAAAGTATGGGAGCCAATAGCCTTTCTGAGTCTTTCGGCAAACAGGAGGACGCTTTTTCCAGACCCCTGGCACAGGCCGTAGAATTCCTCACCCCCGTATCTCCCAATCTCGTCCTCTTTTCTCTTTGTCGCGGACATGATTTCAGCCATGCTCTGCAGGACAAAATCTCCGGCCAGATGGCCATAGGTGTCATTTACAGACTTAAAAAAATCAGCATCGATCATAAGTATGGAAAAATCCGTAATATGACCCCGTTCAAATTCGCCTATTTTTACCTCCAGCAGCCTGTCCATGATGGAGCGGTTGGGAAGTCGTGTAAGCTGGTCGAAATAGCCTATACGCTCGAGAAGATCTTTCTGTTCCATTTCCTTGGAGACATCAGTGAGACAACCGAATGACAGACAGACCTTGTCTTTGCTGTAATTTTCTATCCGGGCCTGATCTTTCAGCCAGGCAGTGCGGTTATCCGGAAGAACAATTTTATAAACGGCCTCAACCAGACCCTTTTCCTTGCCTTCTTCCTGGAGATCCTGTCTCTGCCCTGACAGCTGCTGCCGGCTTAATACCTCTTCGGCAATTTTGGACTCATGGAAATCGATATATTTGTATATACGTCTGTCAAGGACGGCATTGCGCAGGGCAGAGGCAACATCCTCATTTTGGCACCCGAGTAGAGCGACTACTTTATGGGGTACATATTCGTACCAGATGACATGTTCATTTTCGTTCCAGGCGGCAAGATAATGGGAAACCGGTGAGCCGGTCTGCTCGATGGCTCCAGAGGAGGAAATCAGGTCAGATACTCTTTTTTTGAGGTTGTCGCTATATGGGCCGTTGAGGATCCGGCCGCAATAATTTTCGGGGATGTGTGGAGAGGAATCTGTTTTCATGTGTCAGCTCTCAGGGTGTTATTTATTGTTAACAACCTAACATGTAACAGAAAATGAAAGGATTTCGATATTTTTTTTATGCAAGAGGCTTTAAAGTGATTGCATCTCAAAGTCAAACGGCTTCCCCTTGAAAGGGAAGCCGTTTGACTGAAGGCAACCTTGAAGAAGATGCACGATTATTTTTTCAGCGCTCTTTTCATGATTTCATAGCTTCGTTCCACCATGCTGCGTGGCTCGATCATAAGTCCGGCTTGTATCATGGCGTTGTCAAAGATCTGCTCGGCGAGATTTTTTGCGAAATCCTCATCTTCCAGACGCATATCGGCAAGCCCCATAATCAGTTGGTGGCCTGTATTGATTTCCAGGTTTTTACCGGTGATCATATGATCCTGACTGGTGGCGCGCATAACCCTTTCCATGCTGCTGGTGAACATGCCGCTGGGATTGACGACGATTGCCGGGCTTTCTTCAAGTCTGTTTGAGATAAGAACATCCTTCACTTTTTCCCCGAGAACTTCCTTCATCCACTTGGTCAGAGAGTCGGCAACAGGTTTGTCGAGATGTTTGGTGTCTTCAGAGTCCTTTTCCTCTTTGTCTCTCAGGTCGGGCAGTTTTAGGTCTGCGCGGTCGGCGGAAACCAGTTTTTTGCCGTCAAATTCTCCGATGTGGGTGAGAACAAAGTCATCAATGGGCTCCATTGTGTAAAAGACTTCGAGATTACGTCTTTTAAATGTTTCGATATAGGGGCCGGTTGCAATGGCTTCTCTGCTTGGGCCGTTTATATAATATATCTCGTCCTGGCCTTCTTTCATCCTTTCGATATAATCGGCCAGGGAAATAAGTTGTCCCGGCTCCGAGGCGGAAGATTCAAAGCGAAGAAGTTTTGAAAGTTCATCGCGGTGAGTAAAGTCCGAGGTGGCTCCCTCTTTCAGGAAGATACCAAATTCCTTCCAGACTTTTTCATAGGTTTCCGGCTCATTTTTTGCGAGATCGCCAAGGTTTTTCAAGAAGCGGGTGGTGATGATTTTTTTAATTTTGGCCACAAGGGCACTGTCCTGGAGGGCCTGGCGAGAGATGTTCAGCGGCAGGTCTTCGCAGTCTATTACCCCTTTTACGAACCGCAGCCATTCCGGAAGGATCTCTTTGCTGTGCTGTTCAATGAGGACCTTCTGACAGTAGAGGCTGACTCCGGGTTCCATGCGGCCGAAACCCATGGTTTCTATATTGGTTTCAGGTACAAAAAGCAGGGCTTTGATTGCCAGTGGTGCATCTGCGCTGAAATGGAGATGACTCATGGGTTCATCAAAGGCGTTGGCAATAAATTTATAAAACTCTGTGTATTCCTCGTCCTTGATATCACCTTTGCTGCGTGTCCAGACGGCCTGAACCGTGTTTACCTCTTCACCGGTGACTTTGATGGGGAAGGGGACAAAGTTTGAATACTGCTTGATAATGCGCTTTATGGCACCATCGTCTGCATACTCATGGGCATCATCTTTCAGCTCGATGATAATTTTTGTTCCCCGGTGGAGGCCGGAAGAAGGAGCCAGGGTATAGCTTCCTGTGCCATCTGAAGCCCACTCATAGCCTTCGGAGTCAGGATGATAGGAACGGGAGAGAACGCGAACGCTTTTGGCAACCATAAAAGCGGCATAGAAACCCACCCCGAATTGGCCAATGAGGCTGACATCCTTTTTGGCGCCTTCACTGAGTTCCGTAAGAAAGGTTTTTGATCCAGAATGGGCAATGGTCCCGAGGTTGTGCTCAAGTTCATCCCTGGTCATACCTATACCTGAATCGGTAATTGTGAGGGTGTGTTCTTTGTCATCAACACTGATGTTAATCTCAAGAGCAGCCTGGGAATCAAACACCTCGTCCTCCAGGAGCTGCTGGTGCCTGAATTTTTCAAGAGCATCTGCTGCGTTTGAAATAAGTTCTCTTAAAAAGATGTCCTTTTCTGTGTAGAGAGAATGAATGACAATATCTAAAAGCTTTTTAACTTCAGCCTGAAATTCCCTGGTTTCTGTGGTCATTTTTTTTACTCCTGATTTTTCTTTGGTGTAACTATTAAAAATAAAATTATCAGCCGGTAAAATAAGCATCAACGGCTCTGTGTCAAGTAATGTTGCCAGATAGAATTCCCTCTCTTTTTTTAAGTTGCATCAGGATAGGGCGGCTGTTATTGTTTTGGTTTGGTTGAGTATCTATGGTGAAAAGTATGTGATTGGCTTAATAATTGCGTCACTGTAACAATGTGGCTTATCGGGAGAAGATAATAATGAGTATTCGTGAAGATGCATTAGAGGGGAAAGTAACCCCTATTTTTGAAAAATGTGCTGAAAATGAGGGCATCGATGTTCACACCCTGATGGCTGGAGTTGCCAAAGGCATTATTGCCATCCCCAAAAATAAAAATCATGATTTTGAAAGGGTAATGGCGGTTGGTAAAGGCTTATCTGTAAAGGTGAATGCCAATATTGGTGCATCAAAGGATATGCCGGGTCTTGAGCAGGAGCTCGAAAAACTCTGTGTGTGTCTCAAGGCCGGGGCTGACACGGTGATGGATCTGAGTCTGGGAGAAAATCTTAATGAGATTCGGCGCGGGATTCTTGAGCGCTGCCCGGTTCCTCTGGGGACAGTACCGGTGTATCAGACTGTGGCCGAGGTGGTGGAGAAACAGAAGAAGGAAATTGGCGAGGTCACGGTGGACCAGCTGTTGTCTACTATTGAGCAGCAGGCCATAGACGGTGTTGACTTTATGACCATCCATTGCGGTTTGACTCGGGACTCCCTGGTCCGGGTGAAAAACCATGAGCGCCTGATGGGCGTAGTAAGCCGTGGTGGATCTTTCACCATTGAGTGGATGAGCTATAACAATAAAGAAAATCCTTTTTACGAACATTTTGATGACATCATGGCTATTCTCAAGGAGCATGAAGTTACCATAAGCCTGGGTGACGGACTCAGGCCCGGCTGTCTTGCCGATGCCACAGATCGCGGCCAGATTCAGGAGCTGATTCATCTCGGTGAATTAACCCAGAGGGCATGGGAACATGGTATTCAGGTTATCGTTGAAGGACCTGGCCATATGCCCATGAACCAGATCCAGGCAAATATGCTTCTTCAGAAACGTCTCTGCCATGGCGCACCTTTTTATGTCCTGGGGCCGCTGGTAACCGACATTGCTCCCGGCTATGATCATATTACCGGAGCTATTGGCGGAGCTATTGCCGCCGCCGCCGGGGCTGATTATCTCTGTTATGTCACTCCCGCGGAGCACTTGAAACTGCCGTCTTCTGAAGATGTTAGGGATGGGGTGATCGCTTCTCGCATTGCCGCCCATGCCGCAGATATTTCCAACGGCCTTCCCGGCGCTCTTGAGAAAGATATTGCCATGGCCAAATGCAGAAACAGGCTGGATTGGAAAGGCCAGATCGAGTTGTCCATGGATCCTGAAAAGGCGAGACTGTTCAGAGAGGAAGGCGGCACCTACAAGGGCGATGCCTGCAGTATGTGCGGAAATTACTGCGCGATAAAGGTCTATAAAAAAGCCACTGGGCCGGGAAGATGCCCGACCGAAAAATAAGAGATATCGTATGCATTCATTTTATGAGGGAGGACGAATGTCATGTCTGATTTCCTGATATCAATTGTAGATTTTTTCAATAAGTCTGTATTGATTGAACAGATTAGGGATGTGGATGTCAATGGTGTCTTTACCAATCCCTGGTTTTTGATTCCTTTTATTTGTCTGATTGGCTGGTGGGTTTACAAGCAGGCGGTAAATAATCTGGTTCTTCTTGTACTTGTCATCGGGATCTGGTGGTTTACCGGAACACCCTATGCCCAGGACCTTATTCTTGACGGTGAAATCCAGGCAGGTAAAATTCTGCCGGTGGCCGGGGTAGGTATAGGGGCTCTCCTTGTCATTATTTATCTTTTCTTTATACGCTCCGATTAATTTTCCGGAAGTCAGCAAGGCTACCTCTGGGCAGTATTTTTGCCCAGGGCGCAAAAGGTAACCGGAAAGATCACTTTGCCCGGCATTTCATGCATATTGTTGAATCTATTTATACTACACTCCTCGAGCATTTTGGGCCCCAAAACTGGTGGCCTGCCGAGACTCCTTTTGAGGTGATGGTCGGAGCAGTCCTGACCCAGAATACTAGCTGGACCAATGTGAGCCGGGTAATCAGCACCCTTAAAAGTGAAAATATACTTTCACCTTCTCTCCTCCATGAGCTTCCTGTTGACGTTCTCGCCGAAAAAATAAGGTCTTCCGGCTATTACAATCTGAAGGCAAAGCGCCTGAAAAATCTTCTCAGTTTGCTTGTAGAAGAAATCGAGCAGTGCGGCAGCCTGAATTCTTTTTTCTCCCAGGACAGAGATGTTCTTCGTGAAAAGCTGCTCCAGGTCAAGGGAATCGGGCCTGAAACCGCGGATTCGATTTTGCTGTACGCCGCAGAAAAGCCGATATTTGTTATCGATGCTTACACGTATCGCTTTTTATTGCGCCATGGACTGACAGGAGAAGAGAGCAGCTACCAGGAGATGCAGGAATTGTTTATGGACTCTCTCCCCGAAGAAACAGCTCTTTTCAATGAGTACCACGCCCTTATTGTCCGATTGGGAAAAGAATTTTGCCGGAAGAGTCGTCCGTTGTGCAGCGAATGCCCGTTACGAAAGTTTGAGCCGATTACCCTGGAAGACTAGAAGGGCGATAGATTTATTAGAAATTCTCTCACAGAGCCCTCAGAGGCACAGAGAAAGTAAAAGCTAACTTTCCGACTTGTATTTTATGCTACAATGACACACTTACTGTGCGCTTATAACACATAAAGAATCGTCATTCCGGGTCAAGTCCGGCATGACACCAGGAATTCATGTGAATTTGTTTATAATTTACAACAAGTTAGACAAAGTCGGAAAGTTGAGTAAAAAACCTCTGAGAGAGATTCAGTTAGAGTTCATGAATATGAACAGAACCTTTGCCGGTGATTTCTGAGGCGGCATCGATAACCTGGCGGTGATGGGTAAAGAGGATAACCTGGGTTTTTTCGGCGAGATCTGCCAGAATCTTCAGGGTTACCCTGGTTCGGTCATCATCAAAATTAATCAGAATATCATCGACGATAAAAGGCATTGGCTCACTGGAGTGTATTCGCCATTCCAGAGCGGCGAGGCGCAGGGCAAGATAGAGCTGGTCCCGTGTTCCCGAGCTCATTTTTTCCACTGAAACCCGGCCGCCGTCTACACGTTCTCCTGTGAGAATCGGTGTCCCCTGATCATCCACATCAGTGCGCAGCCCGGCGAAGGAGCCAAGGGTAAGTTGCCCGAAAAGCCGTGAGGCGATTGCGACAACGGGGTCCTGGTTCTCTGCCCGGTATCGTTCTATCTCCTGATGAAGAATAATTGCGGCAAGTCGAACCCTGACATAACGGTCTGCCAGGCGTCGTATTCTCGCAAGTGTACTCTGGGCACTTTCTGCAGCTTCTGCCGCCGTCGCGCTGCCGTCCATTTGTTCCAGTTCTTTGTTTTCCTCACCAATAATCTGAGACAGCCGCTTTATTTCAGGATTAAGGGCATGTTCAATCTCCCGGGATAACGTGTCAATTTCTCCGGGTAAGGTATCGGGATTGATGTCCGCGGCCTGGACTTCGAGTTCTTCGAGGGAGAGTCCTTCGGCAATAATTGACAGGTTTTCTTCCACATCCTTCAGTCGGCCTGAGAGGTCAAGCCATTCCTTCGATTTTCTTTCTGCCTCATCCAGCTCCTCGGGTGTCGTGCATCCGGCAGATAACAGCAGAGGCGCGAGTTGCTCGCTTAATCCTTTCAGGCGGGTGGCAGTCTTTCGAAGCTCTTCTTCTGTGGTAATTATCTCCTCAAGCTGCCTGGTATAAAGCACTTTCTCCTCTCTGTTTTGAGTGAGCAACGATTGTAGCTGGATCACAGCCTGGGCCGGAGGCTGGTTTTTCAGATCAGGAGCAATGAGGGAAAGCAGTGCATCAACTTCCCTGGAAAATCCGGAAGCGTCTTTATCAATTCCCTCTATCCGTTTATGAAGAACATCGGCATCTTTCATCTTGTCAAAACAGTGCTGCAGGGTTTCCAGGATGTCACTCGCCTCATCAGGGGAGATCCGGCCTTCCTGTAGGCCCAGATGCTGAATAGCCTCCTGCCATTGTTTCTGCCACTGGAGAAGTTCCTGCTCTGCCTCTTTTTTTTCTGTTTGAGCTCTTTTTAATTCTTTGTCCAGGGAGTTCTTTTTGTCCTCCAGTTTTTGATACTGATCACGCTGTCTGGCTATTGTGTCGATGACAACTTCTGATTGTATGAGAAGGGGGGCAAGATCTTCATGTGCGGAAGAAATATCTTCTCCCATTGCTTTGAGTTCTATGACAAGGGAGTGGCGCAGTATTTGGCGCTGTTTTTCTTTGGCAGTCAGATCGCGCTGTATTTTTTTTATTTCACCGGCATGGAAACGAAGAGTATCAAAATTTCCCAGCCAGGCATGCATTTCCTGTGGAGATAAGGGAACAATGGATGACGGAGACCAGGTTGCATGCCATTCCTGCATGTGCGTACCTGTGTCCTCTTTGAGTAATGATTCTTGCTTATTGAATTCATTCAGGGAAGCCAGGAGCGTTTTTTCCTCGGATTTCAAAGCGGCAAAGGTATGGACCCGGTCTGCCTCCCGCCGCAGTCTGTCGGCGGTAGTATCAGCCTCCTGCACTGTTTTTTCATAGGCGTCTGGAAGGGAAAGGGCTGCATTGAAGTGTGCACTTTCCGTGGAGATATCTTCACCGTCGAGCCAGTTGCGCCGGATGAGGGACCAGCCTCTGTCCCGTTCCTCTCTCGTCTGATTGAGCTCGGCTTCTGTCGGTACCTCACGGTCATATTGAAAATTGTGGATCTGCTGCTGTACTTGCTGCAGTTTTTCCCGGGCCTGGTTCTTGCCCCGGGAAAGATCTCGTTTCTTCTCATCAAGACTGCGGAAAAGATCGGTGAAGCGGGAGACTGTTTCGGCAAGGGGAACCCGGAGAGATGCAATTTCTTCGATGGTTCCTGCCCAGAGGCCAAGTCGCTGAACATTATCTGAAAAGCGTTGTTGGGCTTCCTGCAAGAGGGATTTTATACCCTCAAGATATTCATCGATTTCGCCCGCTTTGCGCGCCAGTTTTACAGCTTGTAAAAGATTGGCGGCATTGCCCGGTGGTGATGTTTTGTCCAGGAGGGTGTTCACTGTTTGCAGCTCGTTTTCAGTCTCCTGAAATTGTTTTTCTGCCTGGCTATTTTTTTGCTGCAGGGATTCATATCGCCGGGAAAGGCCCTGGAGCAGTGTTTTTTTGCCGGCGGCAGGCCGCATTGTTTCAACCTTGTCCAAAGAAAGATCAGGACGAACCCTGTGAAGCAGGTCGGCAGCTTCAGTTCGGCAAACTATGCGCATGCCTTCAAGTTTGGGGCGGTCTTCCATTGCTTTCCGGTAGCTGCCAAGACGCTGATATAGCTCTTCTATGGATTCAGCCTGGTCAAGAATGGGCTGGTTCAGGGAGATTGTCAGCTGCCTTTCGCGCAACAGGGTGAGCCGGGATGAGGCTTCAGAGTGTTGTTGAAGGAAACTGTGCTGCGCTTTTTCGATGTCGCGGCGGCGACCACTGAAGTCGGGAGGAAGGACGGGTGTGTCTCCGATTTCCGCCAGCTGGGCATGATGTTTTTTGCGGAGGGCGAGCAGGGGAAGAGCCTGGTGTATTCGTTTCAGATGCCGGATCAGGCTTTCTTTTTGCCGACGGATATTTTCGACATCCGTTAATTCCTCTGTGGCTCTTTGCAGGGCGTTATGGTGTTCCTGCCATTGGCGTCCGGAAAGGGTGGCTTCGCGTATCTGTTTCTGCAGGTTTTTATATTCATTCAGTGCGAGATTAATCTGCTGCTTTGAGCCACGGGTTTTAAAGAGAGCGTCGCTTTCGGCATCAAGGGATGACAGAATTTTTCGTAATGAAGAAAGGCCTGCACCTGCGGCAAAGAGAGCCTGTCCCACTTCACCTTTCTGGGCCAGGATGTCTTCGCCGCCCTGTACGAGAACTCCGTGATCAATGCCATAAAGGGAATCAAAAACAGCTGTATCAATGCTATGAAGAAAAGGCATAAGAACGCCAGAGTCCATGGGGTTTCCCTGTAAATCAAGAATATCGGCCTTTCTTTTTTTGCGGCGCAGGAAAGCAAGCTCCCGGTCATCATTCCCGTGGAGGGTGCCGCCGACCATGAGCTGGTCGTTGGGATGCAGGAAATTGTCTGTGGTTCGTTCGGGAAAGCCGTAGAGCAGGGCTTTCAAGCCTCTGAGTGAGCTGCTTTTTCCTGCTTCGTTGGCTCCGAAAATAATATGGAGACCGGGATCAGGTGATTGAAAGTCCAGTATTTTGTCTGTAAAAGGGCCAAAGGCTTTCAGTTCCAGAGTGTTAATTTTCATGTCTGGTTTCCCTGGCTGCTCAAGATGTTGACAAGGAGTTCTTTGACCTCATCCCGGAGTTCTTTAAGCGTGGCCGTATTGTCATCCAGGAAAGGGTCATCGCCGCCGAGGATTTCAGCGGGGAGTTTTGCTTTGAAGGCGGCAATCTCCGGGACAAGATCAAGGAGGACGTCAGGGGCAAGATCCAGGTCGTCCACCCTATGCAGCAGGCCTGTCAGGGGATTTTCGTCACCAGCCATTTCTTCCAGGGAGAAGAGACGACTGGTTTTGAAAATTATTTTTTCCAGCCACATATCTCCCAGGCTGGTGGCCAGCCCCCGGAACTCTTCGGACCAGTGGCCGCTGTGGGCGAAGAGTTCTGAATGAAGAGGGGTGGCGCCGGAAAGCTCAAGTCTTACTGCCAGAGTTCTCTCATCGGCAAGGTCCTGTTCTTTTTCCAGGATTTGCCTGACCTTGTCATAAACGGCCTCGCCGGTTTCGCAGTTGCTGATGTCAACCAGGCAATGGGACCAGCGCAGGACATCAAGAGGCATGTGATTGAGATCTGTTATCTCGCCACCCTCCACGGTCACCATGGTAGCCCCTTTTGCGCCTGTTTCCCTGATATGGCGGCCTTGGATATTGCCGGGAAAGAGAATAAAAGGATTACGGGAAACCTCTTCCCTTTTGTGTATATGGCCCAGGGCCCAGTAGTCATAACCCTTTGAATTCAGGGTGTCTATGGAGCAGGGCGCATAGGGCTCATGGCCTTTTTTCCCTGTGAGGGCGGTATGAAGCAGGCCTATATTGAAATAATGGGGAAGATGCTGGGGGTAGGATGAGGCAATATCATCAGTAAGAGCCCGGGATTTATAGCCCTGGCCATGTATGGCAACACCGAGTGGGTCCAGTAGAAAAGTCTCGGACTGGGCAGTGGAAAAGGATCTGACATTGTCGGGAAGGCGAAGGCTGTGTGTTATCCTGCTGGCAGCATCGTGATTTCCGGCAACGATAAAGACAGGAATGTCGGCACGGTTGAGGCGGGCCATTCGGTCAACAAAAAAAAGACCGGTATTATAATCTTTCCAGTCTCCGTCATAGAGGTCGCCGGCCAGAAGAAGGAAGTCGACCTCTTCATCAATGGCCAGATCGATCAGGTTGTCAAAGGCTCTCCTGCTCGCACCCCGTATTTCGTCAACCGGGGCATCATCATATGCCTCAAGCCCTGATAAGGGGCTGTCCAGGTGAATATCTGCAGCATGTAGAAAACGAAACATGTTTTTATTGGAGTTGGGGTATGAATTTTTTGATCAACTCATTTACTGGAAACGCCATACTTTCAACGTAGAACTTTTATAACTCTATACCCTTAAAAAAGGCAAAAATCACTTCTTGTATTTGTCTTGTTTTTCCGGGTGACATTTTGGGGAAGAATTTTTTACAGAAGCATACAGTCGCTAAACTTCACCGGGTTTCTTTTACCCGAGATGTATGCTATAGTCCCTTTTTTCTTGCTGGATGCGGTGCCTTGCCGGAAAGAGGCGGGGGCTGATAGGAGTAAGGGTTTTATTGATGAGCTTCTCGGGGACCAAGGGCATTAGGAGTTCTGTTCCTTCTGGGGAGTTGTATAGCTTAAAGGAGAATGAAATGGCAGCAGCTAAAAAAGGCGATAATGTAAAAATTCACTATAAAGGTACTCTGCAGGATGGGACAGTATTTGACTCATCTGAAGGCCGTGAGCCCCTCGGTTTTATCCTTGGAGGCGGTCAGGTTATTCCCGGGTTCGATGAAGCCGTTATGGGGATGAGTACTGGAGAAACCAAAAATGTTCTTATTCCAATGGATAAGGCCTATGGCCCACGGAATGAAGAACTGATAATGCCGGTGCCACTGAATCAGGTTCCCAAGGATCTCAATCCTGAGGCCGGACAGCAGCTCCAGATGGGTGGCCCCAACGGCCAGCCGGTTATGGTCAAAGTGGTTGATGTAACCGAAGAGCATATTATGCTTGATGCCAATCCTCCCCTGGCAGGCGAAGACCTGACGTTTGATATCGAGCTTGTAGCCATCGGCTGATAGTTGGCAGGAAGTTCTATTTCTTAGAATTAAAAAAGGCGACCTTAAAAGGTCGCCTTTTTTTGTGTAAAAGCTAATAAATTTCAAGGTGATTGTGATCTGTCATGCATCGGCTATTATTATGTTGACTTCGTATAACAGTAGATCCATCAACTTTGGCTATGAGGGTTTTATCACAGCTTCGATGTGGCAATATAACGCAAAGTTAAGACGCGCGCCTAGCCGAGGTTAAAGTAAGTTCGAGTTGTAATTAAGATGGCCGAAGCCGATTGAGCAAAGCGCAAGTTTGCGCGTCGTGCTTGAGCGAATTGTTAGCGCATTTTTTTATAACTCGAGCAACTTAGACCCGTGTACAACCCTGAGGATGTATACAGAATTATAATCTATTTTGTAAATTGATCGATACTTTTTGTGAATTAGATGCCTGTAGTTGGTGCCAAAAAAAATGTTTTCGGGAATGTAGGGACAGCGCTCTGGCGATGTGTCCAGGCTGTATATTTTCTCCTCAAGTTCTAGTATGAATTTTTGGGCATTATTTATGTTGTCAGAGGCAATATAGAAGAAGATATGCTCAAGGTCATTTTGGGCATTCCGTGTGAGGTGAATTTTAAATTTCTTTGGCACGTTTAAACTCCCTAAAGAAATCTTTTGCCTCGGTGTAACGACCTTCTTTTATATCCTCCTCAGCTGGGGCTAACAGCTTAAGCAAATTAAAGGCATTCGTGATTTTTTCGTATTCCTTTGCGTCAACAAGCACAGCTTCTGCTTTACCGTTGACGGTTAATACAACAGGGCGTTTAGTTTTGTGGATTTGCTCAAGAACCGCGGTAGTGTTTCGTTTAAGGTCAGTGATAGACCTAATGTCTTCCGTTATGCTAATGGCCATGGAAAAACCTCCTTTTCGACTTTTATTTAATGCTTTATTATATGCGAATATGGCGCTCTCTTCAAGAGGTTATTTGTGCGATAACAGTGTAATATATGGAAAGAGTCCATGGTGTTGCCTTATAAATATTTTCCACTTATCCCGACATTAAGCCGCAACATATGGAAAAAGATGTTTTTGTCCTCATATTTTCTACCATACAGATATTAAAGGTAGTTAAATGGAAAGCCTAAAGTCCGTCCAGAACATACCCTTTTCCTGAGTATACGTAAAACCTGATAACTGTCAGATTTTGTGTTATTTTATTTTTCAACCTGTCTGGTTGGGTTTTGGTATCTGTAATTAAGAAGGGAAAAACACCCTATGGGAACAACATATTATTTTCTTCATGGTCTGGAGTCGTCGAGCAAAGGAACAAAAGGGCGCTGGTTTGCCAAACAGTATCCGAACATGATTATTCCTGATTTTGAAGGCGATCTTTCTCATCGATTACTCTCCCTGGAGAAGCATTGTGGTGACAGGAAGAATCTTGTGTTGGTAGGTTCGAGTTTTGGCGGGCTTATGGCTACAGTATATGCAATGGCGCACGAAAGCCGGTGTCTGAGGCTGATTCTCCTGGCACCGGCCTTGAATTTTCCTGAATTTTCTCCACCTGAGAAAATGATTTCGACACCAACGCGGCTGATTATCGGCAAGGACGATGCCGTTACTCCGCCGGATAAAGTGCTGCCTCTGGCACAGAAAACTTTTCAGAACCTCGACGTGACCATCTGCAATGATGATCATATGCTGCATAGGGTTTTCTGTGAACTGGACTGGCGGAATATGCTGGGGGAAGAGGGGCTGTAACTTACAGAGGTTCGTCTGTCTTTGGCAATGGAACTTTTCTTCCGTTCTGATCGATCCGGACGAAAGTGACGGTGGTTGAAAAAATCAGGTCATTTTTCAGGCCGCTTTTCCCCTGATATACATGGACAAGGTATTGTACCGATGACGTTCCTTCCTGAGTTTTTTCAACAATAAAGGTCAGTATCGAGCCTTTAGTCACGCTCTTTTTGAACTCGACCTTATCCATCCCCATAGTAACGAAATTGCACTCGGGATAATCCAGTGTTGCCGCAATCCAGGCGTATTCGTCTACCCACTTGAGGAGGTCGCCGCCAAAAAGGTAGCCATAGTGGTTCAGGTTTCCGGGCAGGACAAGTTTGTGATTTTCCATCATCTACAGGTTCCATCCCCAGTATTTGAGAAATTGTGGAAAGTTTCTCATATCAGAGTCTTTGCGGGCCCAATATTTGAGACTTGTGTAAAAAGCTCCTGTTTCTTCTTTGGGGCAATAGGCCTTGTCTTCCCCGACACGTAGATCGAAGCTCCACCAGCTCATCAAAAGTCTTTCAAACGGTTTGTAACTGCCTTTCACATATCCTTTTCTGGGACCGTTTTCTTCGAAAAAGGAGGTTGTGCTATTGTTTAACGGCAGGGATTTGAGATGCGCCATTGGCCTTAAGGGTGTTTCGATGAGAGTGTATTGCTCTTCGATAGCCTGTTTTTCTGCAAAATGTATGTCCATGAGCCTGTGGGTATCACTTCGCAGCGTCAGGATCATTTTCAGGATGGGATCCGGGAAGGAATTTTTCTGCAGGTCAATGAGGCCGGGGAGATTTTCGCCATAAACCTTCTGCGCATTTCTATCCCAGTTTTCTGGAAAAGCTGTTTCCTGAAGAAGAGATGTCGGAAGAAAAGAGAGGTAACAGCCGCAGGTATGGACGCTGGTTACGAGAACTGGCTTACCGGAATCGTTTACGGTCACGACTATGAGCATACCAACATTGGCACCACTGGTGAGATAGAAGCGCGTCGGGCTCAATGGGACTTCTTTGAAATGAATCCTGTAAATAAAGTTCGCGTATGAACCTGTTTCTGTTGTGAATGACTTTTTCTGGACAAAAATGGCAGGTGTTTCATGATCTACATAGATATGTTCATCGTCGGATTGTGTTATTTCTGCGGCAGGACTGCCAATGCGGTTATGGACAGCTGAATATTCTTCGATAAGGAAAATCGGTGCAAATTTGGAAAAATCAGAAAAAGTATCTATGGCAACATATGCCCCCATATCAGGTTTGAGAAGGGAGGGGGATTGCTGCCGGAACGGTGTGCAGGCCGTCAGGATAAGCAGGATAAGAATGCAGGCGATATTCCGGGTTCTATGTAATAAGATCATGTTGGATGTGGAGGAGGCTTTTTCATGTACTTAGTATCTTCTTCATCTCATCTTTTTTTACTGTAAAGTCAAATGATTTGCGGGAGCGGTTATTATATTGTGACCCTGGGGCGCTGGAGGAGGGGAAAATATGAGGAGCCTGGGCTGTTCTGCTGCCTCTCAATAATCTTCACAGTTTCGTTTTGTTTTGGTAATACAAGGGTGCTATCAATGTACCATTTTTTAAATGGTAATTATACATGGCGCCCCTAATCATTCTTTAAGGTTGCCTTTAATCAAGGGACCAGGATATTTTAATTGTGAATCACACTTCCCCGGAAATTTCCGGAAAGAAAAGCGAGCTTCTGGCTCCGGCAGGATCCATTGAGGCTTTTTTTGCGGCCATGGAGGCAGGAGCAGATGCCGTCTATTGCGGGCTCAAGGAATTTTCTGCCAGGGTAAAGGCAAAAAACTTTACTCTCGAAGAAGTGGAACGCCTCACAGCCTATGCCCATGGCCAGAATAGGCAATTGTATGTTGCGGCCAATACCTTGATGAAGGGAGCGGAATTACCACGGATGGTAGAGGTTCTTTCTGGTCTTGCAGCATGCCGGATCGATGGCCTGATTATTCAGGATCTTGGCCTCTGGCGCCTTGCCCATAAATATTTTCCGGAAATTCCCCTCCACGCCTCAACCCAGATGGCTATTCATAATGCCGCTGGGGTGAAAATGCTGGAGCGAATGGGGTTTACCCGGGCTGTCCTTGCCCGGGAGCTTTCCATTGCCGAGATAGCTGCAATCCGCCAGAAGACGGATATAGAGCTGGAACATTTCATTCACGGGGCTCTCTGCTATTCTATTTCCGGTCAGTGTTTTTTTTCCTCCCATCTTGCCGGTAAAAGCGGCAATCGCGGCCGCTGTGTGCAGCCCTGCCGCAGGCGCTATTATCATGGTGACAAAAAAGGGTTTTATTTCTCTCCCAGCGATTTATGCGCTGTTGATATGATGCCGAAGCTTGCCGATGCCGGGGTAATGAGTTTCAAGATAGAAGGCCGGATGAAAAATGCAGAATATGTGGCGCAGGTGGTGGCGGCTTACCGCAAGGTTATTGACGCTCCGATCAAGGCAAAACAGCAGGCTCTCTCCGAGGCGAAAGATCTTCTGGCGCAGTCATATGGTCGGCAATGGACAACAGGATTTCTTGCCGGACCAGAGCCGAAGGACATTATTGTCCCGTCCCGAAAAGGCGGGATTGGTCAGCACCTTGGCCAGCTGGAAAAGACCGGTTCCGGGGCTGTGTTCTTTACAACCGGCGACGTTATCCATGTAGGCGATCGACTCCGGATTCAGCCGGAAAGCGACCTGGAGGGTAAAGCTTTTACCATCAGGAAACTTTTCATAGGTAAAAGGGCGGTAAAACGGGCAAATTCAGGGAGTTTTGTCAGTATTCCAACACCCTTTGCAGACAGCTTTGGCCAGGGAGACCGTATCTACAAAATTGCAGCCGGTAAAATCTTCACTGTGAGTGAAGAGGCCTGCCGCCGCCGGCTTGCGTCAGTGAAGCCGCATTCGTGGCCGGTAACTCTAAAGATGTCGTGTGGGGACAGGAGTCTCTTTATAGAAGCCGAATGCGAAGGGGAAAAGCTGGCGCGTCAATACGACGTCGATATGTTTGCGGCCATCGATTCCCCTCTTTCCCGGGATACTCTCCTGGGTGTTTTTCAAAAAACCGGCCATTCCTCCCTTCATCTTGCCGGATTTCAGGCCACTCATTTACCACCGGTGGTAATCCCTCCCAGTCAGCTCAAGAAAGTTCGCCGTGATTTCTATGATTGCCTTACAGGTCTTGTATCAGAGTCGGTACTGGAAAAGAGCAAGAAGCGGGTGGCTTCTGTGCAGGCAAGGCTCCTGGCCAAGGATGGGCCGCCGCAGGTTCCGGATAACCGGGTTGTTATCAGGGTACAGAGCGCCAGAGATTTACCTGTGCTTGATCTGGAAGGGGTTGACGGCGTTCTCCTTCCCCTTGCCATTGAGAATGTCGAGGCGTTCAGTAAAGAGCAACCCGATCTTGACCAGTATCGGAGCCGGATTACCTGGGATATACCGGCAATTATTTATGAAGGAGAGTGGTCGTTATTTCAGGAGCTCATCAGTCTGCTTGACAAGCGTGGTTTTTCCAGTTTCAGGCTCAATAATCTTGGGCATTTTTATCTTTTTAATAACCAGCAGGCAGCAATGGCGGCTGGTCCCCTGCTCTATGTATTAAACAGCTGTGCAGCTTTTGCCCTGAAGGAGCTGGGCGTTCATGAATTCAGTCTGTCAATGGAAGATGACAAGAAGAACATGGAGGTTGTTTTGAGAAGTGGTGTCGGTTTGCCTGTTTCTGCAACAGTTTATAGTCCGATTGCGTTGTTCACTTCCCGCATTCCGATGCCTTCTCTTGGTTCTCGCCCCATTCTTGAAAGCGACAGCGGGGACGAGATGTACTTTGATTTTTCAACGGGTCTCACAGTTGTCTCTGCTGGAAGACCTTTTTCCCTTCTGGGCCGCCTGCAGGAACTGAAGAATATGGGGTGTGGGAGCTTTGTTGTTGATCTTTCCCGGGAAGGGGTTTTCAGTAGTCAGGGCAAGGAGGTCATTGTGGCCCTTAACAGCAATCAGCCCGTTGCGAACACCTCATTATTTAATTTTGACCGAGGGCTGGAATAGAGCTTTTCAGTGTTCTGCTAAAGAGAGGCAAGCCATTGATCAATATGATGTTCTGCCCCATGAATTTCACGGTAGTTCTTGACATTTAGGGATGGATTGCCTGCAATCATGGCGGAAAGACTCCTGTCATGGGCTGGTCGATAGAGGCATAAGATTTTCTTGCCCAGGGTCTGGGCAAGGCCGATTTCATATCCGACCCCCAGCGAAGGCATACTGACTTCGGCAATGACGCAATCAGCAGCCTGCATCCATTGCATATCTCTTTCGAAGATTGCAGCTTCACTTAAAAACTTCTCCTCCTGCAGCAGGTTCTCATCTCCGACATGGGTAGTCAGAACGTTTCCGAAGGTGCCGAGATAGTCGATGAGACGAGCATACAGATCAGCATCTTTTCTGCCGCCGCGGATGGCTCCTGCAAAGTATATGGACAGCCCATTCGGTCTTGTTTTCATTTTGGTTTCTGTCAAGCCGGGAGATTCTAATGCAAATATTTTTTCATAAAGTGTTTTTCTGCTTCGGCAGTACCAATCAGGATTAACTCATCACTCTCCAGCAGGGGGCTGAATGGATCCAGGTTGAGAATCATGCTTCCTTCTCTGATGATTGCAACCACACTGCATCCTGTTGATTCCCTGATTTTATTTTCAGAGAGGGATTTGCCGGCAAGAGAGTGCTGTGCTGAAGCGCTGAAAATACTGAGGCCTTCTACGATCATGAGCACCTGTTCCGGGTTGAGAAGATTGATTATGCTGTTTGATGCCATTGAAGCGTATGACATGACAAGGTCAGCACCAGCCCGGTGCAGTTTGGATACAGTTCTTTCATTATTGGCTCTGCTGATTATCTGGACATCTGGGCGCAATTGACGACAATAGATGGCAAGGTATATATTTATATCGTCATTGTGTGTAGTGATTATAATCGATCTCGCATCCATAATTCCGGCTTTGTGTAACGTGGCGATGTCTCCCGCATTTCCATGAATATAATTTTCTTTGTTTTTTGACAATGTGGGGTTTTTTTCTACTATTTTATAGGGAATCCGTTGTTCTTCAAGGGCTTCAGCCACGGCATTTCCGACTCTTCCTCCGCCGAGAATCACAGCCGGGGAATCTTTGTCGAAATTTTCACATCTGATAGAAGAATAGGTGTCGAATTTTTCAAGTTGTTGAGCAGAGCCAGCCAAGACAAGGACAGTTGAGGAGGTAATTATGGTGTGAGGATGTGCGTTCTGGAAATTGCCTCTTTCCCAGACCCCGACAACTGTTACGCCCGTTTTTTCGCGAAGCCGTGTTTCGGAAAGAATTTTTCCCTCTAAGGCCGTTCTCATTGCCGGAGCTTCGGCAATGAGAAGCTGGTCGCGTCGCCATATGACATTGGCTCCCATGTTGACTCCGAGCGTTCTTCTTCCCAGTGATTTCCCGAGCATTTTGGTGAATTGAAAAACGTGAGTACTGCCTGTAAATTGAAGGATATCCAGAGAATGGTCATCGTCAGCAGTAGTGACGATAGGAACGTTCTGGCAAATATCCCTGATGGTAAAGGATATGCTGGTGTTGATCATATCGTCATTGGTTGCAACGACCAGGGCCGCATTGTGTATTTGAAGACGGTTGTATGTCTCCGGGTCGCCGTAGTCACCAAGGACTACTTTATATCCTGCGTCATAGAGATCCAGAGCCTTTGCTAATTCATCAACGAGAATGACATAATCGTAATTGTATAACTCAAATTTTTTCACCAGATTTCTGGTGATGGGGTCCAGTTTTGTCAGAATGATGTGGTTTTTTGTGTCTGCCGGCAATTCCTGCGGAGTTCTTGCTTTTGACTGTGCCTCCAACCATGGCGCGTAAAAGAACTGGATGAATGTAAAAGGAAGCATGACGAGCAGGTAGACAATGCCGGTCAAAAGTACAATTATGGAAAATATCAGGCCTAGATCCGAAGAAAAGGTGATGTCTCCAAAGCCAAGAGTCGACATGACGGTAAGAGTCCAGTAGAATCCTGTAATCCAGCTGAATTCTTTACCCTCGATAAGCATCAGAACATGAAAAAGAATACTGTATGCGGTAATAATGAAACCCAGGATCAAAAAAAACTTGAGCAGGAGAAGAAAATTTCTTTTCGTCGTCTTGTTGTGAAGAAAATAGGTAAGCTGAGACATTGTATATTTCATAGCCAGATCGTTTGTTATAATTGCTAATGACAACCCTTATAGCATAAAGATAGCCGCAATTTACCATTAATTCCTTCTTTTTTATTTACAATCAAAAAAGAGCTTTTGCTTTGCAGCCTCTGAAATAGCAGCTACTGCGGGATGTCTGATGATCCGTTCCACCGAGATGGCGTAGAATTTTTCTCCGATATCCTTTGTTCGGCCAATAAGCTGCACCTGATACTGCTGTTCTACCTCTTTTTCGATAACTGTTGGTGCGGCGAAGATTCCTTCACCTGCCTGGCCAAAAACCTTGAGTAGGGCATTGTCGTCAAATTCGCCTACTATTATCGGTTGGACACCGATTTTCTCAAACCACTGGTCAAGCATTCCCCGCAATGAACTCATCGCCATGGGCAACAGCATGGGTGTCAAGTTAAGGGAGTGGGGGAATCCGCTCTGAAGTGGTCTGGCAAGCTTTTCTACTCCAAAAAAAGAAATACCACATTCACCCAGAAGGTGACTGTATGCCTTGATGCTCAGCCCGTAACGAAGGGGGGTATCTGTCAAGACCACGTCGAGGTTGTGCAGGGCTAACTCGGCAAGCAGGTTCTCGTCTTTACCCTCGTGACAAATCAAGCGCACCTGTTCAGGCATCTTTCCGGCAGGCTCCAGAAGTTTTCGCGCCACTAGCTTTGGAACCACATCGACGATTCCTACTTTCAAGGATAAGGGACCCGCGACAGGTTGCCCGCGTAGGGAGTCCATCATTTCCCGTCCCAGGGAAAATATCTCATCAGCATAACGAAAAACAAGATGGCCCATATCGGTAGGCTCAAGATTGCGTCCCACCCGTTTGAAAAGTTTTGCGCCCAGATTTTCTTCAAATCTGGATAATTGTGCACTGACAGTTGACTGGGCCAGACGGAGTTTGCTGCTGGCTGCGGTGATACTTCCCTCCCGCATTACAGTCCAGAAATAAAACATATGATGATAGTTAAGCCATTCCATGATTTTATAGTTCGTTTTTTTCGAAGCATAATAGCATTATTATCTATTTGTGCTAATTCTTTTTTTGATTTATTTTCTCACTTACTCCTTGGAAAAATAGAAATATTGAAGAATAGAGAGTGTTTTGAATAATTGCTTCATTCTTAACCAGCACAAGGTACTTATAACTCACGGGGACATTTTTCATGAAGATCGATATCACGATGCAGCAGACGTGTTCAGACAACACAATTTCCTGCCAGGTAGCCCGACAGGTAAGGTTTGCCCTGAGTCGTTTCGGGACAGCCCTCCAGATTATTAAAGTCCGTATAACGGATATAAATGGTCCCAAGGGGGGAATCGATACACGATGTGTTGTCTCGGTGAAATTGGCATCGGCCGGTGAGGTTGTGGTGCAGGGTGATGGAGAAAATATTTTTTCTGCCCTGAGCTATTGTCTGTCTCGGGCAGACAGAACGATCAGTCGTAGTCTGGCGCGGCGTCGTGATGCTCCGATCAGGATCAATAGGCGCAGGTTGGCTGAGGTGAAGGAACGGGATGAATTGGAACTATAGAAATTGGGTTTGAGTGGATCGTTGACGATCAAAACCAGGGGCGTATGGTTTTTTAGATGAATATATTGAAAAAAAAGGAATCCACATGGACAGTTCACAGCTTTTAGGTTTTACAACATTTGCTTATCTCTTGTCTGCCGTTCTCTATATAGGCCTTTTTGTTTTCAGGGTAAAAAAAATAGGCACTGTGGCTACAGTGGTGACGTTGGCTGCTTTCCTGATAAATACAGCAGGAATTGGATTGCGGTGGGTAGAGTCTCATCAGATGGGCATCGGCTATGCGCCTTTGTCAAACATGTATGAGTCGCTGGTTTTTTTCGCCTGGTCGATAGCCATTTTCTATCTGTTCCTGGAATTTAAATATAAAAACCGCTATCTCGGCGCTTTTTCAATGCCCTTTGCAGCCATAGCCATGGCGCTTGCGGAAATGAAGAACCCTCAGATTACTCCCCTCATCCCGGCCCTGCAGAGCAACTGGCTTATCGCTCATGTGGTAACCTGCTTTATTGGTTATGCTGCTTTTGCGGTAGCCTGCGGCTTCGGGATCCTCTATTTGTTGAAAAACAGGAAAAAAGAACATGAGCCAGAAGGGAATATGCTTTCTCAGTTACCTTCTTTAAGGGTTCTTGACGATATTATACACAAAACCCTGGTTTTCGGTTTTATGTGGCTGACGGCGGGTATCATTACAGGTGCCGTCTGGGCCAACTCCGCCTGGGGAACCTATTGGAGCTGGGACCCAAAAGAGACCTGGTCGCTGATCACCTGGTTTATTTACGCTGCGGCCCTGCACGCCCGCTTTACAAGAGGATGGGGTGGTCACCGGATTGCCTGGTTCTCCATCGTTGGCTTTGGTTCTGTGATGTTTACCTATTACGGGGTGAATTTTTTGCTTTCCGGTCTGCATAGCTACGGATGAAAGAGAAGTACCTTTTTTTAGATTTAACCAAAGTTATAACGTATTACATTCAAGGAGATTGTCGATATTCATGATAAATACCACCAAGATTTTTTTGCTTATGGCGGCGATGAGCGGCCTGTTTATGGTTGCCGGTCAGGTTTTAGGCGGACAAAACGGTATGGTTATGGCGTTTGTTGTGGCGCTTGGAATGAACTTTTTTGCTTATTGGTTCAGCGATACCATGGCCTTGAAAATGAGTCGGGCCAGGGAAGTCAGCAGTGCCGAGGCTCCTGAACTTCACGCTCTGGTTGAACGTCTGGCAGTGCGGGCTCTTTTGCCTAAACCCCGGGTTTATATAATGCCGGGCGAGACCCCCAACGCTTTTGCCACCGGCCGTAATCCGGAACATGCCGCTGTGGCGGTAACCGAAGGATTGCTGCGCCTTTTGAACAGCGATGAACTGGAAGGGGTGATGGCTCATGAACTGGCCCATATCAAAAACCGAGATATCCTGATAAGCTCCATTGCTGCAGTTATGGCCGGCGCTATCAGCTATATGGCCACCATGGCCCAGTGGGCCATGATTTTTGGCGGCGGCAGAGGTCGTGATGAAGAAGGAGGAGGCGGTGGTTTAATTGGCTCTCTTGCCATGATGATTATTGCCCCCATGGCTGCGGCATTGATCCAGATGGCCATATCCCGGAGCAGAGAATACGTGGCTGATGCTACAGGTGCCGAGATTTGCGGCAAGCCGCAGGGACTGGCCAGTGCCCTTAATCGACTGGAGCAATATAACCGTCAACGTCCGATGCAGGTCAACCCGGCGACGGCCCAGATGTATATCGTTAATCCTTTGAGCGGCCAAACAATATCACGATTGTTCAGTACCCATCCTCCGATTCAGGAGAGAATCAAAAGACTGGAAGCAATTTGAAATGCTTTATGGTTTTTTTGAAAAATCCTGTGGCCAAGGTCTCTGTGATGATTCTGGTCTGCTTGTCTCTGTTGACTGGTGGATGTGAAGAGGTTGATCTGATGCTTGTTTCGCAGGCTGGTGTTGATGCGGTCAAGGCGGTAACTCTCTCTGAGGAGGCCGTCAGGGACCTGGCAACACAGACGGCACAGTTTTCGGATAGTCAAAACAAAATTGCCGCCGGTCAAGATAAATACGCCCGGCGCTTGCAGCAGCTCACCGATCAACACACGAAACAGGATGGTTTTGAGTTTAATTTCAAGGTGTACCTAACTCCTGAGATCAATGCTTTTGCCATGGCTGACGGTACAATCCGTATATACAGCGGTCTGATGGACATGATGGATGATCAGGAGCTTCTTTTTGTCATTGGTCATGAGGTAGGGCATGTGGTCAAAGATCATGTCCGAAAAAAAATACGGCTTGCTTATGCGGGGCAGGCGGTACGCAAAGGGGTCGCATCCATTAATAATGAAATTGGAGCCATCGCCGGTTCCCAGATAGGCGGCTTTGTCGAAAAACTGTTAAACGCCCAATTCTCGCAACAGGAAGAAAGAGAAGCGGATGATTACGGTCTTTTTTTCCTTGAGAATACAGGGAATGAGCCGAAAGCCGCAGTATCTGCTTTAAGAAAACTTGCCACTTTGGGAAACAATCATTCTTTTCTGTCAAGCCATCCTGCGCCAGGAGCCAGAGCGGAGAGGCTTGAGACCCGGAAAAGAGAAGTAGAAAAAGGAAACGAATGACCACATTAATAGGCAAACACTGGCATCACCTGCCGGCAGAAGAGGTTGTTGATCTCCTGGATAGTGATGTGGAAAAAGGCCTGGATCACTTTGAGATTAAACATCTCCAGGAGACGTTTGGGCCTAATGCCTTAACTGCCAAAAAGGGAAAAGGGCCGTTCAAAAGGTTTCTGCTCCAGTTTCATCAGCCGCTGATATATATTCTGATTGTCTCTGGAAGTATTACAGCACTTCTTCAGGAATGGGTGGACTCCGGTGTTATTTTCGGAGTGGTTCTGGTAAATGCGATAATTGGCTATATCCAGGAAGCAAAGGCGGTAAATGCTTTGGCCGCTCTGGCCAGGACCATGACAACCGAGGCCACGGTTCTGCGCCAGGGTGAAAAAAAGCAGATTCCGGCGACGGAACTGGTGCCGGGGGATATTGTTCTGCTGGCCAGCGGCGATAAGGTGCCGGCGGATCTGAGGCTTCTCGAGGTCAAGGACCTGCGGATCGACGAGTCGGCCCTGACCGGTGAGTCGCTGCCGGTGGAGAAAAAAGGGGGAGAGCTCAATCCTGATACGCTGTTAGCGGATCGACTGAACATGTCCTATGCCTCCTCTCTGGTTACCTATGGGCAGGGGACAGGGATTGTCACTGCAACGGGAGATCATACCGAGGTGGGCCGTATCTCGGAACTTATCGCTTCCGCCGATGAACTTGCGACTCCGCTCACCCGTAAGATTGCCCATTTCAGCCATATTCTGCTGTACGCCATTCTTGCTCTCACCGTTCTGACCGTTGCCGTGGGAATTCTGCGGGGCCAGGCCCCTTTCGATATGTTCATGGCAGCGGTGGCCCTTGCAGTTGGTGCCATTCCTGAAGGTCTGCCTGCGGCGGTCACCATAACGCTTGCCATTGGTGTTTCACGCATGGCGAAACAACGGGCCATTATACGGAAACTGCCGGCGGTGGAGACCCTGGGGTCTACCACGGTGATATGTTCGGACAAGACCGGGACATTGACTGAAAACCAGATGACCGTGCAGAAAATAATTGCCGGTGATATTGCCTATGAGGTGACCGGGGCTGGTTATAATCCTCTTGTTGGAAAGATTCTTCGGGAAGGCAACAGTTTTGACCTGGCGAAAGCCCCCGCCCTTGTTGAATGCTTGTACGCCGGAATCCTCTGTAATGATAGTCAGTTGTTAAACAAGGATAAAACCTGGTACATACAGGGCGATCCCACAGAGGGAGCGCTGTTTGTTCCCGCCATCAAGGGAGGCATTGATCTCGCCGAACAGAAAAATCGTTTTCCCCGTCTCGATGTTCTGCCTTTTGAATCTGAACATCAGTACATGGCAACTCTGCATACGAGTGAAGGGAACAGCAAACAACGTATCTATATCAAAGGTGCGGTGGAGGCCGTTCTTGCCCGGTGCAGCAACCAGCTTGACTCCGGGGGGGGAGGATCTGCCCTGGATGCAAATAAAATTATTAGTCAGGTTGAACATATGGCGAAAATGGGGCTCAGGGTGCTTGCTTTTGCCCAAAAGGAACGAGCTGCTGCTGATGGCATAACCCATGACGATGTGCGGTCCGATCTTGTTTTTATCGGGCTCATGGCCATGATAGACCCGCCGAGGGCCGAGGCAATACAGGCGATTAAGGTCTGCCAGAACGCTGGAATCAGCGTCAAGATGATCACCGGTGACCATGCAGTGACCGCTGCTGCCATTGCCAGGCAGATCGGATTAAATGGTATGAAGGCAGTTCATGGTGACAGCCCGCGGGTTCTTACCGGCAGCGATCTTGCCGCTCTTTCCGATCGGGAATTGATTGAAGAGGCAGAGAAAACGGCGGTGTTTGCCCGGGTAGCACCAGAGCAGAAACTGCGCCTGGTGGAGGCGCTGCAGTCCCGTGGCCATGTGGTGGCTATGACCGGCGACGGTGTTAATGATGCTCCGGCCCTGAAACAGGCAGATATCGGCGTAGCCATGGGGATAACAGGCACCGAGGTGTCCAAGGAAGCTGCCGACATGGTGCTGACCGACGATAATTTTAGTTCCATCGAGGCTGCTGTGGAAGAAGGGCGCGGGGTGTTCGATAATCTGACAAAATTCATTGTCTGGACTCTGCCGACCAATCTGGGCGAAGGGCTGGTCATTATGACGGCTGTTTTTTTTGGTGCCACCCTGCCCATTCTCCCTGTGCAGATTCTATGGATCAATATGACGACTGCCGGTTTTCTGGGGTTGATGCTGGCCTTTGAGCCCAAGGAGCCAGGAATCATGACCCGGTTGCCACGGAACCCGAAAACCCCTATACTCACGAAAACCCTTATCGGCCGCATCCTTCTTGTGGGAGGCTTGTTGCTCGGAGCCTCCTTTGCCCTTTTTCAGTGGGAGTTGGCAAGAGGAGCAGATGTTGCCCAGGCGCGCACTGTGGCTGTGAATGTTTTTGTGGTCATGGAGCTCTTTTATCTGTTCAACTGCCGCTCATTGACAAAGTCTGTTTTTCAACTCGGCTTTTTTTCTAATATGTGGGTGTTCGGCGGAGTGGCGGTAATGTTGCTCCTTCAGCTTGCATACACTTATTTTCCGGTGATGAATAGATTGTTCCAGAGTGCTCCCATTGGTCTTGGGGCCTGGGTAAATATCGTAGCGGCCGGCATCGTTGCCTTTGCGATAGTTGAGTTTGAAAAAGGGCTGAGGGCCAGGTTTCCTGGAAAGAGCGATAAAGATTTGCGTAGTACATTGGTACGGATATAACTACTAGAAAAAGTTAATTAGTTCTCATCCGGAAAGTCGAAGACTGAGCGGATATTAG
>JACKQG010001966.1_pt1 | contig 27601 bp, 20 predicted proteins | sample 8237621 | NCBI WGS metagenome assembly JACKQG01 (sample SAMN15677084, study PRJNA649215) | marine metagenome | biome: marine; feature: Black Sea; material: saline water; isolation source: suspended particulate matter (SPM) from the Black Sea western gyre | collected 2013-06-09/2013-06-10 | depth... | reverse complement strand
AAAAATAAATAAGGAGCAATCATGCTGGACATATTTATTAAGGGCGGCCCGGTCATGTATCCGCTGCTGGTCTGTTCGGTCATCGTTCTGACCGTGGTGATTGAACGGATTTTCTTTTGGGTCGGTATGGATATGCGCCAAAACAAACAACTTGTGGACGACGTCCTGGAACTGTGTCGCCATGGCGATTGGGAGTCGGTCAGAACAAAAACCAAAGGTTCAAAAGATTATATTATCCGGATACTTGTCACCGGTATTCTGCATCGAGAATTTTCCATGACCAAAGCCATGGAATCGGCTGCGGCCGATGAGATCAAGCGCATGCGCCGATATCACAGTGTGCTGGACACCATGATCACCGTGGCGCCGCTTCTGGGGATTTTCGGCACGGTTACCGGAATCATTATCTCCTTTGAAGTGCTGGGAACGGCCGGGATCGAAAATCCCCAGGCTGTTACCGCCGGAATTGCCCAGGCCCTGATCACCACCGCCGCCGGGCTGGGAATTGCAATTTTTTCTGTCTTTCCATACAACTACTTCAATTCCCGGATTGAAAACGCGGTCCTTGCCATTGAAAAATACGCCACGAGTCTTGAAATCGTTTACGAAAAGCTGGTCCACCCGAACAGCAAACAAAAAGAAGATCCAGAATGAAAATCTACCTTCAAACCAATAAAAAGGTGCGTATTGAGATGATTCCCCTGATCGACATGATTTTCCTCCTCTTGGTGTCTTTCATCTATGCCATGCTCTCTATGGCTGTTCATCACGGACTGCCGGTAATACTGCCGCCGTCTTCATCAGCTATCATCGAAAAAGAGCTGGTATTATCAGTGACCGTGAAAGCAGATGGAACAATTTTTATCAACGAAGAACCGGTTGTCCTTGACAATCTGGCAACGGCGTTAACCCGCAAGGCTGAAGATGGCAAGCAACCCGGGGTCCTGCTTTTTGCGGATCGCAACCTTTCATACCAGAAACTTTTTCGAGTTCTGGATCAGATCCGAACGGCTGGAATCGAACGAATCTCATTGCAGGCTGAGGTAAACCCATCGACGTGAAACGAACTCTGATAGCGGCAGTGCTGGCACTGGGCATACACGCGATCATCCTGGGAGCGGAGTGCAACTGGTATAAACCGATCTTTATCGACAGACCGATACCCCGTGTTATGACCATGACGTTGGCCTCTTGGCAGCCCCGGAAACCTGCAGTGAAAATTCAGGATATCCCTTCGAAAACACCGGTCCGTTTCAAAACTCCCCCCAAAATGCTGAAAGAGCAAATTACAAAACCCATGCCCTTAAAACCCGATACCGCTTCCCGGCCCCTTTCAACCGCGTCTGTTGCAGAGACCGTCGACAATTACAAACCTGCGCCTGAAACCAGACTGACTGATCCCGAAACGTCAAAACCGATTGATCGTGGAAACCAGGATCAATCGGCGTCTCCCTTCGTGCAGGAGGCCAAACCGCTGTATCAAACCAACCCTGCTCCCGAATATCCCCGTATGGCCAGGCGCAGGGGATATCAGGGCAATGTTGTTTTGGAAGTTCTGGTGAGCCGCAATGGAAATGTCAGCGACCTGAAGGTCTCCACGTCAAGTGGATACCCGATTCTGGACCAGGCGGCCATAAATTCTGTGAAAAAATGGACGTTCGTACCCGGTATGCGGGGGAATGAAAACGTGGAGATGTGGGTTAGGGTCCCAATACGTTTTGAACTGGAATAGTCGAACCCGGACAAGCCGAACCAAAAAATATGGGATTTCAGCGCTGAGTATTATTTTCCTCCTCTGCAATCAAATCCATCAGATAGCGACCGTATTCATTTTTTAACATTTCAGACGCAAGCTTGGCGAGCTGCACTTTGTTGATATAGCCTAGGCTGTAGGAAATTTCTTCAATACATGAAATTTTAAGCCCCTGGCGTTCCTGAATAACCCGAACAAAACTGGCGGCTTGCTGCAGGGCTTCCTGGGTTCCGGTATCCAGCCAGGCAAAACCTCTTCCCAGAAGCTCGACCCGGAGTTGGCCTCTGCGCAAATATTCTCTGTTGATGTCTGTAATCTCAAGCTCTCCCCGGGCCGACGGCTTGAGCTTGGCAGCGATGTCGACCACGTCATTATCGTATATATAGAGACCGGGTACAGCGTAATTCGATTTGGGTTTTTTGGGTTTTTCTTCGATCCCGACAACATTGTTGTCAGCGTCAAATTCCACAACACCATAGCGCTGAGGGTCTTTTACCAGATACCCGAAGATGAGACCGCCCTTTTTGAGCTGAACCGCACTCTTTAAAATTCTGGTTAGATCGTGACCGTAAAAAATATTATCTCCTAAAATCAGGCAAACCGGATCTTTGCCGATGAAGGACTTGCCAATGATAAATGCCTGGGCGATTCCCTCGGGCTTGGGCTGGACTTCATAGGAAAAGGAAAGACCTATGTGTGAACCGTCACCCAGGAGTTTTTCAAACAAATGTAAATCCTCGGGTGTGGAAATGAAAAGTATTTCCCGTATGCCGGCCAGCATCAGAACCGACAACGGATAATAGACCATCGGCTTGTCGTAAATCGGCAGAAGCTGTTTGCTTACCACGCGGGTTATTGGATAAAGTCGAGAGCCGGAGCCGCCGACGAGTACTATTCCCTTCATATAAATAACTCCTTTCTAAACAGATTCCAGCTTTACCTCGAGAATAACCAGCGGCCCTGTTCCGGGATTTTCGATTGCAACCGTCCGCTTGACAGCAAGATTTACAGACTGTCCCTTACCTAACAGCCGGCTTTGATTATCTGTTGTTATGTTGACCGCGCCTTCGAGCACAAAAAACTGCTTTACGGTAAACGCATCGGTTGTGATCTGAAGCGTTGAACCCGGATATACGATCAGTTTTGCGATCCTAAAATCGTCTTTCTTATCAAGCACGGTGAAGGTTCCCCAGGGATGATGCACGGTTTTGTGTTTTTGATATTCCCGACGGCCCCTTTCCTTGAGGCTGGCAACAATCGATTTAACATCCCGGCTGTTTTCCATATCAGAAACGAATACCGAATCCGGTGTTTCGACCACAACCATGTTCCGAATACTGTTAGTAGCGATGAGGCGTTCATATCCCATGATAAAACAGTTTTCCGTATCTTTGGTAAGGACGTCACCGTCAATAACATTGCCATTGGCATCCTTGGGAAGAAAATCATAAAGAGATTTCCAAGATCCGATATCGCTCCAGCCAAAATCTGAAGGCACAACGGCACCTTTGGCTGTTTTTTCCATCACGGCATAATCAATGGATATATTCGGCAACTGTTCGTACAACTCTTCAGATACGACATCTGCGCTTAAATCGAGCTGTTTCATTTTTTCTAAAAGCATAGGATGGTGGATTTCCAGTTCATTCAACATCACCGATGCTTTAAATGCAAACATGCCGCTGTTCCAGAAAAATTTACCGCTCTCAAGATAATACTGGGCTGTTTCCAAATCCGGCTTTTCAACAAACCGTTTTATCGAAAGCGCCTGCTCCGGCAAGTTCCCGGTGCCTTCGATATATCCGTAACCGGTTTCCGGATAATGGGGCCTGATTCCGAATGTCGCGATATAATCCATCCGGGCCAGCCTGATGGCAGAACTTAATTTTTCATGAAACATATCGATGTTTCGGATGACATGATCCGCCGGGAAAATACACAACACCGCATCTTCTTCCTGTTTCAGGATATGGAACACGGCCAAAAGAATGGCCGGGGCCGTGTTGCGGCCGCAAGGTTCACAGATAATCTTTTCACCGGCGGCAATACCGATTTCCTCCATATGCCTGGCAACTTCATGAAAATGCTCTTTGCCACAGACAACCCGAATATTTTCCTTGTCGAGCACCGGAACCAACCGTTTAACGGTACTTTGTATCAGGGAATCATCGCCAATGAACTTAACAAGCTGTTTGGGAAACAGTTCCCTTGAAACAGGCCAAAGGCGCGTTCCCGAACCTCCGGCCAGCAGGACCGGGTAGACTTTTATTTTATCCACCACCACCACAAATTTCCTTATTTACTTATAATGGGCTTTTATCCAATCCTGGTACTCCCCGCTCTGCACCCGTTCAACCCACTTGCGGTTGTCCAGATACCACTGAATTGTATCGCGGATCCCGGATTCAAGGGATGCTTCCGGGGTCCAGCCCAGTTCCTGATTCAATTTAGTAAAATCGATGGCATACCGGCGGTCATGACCGGGCCTGTCTTTTACAAATTTAATCAGGTCCCTCCGGGGGCGACGGTCGCTCAATTTGTTGATCTGATCCAACATGTCACAAATCATTTCCACGATTGCAATATTTTCCATCTGGCTGTCACCGCCGACATTGTAGGTTTCGCCCGGCTTTCCGTGGTTCATAATGGTCCAGATTGCCCTGCAATGGTCCCTGACATAAAGCCAGTCCCTGATATTGCGACCGTCTCCGTAAACCGGCAGGGATTTTCCTGCGAGCCCGTTTAGGATCATCAGCGGGATCAGTTTTTCGGGGAACTGGTAAGGGCCGTAATTATTCGAACAGTTGGAGATGGTCATGGGCAGGCCATATGTCTTGTAGTAAGCCCGGACCAGATGATCGGAAGACGCCTTGGATGCCGAATAAGGACTGTTGGGTTTATAGGGCGTTTCTTCCCTAAAACAGCCTTCCCGACCCAAACTTCCGTAGACTTCATCCGTGCTGATATGGTGAAATCTTACCAGTTGATTTTGCCGTGATCTGGCTGATTCCAGCAGATTAAACGTCCCCACGATATTGGTCTGTATGAAGGCGTCCGGTTTTACAATGGATCGGTCCACATGGGATTCGGCCGCAAAGTGGCACACGCTGTCGATTTCGTATTTGTCAAATATTTCGTTCATGCGAACCCCATCGCATATATCAGCCTTGATAAAAACGTATCGAGCTTGAAAATCGGTTTCAATATCCGCAAGATTTTCCGGATTGCCGGCATAGGTCAGCGCATCCACATTGACGATACATCCTTTAAAATCGGTTTCAGTTAGCAGATATCGGATGAAATTGGTGCCGATAAATCCGCACCCGCCGGTAATCAGCATGTTCTGCATGATAGCACCTCATGGATCAATTGCTCACGATACCTGGAAACAAATTTGTCCAGATCATCCTGCCATGCTGTCATGATGTTTAAATCCGATTTCTTAAGGCGTCGGTTTTCCAGAATAGAGTTTTTCGGTCTTGACGCCGGAGTCGGATATTCAAAGCTGGAGCAAGGAACAACCGTGTGCTTTACAGCCATTATCTTTAGAAAATACTTCGCCAGCTCAAACCAACTGCAATACCCTTCGGCCGATGCATGATAGGTGCCCTGGCAATTTTTATCAATTATTTTTTGTATTTGGAGCGCAAGACGATAGGACCGGGTCGGTGATCCGAATTGGTCGCACACCACCTTGATTTGATTGTCAGGATGTTTCAAAGCCAGCATCAGCATGGTTTTAATAAAATTTTTACCGCTGATTCCATACATCCATGCTGTTCTGAGGATCACGTGCTGCTCGATCGTCCTGCGAACCACTTTTTCACTCTCCAGCTTGGTAAGCCCGTAATAAGAAAGCGGATGCGGTTCATCATCTTCCACATAAGGCTCGGGCAAAGGTTTTTTGCCGTCAAAAACATAGTCGGAAGAGATATGAATCAACCGGCAACCATGTTTTTGGGCGCACAGAGCCAGGTTTTCCGGACCCCTTACGTTGACTTCCCAGGCCAGTTCCTTTTCGGTTTCGCATTTATCGACCTGGGTATAAGCGGCACAATTGATTATGATATCCGGGAGAAAGTCCTGCACAATTGTTGCTACATCCGAATACAGCGCGATATTTATTTCTTCAAGATCCACGGGCATGATATCATGGGTCTTTTGAAGAATTTGAGTGCAGTCGCGGCCGAGCTGTCCTTTTGCACCCGTAACCATGATTTTCATAACCGCGCACCTTTTCTCTTTAATCTCGAATAATTATCGTCACTATTATTCGATAGGCCTCGCGTTGTCAAGAAAAACGGATGTTACTGGATTTAATGTCTTGTCCATTGCTTGGTAACGGTATCTTTTAATTAATTAATGGGGTATTTTAAATTAAAATTGCTTTCATTTGCTGATAGTTTCTTATAAATAAAAAGCTACCTTTTTGCGATGGTTGACAAAAAATATCATATTGCTAATTGTGGCATCAGGGCTTAAAAAATTAAACTAAAGTTACCCGCTTTAAAAGGCGGCGCTTCATGGACAGAACCGGGTGCATGTAATGAAAAATTTAATTGAAAACAGACTACTGCAGATCCGCAAATCTCTTTACGATAACAATCTTGATACCTTCATGGTTTTGGTGGAGGAAAACCGGCGTTATTTGAGCGGTTTTACGGGCGAAGACACCCAGTTTGATGAATCTGCCGGCGCCCTTTTCATTACCGATACAGAACTTGTCCTGGCTACGGACTCTCGCTTTGAACTGCAGGCCGCCAAAGAGGCACCTCATTTTGAGGTTTTTTGTTATAAAGAGGGTTTGGTCAAATCACTGCCTGATTTGTTAAAACGGCTGCAAACAAAACGGCTTGGTTTTGAAGGCATCCGCCTGTCCTATTCTCAATATAAGAAAATCTCTGAACAACTAAATGCCGATAATCTGCAGGTCGAATTTGTTGATACGGAAAACCTGGTGGAAAATCTGCGGTTGATAAAAACAGAAGCAGAAATCGAAGCGACCCAAAAGGCGCTGGCGATTGCCGAATCGATATTCAGGGATTTTGCATACACGATTACTCCCGGTATGACAGAAAAAGAGGCGGCATGGATCCTGGAAAAAGGTATGCGGGAATCCGGGGCCGACAGTTTATCCTTTCCGACCATCGTTGCCGCCGGCCCGAACAGCGCCCTGCCGCATGCAATTCCCGGAAACCTGCAATTTAAAGCCGGCGAACCGATTCTCTTTGACTGGGGCGCAAAGTTAAACGGCTACTGTTCGGACATATCCCGAACGCTTGTCATCGGTGAGCCGGATGACACCTTCAAAAAGGTTTATCAGACCGTACTGGAAGCCCAACACAAGGCTATCGATGCCATCAGGCCGGGTATGAGTTCCAAGGCTGTCGACGGGATTGCACGCAGTCACATCGACAAAATGGGTTTTAAAAGTAAATTCGGTCACGGCCTTGGGCACGGTACCGGACTTGCCGTTCACGAAGCACCAAGGCTGAGCCCTTTAAAAGATTCAACCCTGGAGCCCGGCATGTTGTTTACGATTGAACCGGGAATATATCTTCCCGGATGGGGCGGCATCCGGCTCGAGAACATGGCGGTGGTGAGGGAAGACGGGGTGGAAGTGCTGAACAGTCTCGAAACTACTAATTTTCAGGTCAAATTATAAAATCGCGGCGCGATTTTATACAACGCGGCTTCGCCGCTAAAAAAACGGAATTCCTATGCCTTTACTAGATGTTCTTGCCGATCAGTATATCAATTACTTGATTTTCGAAAAGGGGCTTTCAGAAAAAACCATTGAGTCATACAGCAGCGATCTTGCCAGATATTTTGATTTTTTAGGCCAAGAAAATCTCAAAAAGATTTCAGAAACGGACACGCCTTTGATATTAAAGCACCTGATAAACCTGAGAGCTGATGGCCTGAAAGCAAGGTCAAGCGCCAGACACCTGGTTACCATCAGAGGATTCTACAGGTATCTTGTACAGGAAAAAGTGATCAAACGCGATCCTTCCAGGCTGATTGATTTGCCCAAAAGGGGCTTGAAACTGCCGGATGTTCTTTCCGTTCCGGAAATCATTGCTCTCTTGAAGGTTTTAGACAATACAACACCGTTAGGGCTCAGGAATGCGGCAATGATTGAGCTTCTTTACGCCGCGGGGCTGAGAGTATCCGAACTGGTAAAACTGAAATTTTTAAATGTAAACACGGAAGCCGGCTTTGTCAGGGTCTTTGGAAAAGGATCAAAAGAACGGATCGTACCCATCGGTATTTATGCCAAAACCAAACTGGATGAATACATCAAAAACGCCCGGCCCTTGCTTCTAAAAAACAGCGTCAGCCATTATCTGTTTGTTGCCAGGGCCGGTAAACCAATGACCCGCCAGGGTTTTTGGAAATTGCTAAAACAATATGCGCTGCAAGCAGGCATTAACAAAAAAATCACACCACATAGTTTAAGGCACTCTTTTGCCAGCCATCTCCTGGAAGGCGGTGCCGATTTAAGGGCCGTTCAGGCCATGCTCGGGCATGCGGATATTTCCACAACCCAGATATACACCCATGTGGCCCGGGAGCACCTCAAACAGATACATGAAAAATTCCATCCAAGGGGATGATAGAATGTGGAAGTATTTTGGCGTTTTCCTGTCCATGCTGTTATTCTTTGAAGGGTGTATGTCATCAACTGTTGAAGATTCTTCGATTCTTCAAGCAAAAGGATTCAAGAAATACGTAAGGCCTGAGATATATGTAGATGACTCTCTTATTTCTCAGCCGGAAAGCTTCGGGAAATCCGTGGAGCCGGAAATAAATTCCAATCGACCTAAAGAGCTTCAGTCGGGGTTCGATGGAATAAAAGATGCAAGGTCGATACTGGAATGGGTTTCCGGACCTGACCGGGATACAACTTGGGATGAAGCCCGGTCTTGGACGCAAAACTTGTCTATAAGTGGCGGCGGCTGGCGGATGCCCACGATCAAAGAGCTGAAAACCCTTTATTTAAAGGACGATATAACTCTTTTAGCAAATACCACCGGAAGTTGGGTGTGGTCCGGGGAAATCAGGGATTCATCGGCGCGGCTTTTTAGTTTCCGCTACGGTATCGATAAATGGAGCAATCGCAGCTACTCCAAAAATAATCGGGGTTTTGCAGTACGCTTCCAAAGATAATGACGGACAGCTTAAAAATAAAAAGGCTTAAACCTAATATCGCCGTCGGACGATCCCGTTGTAAATCGTGAAGAACTCGCGCCCAAGTGCTCGTAAAACCGAACAGGGCCTTGATCTTAAGAACATCATTGCTGGGACAACTGATGATATCTGGTTGCATGAGGATCTATCTGTTCGGTTTAACGAGCACTAAGGCACTCAAACAGCTTCACGCTTTACAACGGCACCATCCGACGGCTGCTGACCTGCATAATCAAGCATATTTGCATAAATTAAGATGGTTAGACCCAAAAGCCTTTTTCATAAAAAATATTCGGGTTAAACAGTTATAAAACGGTTAATAGAGGAAAAAACGTGCAATCGTCAAAAGACAACATAACCAAGGGCTGGTGGACGCGGGGTGATACAGCACCTGAATTGGGAAATCATGCAATTCAGAATGCGATTTTCAAAGTCACCCGCCCGGTAATCCTGTTGGATGTTAATGGTCAGCCAGCAATTGGACAGGGTGGTAGAATTACGATTGCAGACGATGGAATCTTGGAACCGGAGTCTTTTCCGCTCAGGGCCTATGTTCCACCCCTTCACCCGCAAAACTTGGGTGACGTGCGCTTCAAACAGGCCTATAATCTCCGCTATGCCTATATTGCCGGTGCTATGGCCAACGGCATCACATCTGTTGAAATGGTTGAAGCAATGGGGCGGGCAGGAATGGTCGGGTTTTTCGGAGCTGCCGGGCTTGCTCTCGACGACATCGAGACCGCCATCGACAGGTTGCAGCAAAGCCTGAAGGATATTCCTTTCGGCTTCAATCTGATTCACAGCCCCCATGATCCTGAACTTGAATCGGCAACGGTTGATCTCTACTTAAGGCGCGGCGTCAGGCTCGTCAGTACTTCAGCATATCTTGATCTGACCCTTCCGTTGGTTTACTTCCGTGTAAAAGGAATTCATGTTGATCAACATGGCAATATTGTTTGCCCGAATAAGGTCATCGCCAAAGTGTCCCGGGTTGAAGTCGCCCGGAAATACTTTTCACCTCCACCGGAAAAGCTGCTGGCACAGCTTGTCGACAACCGGATGATAACCGGAAACGAAGCCCAACTGGCACGTTCGGTGCCGGTTGCTGAAGATTTAACTGCCGAAGCCGACTCCGGCGGCCATACCGACAACAGGCCGGCGATTTCATTACTGCCGACAATGCTTTCTTTGCGCAACGAACTGACTGAAAAATACAAGTATCATAGACCGCCCTGTGTAGGGCTTGGCGGAGGGATCGCCACACCCGATTCAGCCGCAGCAGCATTTGCCATGGGAGCTGCCTATGTTCTCACCGGGTCTATTAACCAGTCGTGTGTGGAAGCCGGCACGTCAGAGACGGTTCGTATTATGCTGGCAGAAGCCGGCCAGGCCGATGTCACCATGGCCCCGGCAGCCGACATGTTTGAAATGGGAGTTAAAGTACAGGTGCTAAAACGCGGCACCATGTTTCCTTTGCGGGCTGCCAGGCTGTATGAGCTGTATTGCAACTATGACAGTCTCGACAGCATTCCTGAAAAACAACGAGCAATTTTAGAGCGGGACTTTTTCCGCCGCACTGTCCAGCAAGAGTGGCAGCAGACCAAGAACTATTTTGCCCGTCACGATCCCAAGCAGATCGAACGGGCGCAGAAAAACCCAAAGCATAAAATGGCCCTTGTTTTTCGTTCATATCTCGGCCAATCCTCGAACTGGGCAAACTCGGGTGATCCTTCCAGAAAAATCGATTACCAGATATGGTGCGGGCCGGCTATCGGAGCGTTTAACCAGTGGGTTAAAGGATCGTTCCTTGAAAGACCTGAAAACCGCAGAACCGTTACCGTAGCCATGAACCTTTTGTACGGCGCCGCCGTACGAACCCGTGTAAACTGGATTCGCACCCAGGGGGTTGCCTTGCCGGCAGGTATTGGAGATCTCTCTCCCCTGGAGCTTTCGGAAATTTTCAAATTACTCGAAGAGCAGCAATTTTCAATTAACCAATAACTAATAACTCTCAATCGAGTTTTGACTCGATTGAGAAAGGGTTGGATAGTGCGCCCGGTCCAGGTCCATTTGCGCCACGAAACTGTCTAAGATATCGGTAATATTCAATGTTTTAATGGTGTTCCCATCTTGAGACGCAAACGGCACAGGCTGTCGACCGATCACGGTTTCCGTGTAAAGTTCCTCCATAACCTCAAAATCTTTGTAACGGACCGGTTTATTGGATATGATTCCTCTGGCGGTATAAAAAAACTCGAAATTTTGTTTCAGGGAACCTCTTTGCCGGATAGTCAGTATATACTTTTTAGTCAACACTTCAACACCATCGCTGCAAACGGCGTTTCCTTTAACATCAAAATAAAAACCTTTATCTGCAAGCCATTTACGCAAATCGCCAAGGATTTGTCTGGCCTCCGGTATCGCATATTTAAGCTCTGACACCAAATGACCGCCAAGATAGACCGTAAAGGCATCATCAGGGCTGTATTGTCTGGCGTAACCGGATTGCATCCCGCCCAAGGGGTCAGGGGGCAGAAATTCCCGCGACCAGCGTTTCCATCTGGCAAGATTGATACCCAGCTTGTTGGAGAGTTCCCTGTTCGTAAGAAATTTTATCAAAGCCGCCATCTTAATTAGTTGTTATATCAATATGACATCTTCAATTCTAAGATAATTAACGATTTTATTGTAATTTTTCCATAAAATTCTTTGCAAAGTACGCTTTCAAGCCGAAATATGTATTTTTATAAAGTTGATATATCAATATATCAACTATTATTTTACTGTCAATAGCTTGCAAATAGTTTAATTTTGAATTATAGTCCAAGCGTTTAGGCATTATTTTTAATATACGGCCTGAGAAAAATCCAACTGCTTGAAAATACAAATTAAAAAACATTGATGTCGTCAGATCGAAATACACACAAAGGGTCAGTGGCCATTGTTGGAATGGGATGTATTTTTCCAAAATCTTCGGATTTGAAAGAATACTGGCAACTCCTCTTTCAAGGCAATGATGCCATCACCGATGTACCGGCCACCCACTGGTCAGCGGTTGATTACTATCACAATGACCCCAAAAAATCGGACCACGTTTACTGCCAGAGGGGTGGGTTTATCTCACCGGTTTCGTTTGATCCCTCGGAGTTCGGAATTCCACCCGCCATACTTGAAGCCACTGATACCTCCCAGCTTCTTGGTCTGGTCACCGCCCAAAAAGCCCTTGAGGATGCCGGTTACACCCAAACGGAAACGTTTTGCCGCGAAAGGACCAGCGTCATCTTAGGCGTCACCGGAACCCAGGAACTTGTGATTCCCCTGGGAGCCCGGCTCGGACACCCCATCTGGCGAAAAGCTCTTGAAAATTCAGGGATTAGTTCTGAAAAGACCGAAGAAGTCATTAAAAAAATATCCGATTCCTATGTTTCCTGGCAGGAAAACTCGTTTCCCGGACTTTTGGGGAACATAGTGGCCGGAAGAATCAGCAATCGCCTCGATCTTGGCGGCACCAACTGTGTGGTCGACGCTGCCTGTGCAAGCTCAATGAGCGCCATCCATCTTGCGGTTTTAGAACTGCTGACCGGACGAAGCGATATGGTCATCACCGGTGGTGTCGACATGCTGAACGACATCTTCATGCACATGTGTTTTTCAAAGACCGGCGTGCTGTCACCCACAGGAGATATCAGACCGTTTTCAAAAGAAGCCGACGGTACGGTGCTTGGCGAAGGCATCGGGCTATTTGTTCTTAAACGGCTGGAAGATGCCGAGCGAGACAACAACAAAATATATGCCGTTATCAGGGGAATGGGATCTTCCAGCGATGGAAAATCACAAAGCATATACGCACCCAGGGCCGAAGGACAGCTCAAAGCGCTGCAAACCGCATACAACGAAGCCGGCATCGATCCGGCGACTGTCGGGCTGGTGGAAGCCCATGGCACCGGCACAAGGGTTGGCGATGTCGTCGAGTTTCAGGCCTTAAACCGCCTTTTCGGCAAAACGGACGGAAACAGGCGCCGTTGCGCACTCGGCTCGGTAAAATCGATGATCGGCCACACCAAGGCCGCAGCCGGCGCTGCCGGCCTTATAAAGGCCGTGCTCGCCCTTTATCATAAAGTGTTGCCGCCGACCTTGAAAGTCGACGAACCGGATCCCAATTTGAATATTCATGAGAGCGCCTTTTACTTGAACACAACAACCAGGCCCTGGTTCTCGAATAAAAATCACCTGCGCCGGTCGGGCGTCAGCGCCTTCGGATTCGGCGGCAGCAATTTTCATGTGGTACTTGAAGAATACCACCGGGACAAACAGAAAATTGCCTGGGACGGATCCGTTGAAATCGCGGCATTCTCGGCCTCGACCCCCCAAGTGCTTACGGAACGCTTTCACAGCTTCAAAATGACCGCCAACAACGGGGCATCTTTCCAGGAAGTTTCAATCCAGGCCGCCAAAACAAGGAACGATTTTTGTTCATCGGACCCCTACCGCCTCCTGATTGTTCTGGAACGATCCATGGATCTGCCGCAGCTCTTTGACCGGACATCTCATGCCCTTACATCACAAGGCACATCCAATCCGTGGCATGAGAAGAACATCTATTACGGAAATTTGGAACCGCCCGGTAAAATAGCTTTTGTCTTCCCCGGCCAAGGCAGCCAGTATATCGGTATGGGCCGCGATCTTGTCTGTAGTTTTCCGGTTGCGTTTAACGTCCTGGAGGATGCGAACAAGAAGTACGAAAACATTGGCTGCCTCACAGATTTTATTTATCCACCCCCTGCCCTGACCGAAGAGGAAAAGAAAAGCCAGCAAGACAATTTGCAGAAGACGGACATTGCCCAACCCGCCATCGGCGCCGTAAGTATCGCCATGCAGCAGATTCTTCAAGGATTCGGTGTTCATCCGGATGCAACCTGCGGGCACAGCTTTGGCGAGCTTTCCGCCCTCTGTGCTGCCGGATGGATTGACCTGGAAACTTTTTTGAACCTATCCATTGAGCGGGGACGCTTGATGGCAACGGTTAGCCGGAACAGCGGAGCCATGCTGGCGGTCAAAGCCCCTTTAGAAAAACTGGCCGATCTGATTAAGGCATCAGAAATCGATGTCGTTCTCGCCAACAAAAACAGCCCGCAACAAGGCGTTTTGTCGGGATCGATCACAGCCATTTCCCTGGCTGAAAAAATGTGCAAACAGAAAGGATTTAAAACCATTCGGCTGCCGGTATCGTCCGCTTTCCACAGCAGCCTGGTAAAAGATGCCCGGGAACCTTTCAAGCAGGCCCTCAAAACCATCGTCATCAATCCTTCCGACATACCGGTTTTTTCCAATACCACCGGCTCCCCCTACCCTGATAATCCCGATGACGCCAAGGAGTTGCTGGGCGAGCATCTTTTATGCCCTGTCGATTTTGTAAGTGAAATTGAAAACTTATTTTCCGCCGGCGTCCGCACCTATATCGAGGTCGGCCCCAAATCGGTTTTGACAGGGCTGGTGAAATCTATTTTAGAGAATCGCGACCATGAAGCCTTTGCTCTGGATGATTCTGGGGGCAGACAATTCGGTGTGGCCGATCTCGCCAGAACGTTAAGCCGTATTGCCGCACTCGGTCACGGCGTCGATTTGAGCTGCTGGGAAGAAACTCGTCCACCGCTGCGAAAACAGCGCATGCGCATCCCGATCGCCGGTGTAAATTATCGCTCGCAAAGACCTTCAGATTCGCAATCCGACAGACCCAAAGCCGTCAGCGCTACAAGATCAACCGGCAGAAATCTTTCGATTCGGCCTCAACACATGCAACGTTCTGAACCAAGCTTGAATGAAATGTACAAAGACGAAAAAAGACCGCTTCAATCCGGCCCTAGCGATGATGTCGTTCCTAAAACCAAACCAGATCCCGATATCGATCTGAAAAAAAATGCCATGAGCATGAAACGTGTTCCCATGACAGGAAATCAAGAACTTATGAAAAGCAAACAACAAAGTTTCATTATAGATGCTTTAAAGGTCGTTCAGGAAGGCCTGAAATCGATGCAGGCGCTTCAAATGCAAACCGCCGAAACTCATCAGAAATTCTTAGAAACCCAGACGGAAGCCAGCCGCACGTTGCAGCGCATGATGGAAAATACCCAACGCTTGGCTGAAGCTTCACTTGGACTTAACACCGCCCATGTTGTTTCCAGTGACCTCACCGGCTTTGATTATCAAAAAGAGGCTCAAATCACTCCCGGAAGGCCTTCGGATCGGTCGTTATCGCCGGCTTCAGCCGAACCTGAAACCACAGAGATGTTGATTGCAAAATCCGATTTAAACACCGCTCCCAAAAAATCCGAACCGGCTCAAAGTCCTCGAGATAAATTGGAAAGCAGCATGCTGGAGGTGGTCAGCCGGCTGACGGGCTATCCCATCGAGATGCTCGACCTGAACATGGACATTGAAGCGGATCTGGGGATCGATTCCATTAAACGGGTTGAGATCCTTTCCACCCTGGAAGAAAAAATGCCCGGCCTGCCGGCAGTTTCCCCCGAAATCATGGGAAGCCTGAAAACGCTCGGCCAGATCATCGCCTACTTTGCGGATACGCAACCAATCGCGACGTCAAAAAAAGAAGACGAAACCGACTCTCCAACATTGTCGACATCCGCAGCGGATGAAATCATAAATCCTGCCGGAAGTCCCAACGAAGAACTGCATGTATATTCACACAAAGATTTAGCGGCCAAAATTGAAAGAAAAGTTGTTGCCGTTATCGAGAAACCGTTTCATCAAGGCCGGCGGACGGCACTGCCCGCAGGCCGAACGGTTTTTATCACCGACGACAACACCGGTTTTTCAGAATCCGTTGCAAACGAATTTGCGTCACAAAATATCAAGACGGTCCTCATCTCCGAGGATATGCTGTCGGAAATCGTAAACGGGGAAAAAAATCTGCCCAAAGCCGCCGGTCTGGTCATTGTGGCAAAAAACAGTCTGAACCATGCTGAACAACGCGGGCACCGGAGCGTTGAATTCTTGAAAGACGCTTTTCTACTCGCCCGGCATCTGGCTCCGGACCTTATCGATTCCGCCGCAAACGGGGGTGCTTTTTTGGCGACCGTAACCCGTCTTGACGGCGCTTTCGGATTTAAAGGCCGGGGAATTTCCAATCCAATCCAGGGCGGACTCGCCGGTCTTGCCAAAACCGCATCGATTGAATGGGATGGTGTCTGCTGCCGTGCCATCGACATCGCCCCGCAATGGAAAGCAAACAAAAAAATTGCTCGGGCTGTTGTATCCGAGCTGGTTTTCCCTGACCGTTCTGAACCGGTTGAAATCGGCCTGGAAGCAGACGCTCGAAGTATCTTAACGTTGGAAGCTTCACCATATCCGCAGGGTAAAATAGATCTTAAGACGGGCGAGGTGGTCGTGGTTACCGGAGGTGCCAGGGGTATCACCGCTTCAGCCGCCCGGGCCCTTGCAAAACACTCCAAACCCACCCTCGTTCTGCTGGGACGATCTGCCCTGCCATCACCCGAACCCCAATGGCTGGTTCCGCTTGAAGAAGAGGCTGCCGTTAAAAAAGCGATCCTCGACAATGAATACGGCAACATTCCGGCAACACCGATGCAGATTGAAAAGGCATTCAAAAAGTACATGGCAAATCGCGAAATCACCAGAAATCTGGAGGCAATCAAAAAAGACGGTGCGGCCGTGCTTTACTACTCGGTCGATGTACGCAATCTTGACAAAGTCTGCTCGGTTCTTCGCGAAGTTCGTTCAACCCACGGTCCCATTAAGGGGATTATCCACGGTGCCGGGACACGGGAAGATCGCTTGATCGTCGATAAGACCGTTGAGCAGTTTGAAAATGTCTTCGACCCCAAAGTCAAGGGTCTCAATGTGCTGCTGGAAGCGACAAAGCAGGACGATCTTAAATATTTTGTGCTTTTTTCATCCGTAACCGCCCGCATGGGAAACTACGGACAGGTGGATTACGCCATGGCCAATGAAGTATTAAACAAAATCGCCCAGCAGGAGGCGTCAACTCGTCCGGATTGCAGGTTCATTTCCATCAACTGGGGACCATGGGACGGTGGCATGGTGTGTTCGGCCTTAAAGCGCAAGTTTGAAAAAAGCGGCATCGAATTGATCCCCATGGACGCTGGTGCCATGTGCATGATCTATGAGATGCAAGCTGACAAATATGCTCCGGTGGAAGTTGTCGTCGGTGCCAACATTATGCCCGCACAAACGAAAAATAGAGTCGAGGCTACCTGTTTGGCTGCAACCCAACCGCTGGAGTCATCGTCAAAAGAAAAACTATCCTTGACTATTAAACGTGAAATCGACGTCGATCGATATCCGATTCTTGGAGCCCACATCCTGGATGGAAAACCGGTGGTTCCGTTTGCGCTCATGACCGAATGGCTCGGCCATGGAGCCCTGCATGAAAATCCGGGACTTTTGCTTCACGGATTTGATGACATCCGGCTTTTTCAGGGAATCAAACTCGATAAGGGAAAAAAGCTGATCCGCCTTTTGGCCGGCAAACCCAGAAAAAAAGGATCTGTTTTCGAGGTTAATGTTGAAATCCGGGACGGCATTCACAATGATATGGATGTGATTCACTCGAGGGCAACGGCAATTTTAACCGACAAACTGAAAGCGCCTCCGGCTTTCAATACGTTCGGGGATATCGCTTCAAAACCGTATACAAGAAATTTAGACGAAGTCTATGAAAAAATTCTTTTCCACGGCTTTGAACTTCGCGGGATCCAGGAGATTATCGGCTATTCTTCCCGCGGAATGGTAGCCCGGATTTCCACGGCGCCTTCCCCGACAAAATGGATGAAAGAGCCATTGCGCAGCAAATGGATCGGCGATCCATTGGTTCTCGATTCGGCCTTTCAGATGGCGATCATTTGGGGGTTTGAAGAAAAGTCGGTTGTTTCCCTGCCGAGTTACAGTGCCGGTTATCGTCAGTATCGCAATGGTTTTCCCTCAGATGAAATTACGGTAGTTCTCGAAGTAAAGGAGGTATCCAGCCGTAAAATAAAAGGAGAGTTTACATTCCTGGACACTCAGGGGGTCGTGGTGGCCCGATTGACCGGGTATGAAGCCGTTATGGATGCATCGCTCTCCCGGGCCTTTAAAGCCCGGCACGCTGCCTGAAAACCCTCTGTCTTGTTTTGGCGGCGGCTCTGAGCACATCGACGTGCACATCAACATAGTCATAGACTCTGGCTTTTGTTTTGCCGGGTGCCGGCCGCAGCACCCGGCCAAGATACTGGATTACCCGTCCGCTGAATTTAATGGGCGTTGCCAAAAACAAGGGCGACAAATCCTTCCGATCAAAGCCCTCCCCTATCAGTTGGCCGGTGGCCAAGAGTACTCTGACATCCCCTTGATTCAATCGTTCCAGAACGGCTTGCCGCTGTACGATACTGAGGTCACCGGTAAGCAGTTCGGATGATATCTTATACCTGTAGCGCAAAAGCGCCTGCAAGGTTTCACAGTGTTTTTTCCTGTCCGACAGTACCAGACAGATGCCCGGATTGCTGCCGGCTTCGCGGGCAATATCGGCGGCGATCAGATGGTTGCGCTGGTCGTTCGCGGTGAGCTCCGACATCATTTTGCTGTATTCGTTCACCGGATCGAAATACGGTTTAAAGTCGGTTTCTCTGACAATGACTTCAGCAGACAACACATCGCCGCTTTCCACCAGGCGACGTTGATCGATCTTGTGATGCAGGTCGCCAAGATACCAGAAAATCAATTTAGTCAGATTGTCGCGGCGAAAAGGTGTTGCCGAAAAACCCAGCATATAGTGTGAATCAAAATCGGTTACAGCTTCGGTAAAGGTTCGGCTCGGACAGCGATGGCACTCGTCAACGACCAGAAAGCCGATCCGGGGCGAAACTTCGTCTGTGCATTTATAAAGCGATTGCACCAGGGCGACCGTAACCTTTTCCCCCATAATCTTTTTTCCGCCGCCGATAAAGCCGACCTCACCAGCCGGAATTCCCAGAAATTCATCGATTCTCTCGACCCATTGATGGGCCAGATCCTTGGTATGCACCACAATCAAAGCGGGCTGCTTGCGTCGGGAGATGATGTACAGCGCCATGACTGTTTTTCCGCTTCCGGTGGGCGCACTCAGGGTGCCGAACTCCTTGGCCAGCATGACCTGAACCGCCTCTTTTTGGAAAAATTTTAAGCTGCCGTTAAAGTTGAAATTTACATCCGGCAGGCTGCGCCTGCGGTCGTCGATCTGATACGAAACCCCGTCGCGTCTGCAAAGCAGTATCAACTGCCGTATATACCCCCTCGGTATCCACAAGCCACCGTCGCGGACCTTGTCAAAGAACCGCAGCTCTTTCGGGGTACCCCGATTCCAACGGCCCAATCTCTCGTTCTCAAGCCATTTGGGATTCGGGAACCTCAGCGTCTCCATAAGTGTTGCCCCCAGCTTCGAGGGGATATCGGTTAAACGCAGATTGTTTGAAATCGTAATTTTCATGGGAAAAAAAAGATTCGTATACTCTGCCTTCACAATGGTTCAAGTTGTTTTAGCTTATAAGAAAATTCAAAAAATTATTCAAGTACCCGTATCATTTTAGATCTTGACAATAAATCTTCTAAAGCTATTTATAAAATTATGAAAATTAATCTAAAGCAATGGCAGGCGGATATCTTAAACGATTTGCTCGAGCAAATTCCTGCCTATCCCAAAACGGTTCTCGAGCAACAGGTTTCCGTCATCAGACACGGCGACCTATCCGTCGGAAACGGTCGCTACGAAAATGGGATAGTTGAAATTTCACCGGCTATTCGCCATCCACGTATGCTGATTGAGCGATCACTGCACGAATGTGGTCACGGCATAGAGGAATGGCTCAGTAAAAATGGATTCTCTCTTTATGCTTGCAACCTTGAGCAAATCGCTGATGGGTTTGCACTGGCTCTGTTGTATCCGGATATTCTTATGGAACCGGGATTGAAAAAGATAAAAAGAATTTATATCGAATCGCTTTTTGCGGAAGGCTTCCCGAGAATTGATACTGAAAGATTGATTGCAACCTATGTCCGCGATTCGGAAGATCTCTTGCAAAAGAACTTTTCAAAACATGGCGCTAAGGTATCATCGCTGCTGCTGGATTTATTCGATCAACAAAAAGATGGTTTTCTCAGACGTCATTCAGCCCATAATATTGTAAAGTGGCCTTGAAATCATGGTGCCAATTTTTCGGTAATGTCCGTGGTCCGTTGTCAATGGTCAGTTGTAATAATATTTTTAAACCATTGGTCAGACATAACATCGGGAGCGGCATGGCTCCTATTATTCTGAATAAACTGCTTTTGGATCCTCTGCGACGGGCAACTGACCATTATCAACGGACATTACTAATTTTTCCCTGACACGGCTGATATGCTTGCGTTCAATGGTTTTGACGACGGTGGGACCGAAGCCGGCTAATTCGATTCGTTCCAGGTCCTTAAACCACTTTGTCGACAACTCTGAAAAAAGACCGGGGTTTTTGATGGCCTTATTTAAACTGTTGTTAACTTCCTGGCTGAAGAACAGGTTATAATCTGAAAACGTTTTTGATAATGCTTGAAACCTGGAGGCCTGGTTAATCGTATTTCCCAAAAAGATTTTTTTGGTCCCATAGGTTTTGTAAAAAATCGCGCCGCAGTGCGCACCGATAGAAAAATCAATATAATTTCGCCATATGGTTCCGGACACATTGGTAAACAAGTTTTCGATATAACGTAACTGCCGGTTGCCTCTTACGATCTTGGAATTGCCCTCCAACAGATCGATTATTTTGGTGTTAAGCTGCGGTACCGACTTGTCAAGATGCAGGTAAATTTCAAGCAGGAAAAGAAAGCCGTGCAAAAAGCTTTGGATCCTGTTGCGATGGTGCTTTGTTAAAAATATAAACCCGTCGCCCGTGTGTTTGTAATCAAATAAGATGCCGTTATCACAACTTATTATAGTTCCCAAGGTGTCCGACAAAAAATCAAAGATGACCTCATAGATCCGCCATTTTATGGTGTTGCTGAATGGTTTTTTCTTCTGGATAAGGAGTCTTCGCGAAACTTCGGAAAAGTTTCTCAAGTCAATCATTATCGCCAGACCGGTAAAAGATTTCAATGACTTACCTTGCATGCAGCCCTCTTCAGGATCCTATAGCGTTTCTCAAAATAACGTTCTTTTTAAGCAGTAAACCAAGTGCACTTAAGTCGGGTGTCCACAACATTATAGTTGGCCGGTTTTCCAGTGCGCCGGTTTGCCGGTAACATCTAAAAAACGGGCCAACAGGCTAACGGGCCAACCGGTAAACCTGACCCAATTCATGCATAACAACCGAAAAAGCAAAAGGCTTTTCAATCGAAACATATTTATGAGAACTGCTATAACTCACTCTTAGACTATCAGCAAGATATGTGCCAATTAGAAATGACCTCGATAGGGCTTAGCCAAGAATAGACAAACACACGTGATATCAATGGGATATAAATTATAATTCTTTAAGGTAAGCGGAATTTAAAAGGCGGGATTCTGTAAAATATTTGGCATTAATGAACAGAAAAATGACGGAAAATTTAATAGGCCAACCATAAGCTTCTGCCACAGCCTTGATCCGGCCGTGGCAGAGGCGGCAGGGAGCAACCGGCATTTCAGCACCGGCAGGTTCAAATAGATTTACGATGTGTGGCTGTTCTTTCTAACGATCCTTAATAAACTCAAACAGCACATGTTTTAAGCTATGATCACCCATTCCGCTAATGAACCCGGTTTAAAAAAACTCCCCGACTGCTGGAAAAAATATCCCAAACTCATGGAATATCCGGGGAATCATCTCAATCGATAACCAGGATATCGGCCACCAATTCCCAGAGGTATTTGACGCTCAGGTCCGGCATCCCGTATGTATCGGCCACGGCCTTGATTTGACCGTGGCAACTATGGCAGGGGACCACCAGTATTTCAGCCCCGGTTCGCCGGATCTGTTCCATTTTTTTACGCGCATAGTGGATTCTTTCGTCCCGGTACGGGGTCAATAGAGTGCCTCCTCCGCCCCCGCAGCAGTATTGGTTGCCCCGGTTGGGGAAAAGATCGATCCAGTCCGAGCTGCACTGGTCCAGGATCCAGCGGGGTTCCTCGTAGTAACCGTGTGCAAACAGCTCTTCGGACTTGCGGCCGTAATTGCAGGGATCGTGGTAGGCAACCCGCCCGGCGATCCTGTTTTTGTCGAGTCGGATGCGTCCGGAGCGGATATACTCTATCAAGAGATCGAAGACGGTTAAAGCCCCGAAACGGTCGAAAAAATCTGGATGCCATTTTTGCAGCCCGTACCGGGTTGCCAGATACGCGTGCCCTCATTCCGGATACATGAGATTGGCAATCTCAAGTTGCTGCATATGTTCCACAATGCGGTCCACAAAGCATTTCATGGCATCATCGTCGCCTGAGAAAAGTCCCCAGTTCACCCCTTCCCAGTTTAGACTCGGAATCGTCCAGTCTTCTTTGGCCAGATGGAATATCTTCCACCAGTGAACAAGATCCTCGTTTTGAGTGTTCACCAGTTTATTGTGGAGCGTGTGCAAAAGATTGGCCCCTTTTTTATCGATGGGAACTTTGAAGTCGGAAAAGCCCGGTATCTGTGCCAGCTCTGCTCCCACATCTTCGATAATAAAAATAAAATCCTCAGCAGGAAGGCCGAGATTGTTGCCGGACTTGAGTCCAAGCTCAACACCTTTATGGATCATTCCCGGAACCCTTTCCCGGTCGACCATTCCCCGTGCCGTCCGGATCAGGTTGACGATATTGATCCCCATGGGGCAGGCGTGTTCGCACTTGCCGCACATGGTGCAGAGCCAGATGAGTTTAGAATCGATCAGTTCGCTGTCTCTGCCCATGAGCACCCTGCGGACAATTTTGCGCGGATCAAACCCTTCGGTTCCGGTCAGCGGGCATCCGGCCGCACAGGTACCGCAGGCCAGGCACAGGTCCGCCGGGCTGTTGATCGGACGCCGGGGAGCCTTTTCTTTGATGGCGGACGGATATCGTTTGGTTATACTGTGCGGAGCCATAAACTGCTTTTTTTGTTTCAACTTTTCACCACCTCAAGTTTATCCTTAGCGGATGCTTCGCGCGGGGTTCAATGACTACTGACCAATTTACAGTGCCGCTTCGATGGCGGCCATGATCCCGATTTCTTCAAAATTCTCTATCATCGTAGCACTGTTGGGACATTCGGCCGCACAGACACCGCAACCCTGACAGGCCGCCGGATCCACCTGGATCCTGTTCATTTCGGGATCCGCATAGCGTGCCTGATACGGACATACCTGCAGGCATGTTTCGCAAAGCGAGCAGATGGCATGGCGCACCCTGGCAACCTGTCTTGGCGAGACGAGCGCGTCTTTTGACAAAATGCGCAGCGCTCTCTGCGCCGCTGCCTTACCCTCGTTTACGGCTTCATCCGCCCGCGCCGGGCCACGGGCCAGACCGCAGATAAAAATGCCTTCCCGGCCGGTGTCAACCGGCCGCCATTTACTGTCTGCCTCCTGGACAAAGCCGTCACAAGTCGTATGAATATTAAAAATTGAAGTTAGGTCTGCAACCGGGTTGGGAACGATACCGGTGGCCAGGGCCACCAGATCCGGTTCAAGACAGACCGGCTCACCCAACACGGGATCCGATCCTGCCACCATGACCCGGCCGGATTCTATCCGCACCTGCGGTTTGCGATCCAATTCATAAGGGATAAACCAAACGCCGTTTCTGCGTGCTTGGGTATATACTTTTTCCGAATCCCCATAGGTCATGATATCTCGGTAAAACACATAGACCTGAGCCTGCGGATGAAGATTCCGGACGGCAATGGCCGCTTTCAGGGATTTCAGGCAGCAGATGCGGCTGCAATAATTACGCGGTTCTTCGCGCGAATCCACACATTGAATAAAAACCACCGTTTCGAGCCGGCCTTCTGCAAATTCCGGCTTTGCAAGACGCTCTTCAAGTTCAAAAAGGGTGATAATCTTAGCGTGCTCCCCGTACAAATACGCCCTGGTTGAGGCAGCCTGCCCCCCGGTTGCCACGATGGCGGCACCGTGCATAATGGGCTCCTGGGCTCCGGTCTTGTGGCGAATGCGCGTGACCATGCAACCCGCGCGGCCAAAATTTTGCATCACTTCGGCTTCATAATGGACGGTAATCAGCGGATGATTTTGGACCTGGGCGACAAGTTTTTCGATCATCTGTCGGGTTTCTGCTTCCCGGATATTGGAAAGATTGCCCCCCAGACGGTCTGTCTTTTCCACCAAAAATATTTGAACACCCTGAGCGGCCAAGGAAATTGCCGCTGCCAAACCAGCCGGCCCTCCGCCGACAATCAGGGCGCTTTTGCTGACCGCACAAGCCACGGGCTCTTCCGGTTTGCGGCCAATAAGGCGCTGGACACCCATTTCCAGCTCACAAAGCACCGTCCGGGTTCCATCGGCGCTGCCTGCCGCCTGCTCGGCCAGGCTGCGAAGGTTGATGATTTCCATAAGTGACTGTGAAATTTCTGTTTCTGCTTCGAGCGCCTTGAGACGGGGCAGATACACCAAGGGATTGCATGCGGCCAGCAGCAGCCGGTTGGCTTGACCGTCACGGAGCATCGCCGTCATTTGATCCCAGCCCTTCTGATCGCAAATTGTCTTTATCCTGGCAACTTCCATCTTGCCCGGCAGATTTTCGAGTTCCGTTTCAATCCGATCCCATTCCAGCACCTGATTCAGGGTATCGCCGCAGGTGCATAAAACAATCTGAAGATGGGGCTTTGCCTCCCACATCACATCGGTTTGCAATTTTTCCGGTTTGGCCGCAGCCGGGACAATTCCGGATGAAGACAGCATGCGGTTGACATTTTCAGATACAACCCCCGCACTGATGACTGCACCCGCAATATCCAAAAAATCCCGGGCGGAGTCGAGCGTATAAACGCCCTCCCGACCTGCAAATTCAGGAACTTGAGATGTTGGATTTCTGCCGGTTGAAAGCACCACCAGGTCGAAGATCTCCTCGATCAAAATTCCCGACGCATCGACATAACCGATGCAAACATCTCCGTCATTTTCGGCCGGCTCGATACTGTGAACCCGGCAGCGAACAAAACGAACTCCGGCTTTGTTTTCGGCCCGATCCCGGTAACGCTGAAAATCCCTTCCAAAAGTTCGCAGATCCATGTAAAAAATAACGGCGCGGGCATCTTTGCCGATCTTCTCTACGGCAAGAACCGCCTCTTTAATGGCAAACATGCAACAGGCACTGGAGCAGTAATCGGCTCCGATCGTCACGTTTCTGGAACCCACGCACTGAATCCAGGCGACTTTTTTAACGGCCTTGCCGTCAGAGGGACGCACCGCCCTGCCCTGATACGGTCCACTGCCGCTCAGGATTCGCTCGAAGGCGGTCGCGGTGACCACATTGGGCAGGTGCCCGGCCCCGTAGAGATCAACATGGCCGGGATCGAACAGTTCCACACCAGTGGCAAGAATTACCGCCGGAATATGTTCCAGCACCAGCGTTACGGGTGTATAATTAAGATCAATGGATCCGGTCGGGCAGGCATCCCGGCAGGCGCCGCACAATGTACAGGTATCCCAGTCGATCACACGCCGGTTGGGAATCTGATGCGGCACCGGCAGATAAACAGCTTTGCGTTTGCCCAAACCGGCATTGAACGCATCCGCAACCTCAACGGGGCATTTTGTCTCACATACACCGCATCCTGTGCACCGCTGGTGATCGACACCGCTTGGACGCCTGGAAACGGTTACCGTCAAGTTGACCGGATTGCCCTCAATGGAAAGTATTTCTGCGGATAATATCAACTCGATATTGTCGTGAAACAACCCTTTTCGAAGGCAAAACTGCTGCCCGGCATCCCGGTCGATCATGGGCAGCATGCGGCACATGCCGCAATGATTATTCGGAAACTGGCGGTCCAGTTGAGCAAGAATTCCCCCGCCTGCCGGGGCCTTATCGATAAGGCCCACCTGGTGTCCCAGTTCGGCAAGATCGAGGGCTGTGCGGATTCCGCTGATTCCCGCTCCCACCACCAGTATTTTGGAAGGACGCTTATCCATTTTAAAGTCCCCTCGTATGCTCCTCAAACACCAGGTATGGAATCGGTTCGGACACGTCGCGTCCCGGCTCATAATCGAATAAAGCCTGGGTTTGAGCCGCCACGGTCCGGAAGATATCGGCAACCGGGATGTCGCTGGGACACACGCTGCTGCAATGGCCGCACCCCACACAGGCATGGCTCATGTGAACCAGACGGGTCAGGTGAAACATGGTTGTGTCGGCGGGCATTTTAACGGCCCCCCGTTTTAGGGCGCGTCGAATTAAATTTTCAGAACGATGCATAAACACATCGGTTAAAAACACACATTCTTTACAATAACAGACCGGACAGGCCGTCCGGCAGTTGTAACAGTTGAGACAGGTGGCGATAAGTTCCTGGAATTTATCAATCGTGTTGATCTTTGGAATGGTTTCCTGAAAGAGAATATCCCGGGCCGCCACCCGCTGTTCAAGCAGTGCTCCGGCAGTTGTTTCCCTTTCCGCCGGCGGATCTGAAATCTTCAGCCCCAACTGGTCGATGAACTTTTTACCGGTTTCGGTTTCGCCGATAAATCCTGCCGATCCTGCGGGAGCCCCGAGCAAACTGATCGTCAGGTCAACCCCTTGGGGCCGGAAATGTTCGCATATTCGGCAGGCCCGGGTTATTTTGTCCCGAAGCTCGGGGTTTTTGTAAAATGCCGTTGTGAAATCGGAAATTTTAGATGCATGTTCTAAATACACCTTGTTTTCCAGGCGTCCGAGACATTCTACCCCGATCAAAATCACATCTTCGAGGGAGCACTGCTTCAGCTTTACCAGTTCGATCAAGGCCCGATGTTCACAGGGACGTAAAACAAGGGCCACCCGCTTTCCAGGGGGATGCTTGGTAACGGCAGCCGCCTGGCGGGCAGCATTAAACGGGGCCACCGGTGCCAGCGGATCCACGGCGTTCATCTTCTCAGGTCTTGTGAACAGGGTGGGCATCGGCAAGGCAGAATAAGGTGTCCGGGCCGCCACCAGAACGGCATCCGCCAGCTTATGGACAAGGATGCTTTCAAGTACCGTCCTTACGGCCGCAATCGGATCCTGTTCTGTTTCGCAAATCGCATACGTGGGCATAGCTACCTCGTTTAAAGAATCATTCGGTTTTGTACCTGGCTGGGCCCCAGAACCTTGATGGTTTCGACGAATTCCGTCATGTTCTGTTGAAATTCCGGTCCCTCACTGGCACCGATCCACCGCAGTCGCAAACGCTCCGGTTCAAATCCGAATTGTTCCAGGATCCTTCCCGTACCGGAAATCCGCTTTCTGGCCTTTAGATTTCCGTTGATATAATGACAGTCGCCCGGATGGCAGCCGCCGATGAAAACACCGTCGGCGCCGTCCAGAAACGCCTTGAGGATGTATTTGGCATCGATCATTCCGGTGCACATCATGCGGATCATCCGAATATGGGCCGGGTATGAAAGCCGGGATGTTCCTGCCAGATCAGCGGCAGTATAGGTACACCAGTTGCATACCAGCGCAATGATTTTGGGCTCATAGTCGTTCATTTG
>JACKQG010001965.1_pt1 | contig 27602 bp, 30 predicted proteins | sample 8237621 | NCBI WGS metagenome assembly JACKQG01 (sample SAMN15677084, study PRJNA649215) | marine metagenome | biome: marine; feature: Black Sea; material: saline water; isolation source: suspended particulate matter (SPM) from the Black Sea western gyre | collected 2013-06-09/2013-06-10 | depth... | reverse complement strand
GCAGTATGTTCCGTGGATCCATCTTGAAGACGAAGTGAATGCCATTCGTTTCCTGCTCAATGCTGAAGGTGCGCGGGGCGCATATACCTTATCGGCACCGCATCCTGTCAAACAACGGGAGCTGGCCAAAATTGCCGGGCGTCTCCTGCATCGCCCCAGCTTCATTCCCGCCCCTGCTTTTGCCCTCCAATTGGCTTTGGGAGAAAAATCCACACTTGTCCTGGATGGTCAAAGGGCAGTGCCCGAAAGGCTTGTAAAGGCGGGTTTCCAGTATAAATACGAAAAATTAGAATCTGCGTTGAAAGATTTGATATAGGGAAAACTATGAGGGTATCAACTCGTAATACTTTTATTAAGCGCAAATGGACTTGTCAACCAAATAAGTTGCAAGCCAACACAAATTACCTAGAACCTAAAAACATATCATACAAAAGGAGAAAATAATGACCACGAATAAAAACACATCCAACGAGACTAAATTCAGAGGTCTCCGCCGCTTCAATCTGATCATGGGCTTTTTGCACTTGCTTCAAGGTGTCTTCATGTGGATCGTCAGCAATGACACTGTTTATCCCATCTTCACCAACTACTTGAGCTTTGATACCAGCACCTTCTCGCTCAACCCGGTTGCCAAGCTCTTTTATGAATTGCCCTTAGGCCCCTCTGTAGCGATCTTCTTACTGCTTTCTGCGATTGCACATTTTTACCTTGCATCTGCAGGTTATGAAAACTACATAAACAACCTAAAACAGGGCAAGAACCCTGTCCGCTTTTATGAATATGCGCTAAGCTCATCCTTAATGATCGTCCTGATCGGTATGTTAGCGGGTGTTTGGGATTTAGGTGCAATTATTCTCATGTTTGGGCTGAATGCGATGATGAACCTGTTGGGTTTACTGATGGAAAGTCTCAACCAAGATCGCAAGAAACTCGACTGGTCTCCTTTCACTTTCGGCTCAATTGCAGGGATAATCCCGTGGTTGGTGATTTTCATCTACTTTTTTGGCTCCATCGCATCAGGTGGGGAAGCCAAGCCGCCAGCCTTTGTTTATGCCATAATCCCAACTCTGTTTGTGTTCTTCAATACCTTTGCAGTCAATATGTGGCTTCAATACAAAAAAATAGGTCCTTGGAAAGACTATCTATATGGCGAACGCGCCTTCATTGTGCTTAGTCTAGTTGCCAAGACGGTTTTAGCATGGATGATTTTTGCTGGAACTTTAGCACCCGTCTAGGATATAAAAAATGAACACCTTTATTGTTACTGACAGCACCTGTGATCTGCATGCTGAAACCATCTCTCGGTACGGGATCGAGGTCATACCATTGCATATCAATATGGGCAGCGAAACCTTTTTCGATGGTGTCAATATCACCAAAGAAGAGTTTTACCGCCGTCTACCAGATTATGACCCTTCTCCCAGCACTGCTGCGCCTGGAGCGGAACTTTTTATTCAGCGTTTTCAAGCCTTGGCGGATAAGGGTGCGGAAGCTATTCTTTCCATTCATATTTCCGAATCGCTAAGCGCAACCATCAACTCAGCGCGACTGGCAGCAAAGGAATTCACAAAAATCCCCGTTACAGTCCTGGATTCAACCCAACTCAGCTTGGGAATGGGATTTCTCGTAGAAAGAGCTGCCCAAATGGCAGAAGCGGGCAAAAAAGCAGAAGAGATCGTTAGCAAAACACGCGAGATCATGCCCCGCACCTATGTCTTTGCCGCGCTGGATACCCTTGAATATCTGCGTCGCAGCGGACGGATGCACATCGCCGTGGCACGCTTTGGTGAATTATTACGGTTGAAACCTCTTGTATTCATGAATGGCGGAAAGCCGGACGCCCATCGCGTTCGCACCCGTCAAAAAGCGATGGATCGCCTCTTTGCATGGCTGAATGAGCTTGGCCCCTTTGAGCAATTGGCTATTGTCCACGCTGGTGTACAAGAACGTGCAGAGGCGTTGCGAGAAGAAGCGCGCAAATATTTCCCGGATAGAGAGATCATCATTCAGCAAATTACGCCCGTTCTAGGCACAAATTTGGGCATAGGCGCGGTAGGTTTTGCTGGTATTGCAAAAGAGAGATAAGCTGTGCGTATTTGGGATATTTCCCCCGGCTATTTGAACCGCGCCAGTCTGCTGGGAGAACATCGAGAGCTGCATGGACTTGCATCCATTCACATTAACCAGAAAAAAGGGTATTCTCGGCATCCTAAAACCATGCGCTGGAAGCATTATTTACCGGCATTAGCAATGCGACACGAACTTCTCGTTGCAGAAATGCAACTCCGAGGCTATCAGCATCACTCCCCGATTCCCCTCGAAGCGGGCACAGAAAAATGGCCAGATTATCTTGATGCGCCTGCCATGCAAATCGAAATACTGCGAGGAAAATATATCGCTAAAGAGTCTGGGCGCATTCCACTTCCGCGCACTTTGCAAGAGCTTTGGGAGCATCATCGTTTCTCGGTTATGGCACGAGATATTGGAAAATATCGTCTTTATGAAAGAAAATCGCCCAATTTCGAGTTTGATGAATTCTTAAACGAGATATACGAAACAATACGGAGAAAACCACGCCAGAGCGATGTAGAAAACACTATTGAAGAAATGTGGCAATGCCTAAAGCTGAATTCAAATGTTGAACTCAGCACAAAAAACAAATTTCAAAAATTGCAGCAAATAGCAAAAGAAGAAGATAACAAAAAACTACTACACACAACAGCTCTAACTGAACTTTCTCTTTGGCTCCACGAGAGTCATCAAGATATGCAGAATCGTTACTCGGCTTAGGCTTAGCTTAGCTTAGCGAAAATGAATTTTCTGCTGAGATAAAAAGTCCGTTTCAAACGGACTTCCTGTATAAGCAAAGATTTCAATCTCGCTTCAATCTCGCGGATGTAATTTTTACCACCCAAAAGGAAACACACGATGCTCCACCGGCTTCACAAACAACAAACCATACCAACCCCACTCGATGAAGTCTGGGCTTATTTCGCAACGCCCCACAATCTCAACGAGATGACACCTCCTGATATGAAATTTGAAACCCTGCATGGCGGGGATGAAAAAATGTTCCAGGGACAACTAATTGAATATCGTGTCAGCTTCATGCCCCTCATCAAGTCGCGCTGGCTCACAGAAATTGCCCACGTCGAAGAGAAATCCTACTTTGTAGATGAGCAGCGCATCGGTCCCTATCGCTTCTGGTATCACGAACATCGTTTTGAAGCAGTCGAAACCGGCACGCAGATCACCGATCAAATCACGTATCAACTCCCCTTCGGCATTCTTGGCGATATTGTCCATGCCGTTTGGATAAAACATACATTGAACGCAATTTTTGACTATAGACAGAAAAAAGTGACCGAGCTTTTCGGCTCAAACTGACCCAATAGGTATCAGCCAAAGCATGTCTTTGCGAGGAGCTTTTGCGACGCGGCAATCTCCCGCACAAAAGGAGATTGCTCACCTGTACTTGTCACCGCAGGTGCAAGTGTCACCCCGAAAAAACATCGGGGTTCGCAAAGACATAAATTTATATATTTTTCCACAATAAAGGAGTTCTCATGTTTCTCAACATTCTTCAGATCATAGGCGTCATCGGAACGATCCTGACAGGCTTATTCTCCCTGCTCGCCCCGACCAAGATCGAAGGCTTCACGGGCATCAAACCCATTGGCGGGCGCGGTATTACCGAAATTCGCTCCATTTTTGGCGCATTATTCATTGGCCTGGGTGGTGCAGCCTTTTTGCTTGATACAACCGTTGCCTACCCAATGCTCGGCATCATGTATCTTGCAATAGCCGCAGTCCGCGCCATTTCCATGTTTACCGACAAATCGGTCGAACAATCCAATATTATTAGTCTCGTCGTTGAAATTATCTTCGGCGTAATCCTGGTGCTCTAATGAAAACAGCAAAAACGATTTCCTTTCTCGGCATCCTCGCCATGACAGCCGTTCTCATCTATGGTTTTACCATCGGTGATTTCGCAGGCGAAGGCAGTCAACTCCTATCCATGTCCTGGGGGATTGTCTCCCTGGTAGATCTCTACACAGGCTTCATTCTCTTTTCTTTATGGATCTTCTACAGAGAAGAAAAACTGTATGTAGCCATTCTCTGGACCATCGCCATGATGACCCTCGGCTTCTTCGCAGGCAGCTTGTACGCCTTTCTCAACCTGCAAAAAAGCAAAGGTGACTGGATCCATTTCTGGCTGGGAAAACATGCCAAATAGATTTTCTGAACTGCTGGATGAGTTCCGCTCCGTGCTTGGGGGCCGTCTAATTGACGCCATCCTGCCCCCCTTGTTTTTTCTGATCGCCAATGCCATTTGGGGACTTCAAGTTGCCATGTGGACAGCATTAGGATTAAGCATCATTCTCGGCATTCGACGCATCAAACGGGACGAATCCCTGACCTATGGCTTGCTCGGCGCTTTCAGCGTCTTACTGGCAATTGGCTTGGTCACATTGCTCGGACGTGCCGAAAGCTTTTTCCTCCCCGGCCTCATCAGCGGCGGCCTGACAGTGGGCTTATGCCTTATCAGCCTCCTCATTAATCGCCCGCTCACCGCCTGGAGCAGCTTCATCTCCCGCCGTTGGACATTATCGTGGTACTGGCATCCCCGTATCCGCCCAGCCTATACCGAAACGACCTTACTCTGGACACTATTCTTCGGGTTAAAGTTCTGGTGGCAAGTTGCCCTATATCAAGGCGGAGATGCTGAAAATCTGGCCTGGGTACAAACCCTGACCGGATGGCCCGCCCTACTTATCCTGCTTGTGATAACCTATCTCTACGGCACATGGCGTTTACGTAATCTGCAAGGCCCCAGCATTGAAGAATTCGACAAAAAAATCCCCGCGCCCTGGCAAGGCCAGAAACGTGGATTTTGAAAAACCAGGAGGACCTACCTGGTCTCCGCAATTGAAAAGAGAAAATATGAGAACCTGGCTCAAAAGAATTTCCCTCGGTTTCATCATCATTCTAGCGCTGGCCATCATTGGCTTTGTCTGGTGGGGATACACGCCCCTGAAAGCGATGCCAGAATCACAGACAGCCCTTGAAAGCGATAATGATGTCCTCGTCATTGCAAAAAAATGGATGGTATTCAGCCCGATCAACACCTCAACAAAAACGGGTATCATCATCTATCCGGGCGGGCACGTTGATCCGCGCGCCTACGCGCCCCTGGCGAAAGAAATTGCACGAAATGGCTATCTTGTTATTCTGCCGCCAATGCCGCTTAATTTAGCCGTCTTTGATATCAATGTGGCTGATGAAATTATAGAGGCAAGCCCAGAAATTGAGACATGGTTTATCGGCGGACATTCGCTCGGCGGCGCGATGGCAGCCGAATATGTCGCCGCAAACCCTGAGAAGATAAATGGCTTGATGCTTTGGGCATCCTTCTCCGCAGAAAGTACCGACCTGAGCCAAGTCCATGGGCTGGATGTTTTATCCATATACGGGACAAAGGACGGGGAGGTGGAGGGAATCCGTGCATCAAGAGGGCGCCTGCCTGCAGATACCGTCTGGATCGAAATCGATGGTGGCAACCACGCCCAATTTGGCTGGTACGGAACCCAGCCTGGCGATGGTGTTGCGACCATCTCGCGTGAAGAACAGCAAGCCTGGATATTGAAAGAAACAATCGCATTTATTGAAACGAAAGGAAAATAAAAATGAACGAAACTGAAAAAAAATACCTGATTGCAAGTATTGTAGAAGTACTAATTGCTATTGGGATCGCCTTTGCAGGCAACCAATACAGTGTGAAAGTTGGCAATTTACCCCTCTTAGGCATTTTGGTTGCCTGGGCATTTCTGGTCAATTGGATAGCATTTATCCCTGCCTATAAAAATCAGACCGAAAAGTTTTTCGACCTGACAGGCAGCATCACCTACATCACTACCATATTGCTTGCCTTTTTCCTCAATCCTGAAGCACGAGATGCGCGCTCCTTCTTGATCTTGGGTGTGGTCTTGGCATGGGCGTTCCGCTTGGGGACATTCCTCTTTAGCCGCATCCAAAAAGACGGTAAGGATGGACGCTTTGATGAGATCAAACCCTCTTTTGTGCGCTTTCTACATGTCTGGACTCTACAAGGTTTGTGGGTCGCATTCACGGTCCTTGCCGCATTAATGGCAGTGACCAGCACCACACATAAACCATTAGGCGCCTGGGGATTGGTCGGCGGATTGATCTGGCTGTTCGGTTTTAGGATCGAAGTCGTTGCAGATTCGCAGAAGAACACTTTCCGCAACAATCCTGCCAACAAAGGGAAATTTATCAATAGCGGTTTATGGGCACGCTCACGCCATCCAAATTATTTTGGTGAGATCATGCTTTGGGTGGGTGTGATGCTGATTGCTGTTCCCGTTCTACAAAGTTGGCAATGGATTGCGCTGATTTCCCCGATCTTCGTGACTCTTTTACTTACCAAAGTCAGCGGTGTGCCGATGCTCGAGGCGCGTGCCGATGAAAAATGGGGCGGGCAGGAAGATTATGAGCAGTATAAAAAGAATACACCGGTTTTGATTCCAAGGCTCTAAAGCTAAGAAAGAGTAAATATCACGATAATCATATCGAGAACAAGGAAAAAGATGAAAGAACAATTCAACAATCAAAATTACATCACTATTGAAACTTTCCGCAAAAGTGGCATTGGAGTCAGGACACCTGTCTGGTTTGCAAAAGACGAGAATGCTTTTTATGTCTGGACAGAAGCCAATTCAGGCAAAGCGAAACGCATCCGCCGAGATGGGGCAGTTAAAATCGCTCCCTCTACAGCAAGAGGCGAACCTGTTGGTGAATGGGTCGGTGCGCAAGCAACAGCTGATTCTTCACCTGAAGCTCTGGCCCACAATATCAAGCTAATGAAGAAAAAATATGGTCTTGCGTTTTTAGGCTTTCGGTTAATGGGCAAATTGCGTAAAGCAAATTATACAGCGATCAAAATCGAACTCGGTAATTAATAAGTGAATACTTTTAATTACGAATTCACCGTAAATGCATCTCTCGAAGATGTTTCTGCCTTTCATCAGGATACGAGTGCCCTTAAGAAACTCAATCCACCGCCAATTATTGTGCAGTTACATCAGGTTGATCCAATGGCAGAGGCCTCTGTCTCCGAATTCACACTTTGGATGGGACCAATTCCTATCCGCTGGCGTGCCATTCATAGTAATGTAGGTGTCAATGGATTCACGGATACACAAGATAAGGGTCCAATGGAATATTGGAAACATACACATTCTTTTGAATGCATCAAGGAGCAGAAAACCCGTATTCGTGAGACAATAGAATACAGGCACCCCAAAGGACTGGGGAGCATGTTTACCCGTTTACTTTTCGGAAGATACGGTCTTACACTCCTATTTGCCTACCGCAAATGGGCGACAATTCACAATCTCGGAGGATAGAAATGAAAAATATTAGTCGACAAATTTCAGTCATCTTGACAACCTTATTAACCCTGACGATCAATGGGCTTGCTAATGCCCTCCCTCTCAATGGACTGACCACTGGTGAGATCTCAGACAGTTTTGAAACCTATTTTGTACCTGCGGGATATGTTTTTTCGATCTGGGGTTTGATCTATATTGGATTGATCGCTTTCTCAATCTACCAGGCTTTGCCGACACAGCGTGAGAATCCGCGTTTAGTGCGCATTGGTTGGTGGGTTGTGCTAGGCAACCTGGCCAACGCTGCCTGGATATTTTTCTGGCATTATCAAATCTTCGCCCTCACCGTGGTAGCAATGCTGACATTATTGGTTTCGCTTCTCCTCACCTATATGGGACTGCGAAGTGAGGAAAACAACGTCACATCAGCGGAACGTTGGCTTGCGCGATTACCCTTCAGCATATATCTCGGCTGGATCTCAGTTGCCACGATCGCGAATATCAGCGATGTACTTTACTTTTTCGGGTGGGGCCAGTTTGGCATCAGTGCTGAAATCTGGATGGTCATCATTTTGATCGTAGTGACAGGATTGGCCTGGGCAATGAGCCTAAGAGAAAAAGATGTCGCTTATTTAGCGGTACTCCTTTGGGCGTTGGCGGGGATCGGCAACAAATTCCCAGAGAGTGGATTTGTTACCACGGCAATTTGGTCTGCATTTGGCCTTGTCGTGGTCGCATTTCTGTTGGCTGGAATGCCGCAGAAAAAAAGTATCTAACTTTCAAGCAGACGTGGAGGGACTTAATGTCCAATATAGAAAATAAAGTGGTTGTTATCACTGGCTCTACGCGTGGATTTGGGTATGCCATTGCTGATGAATTGCTAAATAACGGCGCGCGCGTCGTAATTAGCGGTAGAAGCCAGAATTCAGTAGAGCGTGCATTAAACGATCTGCAAGCCGATGCCGAGTACGTCGCGGGCATTCCCTGTGATGTGTCTGACGAAGATCAAGTCCATGCGTTGGCAAAAAAAACCATTGAAAAGTTTGGTCAGATTGATATCTGGATCAATAATGCCGGTTTCGCAACTGGCAGCGGAAATGTGCTCGATTTCCCCCCGCAAGATGCCGTCGATACCTTTATGACCAACGACCTCGGCGCTTTCCACGGAACACAAGCCGCGTTAAATCATATGCTTCCACGGGGCACGGGGACGTTGGTCAACATCTATGGCGCGGGCAGTTTTCTGAAACCCGCAACCCCGATGGGGATTTATGGGATGACAAAGGCCTGGCTGACTTCGTATACGCGCACATTAGCGAAAGAAATCAAAGGGAAGGGTGTCCAGATCGTCGGGTTCAGCCCTGGCATGATGTTAACTGATATGTTAACCAGCCCAACTATGATCGGGGACTCTCCTACAAATGATAAAACCTACAGCTTTGTGCTACGGATGCTGGCCAAGCCGCCGCAAATCGCTGCCGAAAAGCTGGTGAGCCTTCTCGCTAAGAATAAAAAACACTTCATTGAATATCGAACAATAAAAAAGTGGACCCCGATTCTGGGCTTGCTAGGAATTCTCTGGGAGAATATCACCAATACCGGGGAAAGACCTGAGTTTAAGAGAAAGTTTAAAGGGAGCTATAAGAAATAAGCAGAGTGATTGGCAGATCAAGTCAATAAACAGAACGATATAAACCTTGAATCTTTATCGTTCCATCTGAATCAAAGGGAAGTCCCTTGGTTCATGGATCAATGCTTGGGCAACTGCAGATTCTTCTCCTGATGCACTAAAACATGTAAAAAAGTTACTGGAAAAGAAATATGGCGCTGCTTACAGAGTCTTCCATATATCAAGTAAAGAACGCAAAGTAAAATACGCTTCCAATAAAATACAACTGGATAAATAACTATGGCAAAAATTGAAATTAATATCCCCGCCCCCGATTTTACGCTGGTGGATTTTACGGGTCGCTCTGTGACCCTGTCTGACTACCGTAAAAAAAGCAATCTCCTGCTCGTTTTTAATCGTGGCTTTGTTTGACCATTCTGCCGCGCGCATATGGCGCAGTTGCGCCAGGACTATGCAAAATTCGAGCAGGTCAACACCACGATTTTGGTTGTTGGCCCGGAAAATGAACAAGCCTTTGCCAACTATTGGGAAAATAATGACCTGCCATTTATTGGGCTACCTGATCCTAAACATAGCGTTCTCAAAAGCTATGGGCAGCAGATCAAAATATTCAAATGGGGGAGGATGCCCGCACAGGCCATCATCGACAAAAAAGGCGTTGTTCGCTATATCCACTATGGGCATTCAATGAGTGATATTCCAAAAAACGATGATCTTCTTGAAATTTTGAAGGAAATCAATACCAGCAACTATTGATGTTCACTTAAATTGGTTAATTTTCTCTACCTAAAACGTCCCGCAGGTTCCCGTGATTCAGATTTTATAGCAACAAAAACCTGCGGGACGCTCATAACCTGTTTATCTGAATATCAATAACAAGGTTCAAAAAAGGCCTTGCGAATGTTCGCAAAGCCTTTTTTTCGCTATGTGGCGAGGGCACTCTCCAGATCACCTTTCCCCCGGAACTGGGCTGTGAATATTGCCATTGCGAGGAGGGTGTAGCCCGACATGGCAATCCCCTCTCTAATTTGAGATTGCCGCGCTGCCTTTGGCAGCGGGCAATGACTTACCTTGATTTATCTGCAGGAAGATTGGATACCTGTTTCGCTCTTTAAACGAGAGCCCTCTTCAATTCCGCTACAAATTTTCTTGCCGCATCCACAGGTTGATCTGCCTGTCCAACAGCCTTGATCAGCGCTGAACCTACGATCACCCCGTCAGCAATTTCACCAACAACAGCAGCCTGATCAGGAGTGGATATTCCAAACCCGACCGCCAGAGGTTTCTCTGTTTGAGAACGCACACGAGACAGAAATTCAGCCAATTCAACAGGCAAAGCATCGCGTTCACCTGTGATCCCCAATACCGAAACCAAATAGACAAATCCGCTACTAAGCTCTGTAACAAACTGGATACGTTCATCAGAACTGTTCGGGGCTAAAAGAAAGACCATATCCAGGTCATAATGCTTGCACAAAGATCTCATTTCTCCAGCTTCATCAGGTGGCAGATCGGGAACGATAAATCCACTTGCTCCTGCCCTCGCTGCATCCCGCACAAACTTTTCCAAGCCATACGCCAAGATGGGATTGATATATCCCATCAAGAGCAAGGGAATTTCAATCCCTCGGCTTCGCAGATCAGCCACGGCATTCAGACAGTGCTTTACAGTGATGCCATTTTCCAACGCCACCTGTGTACTGTGCTGAATTGTCGGGCCATCCGCCAGCGGATCTGAGAAAGACATCCCCAGCTCCATCAGATCAGCTCCCGCCTCCACACAGGCTTCGATCACATTTAACGAAATTTCATAATCAGGATATCCAACCGTGAAGTAGGGCATCAGGGCTGCTCGACCTTTACCAAAGACATCCCTTATTCTCTTGGCTTCTGCCATGGTTAATTCTCCATTCCCAAAACCTGAAGGACCGTATCCAGATCTTTATCGCCGCGCCCAGAGAGATTGACGATCAGCACGCTGTCTTTTGGCATTTTGGCTGCTCGTTTCACGGCTTCAGCAACTGCATGGGATGATTCCAGCGCTGGCAATATGCCTTCAAGACGACTAAGGGTCTGAAAAGCCTCCAAGGCCTCATCATCTGTGGCGTAGGTATAAGCAGCCCTTTCCAATTCACGTAAGCGGGTATGTTCCGGGCCAACTGCCGCATAATCCAGTCCGGCGCTGATCGAATGGGTCAATGCGATTTGTCCATCTGCGTCCTGTAAAACAAAGGTATAACAACCGTGGAGAACCCCTGGGCGCCCCATTTGGGGGTCGGCAAAGCGAGCGGCGTGCTGACCATTTTCGATCCCGGTTCCTCCAGCCTCCACGCCAATCAGGTCCACATCTTCATCATCCACAAATTCGTGAAAAATCCCGATCGCATTTGAGCCGCCACCCACACAAGCGATGATGGTATTTGGTAATTGACCCTCGGCTTCCATGATCTGAACTTTGGCCTCTCGCCCAATTACAGACTGAAAATCACGGACCATCGTTGGGTAAGGATGTGGCCCCAACGCTGAGCCAAGCAAATAATAGGTATCGTTCACATTGGTCACCCAATCCCGAATGGCTTCGTTGATCGCATCTTTCAGTGTTTTTGACCCACTTTCCACGCCACGCACTTCAGCTCCGAGCAATTTCATCCGTTGCACATTGGGGGCCTGGCGAGCCATATCAACCGTACCCATGTAAACAACACAGTCCAGGCCCAGGAGCGCGCAGGCTGTCGCTGAGGCGACCCCGTGCTGTCCTGCTCCAGTTTCTGCGATAACGCGCTGCTTGCCCATCCGCTTTGCCAGTAGCGCCTGTCCCAGGGCATTGTTGATCTTATGGGCACCTGAATGCGCTAAATCTTCCCGTTTCAAATATATTTTGGCCCCACCACATTGCTCAGTCAAACGCGCCGCAAATGTCAGCGGTGTTGGGCGTCCAACGTAGGTACTCAGCAAATGGGCAAACTCTTTCTGAAATTGGGGATCGTCACTATAGCGCAAATAAGCCGCTTCCAACTCAGCCAATGCAGGCACCAATGTTTCAGGGACGAATTGCCCGCCGTAATTTCCAAATTTTGAGGGGAGTTTTTTTTTTGGATTTTTAATCTCATCTGACATCGGTTACCTCTTTTTCTTTACCAGATTTCGCAGCCTTAATAAAAGCGAATATTTTGGAGGCATCCTTGACCCCGGGGCTTGATTCCACGCCAGAAGCCACATCTACCCCCCATGGATTTACCGCCGCAACCGCTTCAGACACATTTTCCGGGTTGAGCCCTCCCGCCAGCAAGATAGGGGCCTGCCTTGCCAGATGCCGGGCAATAGCCCAATCCCCGATTTCACCTGTGCCACCATAAGCCCCTTTTTTATAAGCATCCACAAGAATCGTCGGAGCATTTTGCCGTGCAAAGCGTCTCATCAAAGCATCCCCCTCCGGTATAGATTTTGGCCCCACAGCTTTGAAGGCAAGTTGCCCTAGTGTGCTCATTTCCTCTTTGGATTCCTTTCCGCATAATTGGACAAGATCTAAATTGCATTGCTCGATAATGGAGGATACATTATCTGATGTTTCGTTTACAAATACGCCAACATGAATGGCTTCCTTACCACCATCCTTAAGGGCAGCAATGATTTGAGCGCAATCTTTTGGCGTTATATAGCGGGAACTTTGAGGGTAAAAATTGAACCCCAATAGTTCAGCGCCAGCATCAATGGCCGTGATGGCATCTTCTATTTTCTTGATCCCACATATTTTCACGATCATGTTGTAAATTCCCTTACTTTCGCGCCAATATCCAAGGCTGTGACCAAACTTTCTCCGATCAGCATGACGTCCACACCTGCGGCAGAAAGCCGCGAAACATCCTCTTGGGTGTGGATACCACTCTCTGCGACCATGACAACATTCTCGGGAATCAACGGGCGCAATTCCAAAGAGGTCTCAAGACTGACATTGAAGGTATGCAGATCACGATTATTGACGCCAATTACATGAGCACCAGCTTCGAGCGCCTGTTCCACTTCTTCACGGGTATGCGTTTCTACCAAGGCTCCCAGATCAATTTCTTTCGCCACGGACAATAATTCACTTAATTGAGTTGAACCAAGCATCGCCACAATTAATAATATGGCGCTGGCGCCTGCTTCTCTTGCTTCGATCAATTGGTAGGGATCAAAAATAAAGTCCTTGCGTAACAGCGGTAATCCCAAGCCCAGGTTGGCAATGCTTTTGAGATACTCCAGAGAACCGCCGAAGTATTTCTCATCCGTGAGAACTGATATAGCGGCAACACCATTTTCTGCATAAATTCGCGCCAAATTCAAAGGGTCGAAATCGGGACACAAAATCCCTTTGGAGGGCGAGCGATATTTGACTTCGGCAATCAAGCGTGGGGTCACGTTCGCGACGTCCTTGAGGGCGGTGGCAAATGCCACAGGTGGTGGAAGATATTTGATCGCAGATTCCAAATCCACAGTCGAAATCTTCCGCTTTGTTTTGGCAACTTCTATTCGTTTATGCGCAAAGATCTCGTCAAGGATGCTCATCCGAAAGACTGGCTCCGTTCAATCAGCTGATCCAGCTTATTAAGCGCTTCTCCACTCTCAAGGGTTTGTTGAACTTCAGAAATAGCAGAGAAAAAATCCCCATCATCAGCGGCCAGAGCAGCCGCAGCATTGAAGATCACAACATCTTTGCGAGGACTGTCATCTTTTCCAGTTAGAATATCTCGCATCATCCGGGCATTTATTTCTGGATCGCCACCTCGCAAATCGTCTTTTGTTGCTTGTCTCAGGCCAAAATTGGAGGCATCCAACTCGTAGGTCTTCACGCTCCCATCTTTGAGGTGGCTGACCCGATTAGGACCATCGGTGGTCAATTCATCCAGCCCGCCGTGACCATGAACGACAAGGGCAGCCTTTCCGCCCAACTCGCCAAGCACCTCGGCCATCGGCTGGGTGAGATCAGGATCAAATACACCGATGAGCTGGTGGGTCGCTCCTGCCGGATTTGTAAGCGGACCGAGGATATTGAAGATGGTCCGCTGCCCCATTTCGCGGCGTGGACCAATGGCGTGCTTCATGGCCGGGTGAAATTTCGGAGCAAATAAGAAGCCTATTCCGACTTCATCTATACACTGGCCGACTTGCTCAGGAGTCAGATCAAGGTTGACCCCCAGTTCGGCCAGCACATCGGCGCTGCCACATTTGGAAGACGCAGCCCGATTACCATGTTTGGCAACCTTACGTCCTGTCCCTGCAATAAGAAAAGCTGCGGTCGTGGAAATATTAAAGGTATGCGCGCCATCGCCACCGGTTCCAACAATATCTAGCAGGCTTTCGGCCTTCGTCTTGAGGGGCACAAGAGCGGCGTGTTCCCGCATGGAACGGGCGCTGCCAGTGATCTCTTCAACCGTTTCCCCTTTCATCCGCAGCCCGGTTAGATAGCTGCCAATTTGGGCATCTGTAGCCTGCCCATCCATGATGATTCCCATGGCAGTTTCGGCTTCTTCAATACTAAGGTTTTGATGATTGATCACTTTTTCTATATAGGGTTTTAGCATATCGACCTCCAAAATTTTGAAATATGACTCAGGTTTGCACCTGCCTTTATCTTTTTAAATGACATTCCTGCCAAAAATTTTTGCCAGATTGCGGATTTCATCCGTAAAATCTCCCAGAGTTTCCAGTGGTAAAGCCTGATCTGCATCGGAGAGGGCTTCAACCGGATTGGGATGGAACTCCACGATCAAGCCATCTGCTCCGGCAGCCATGGCAGCACGGGCCGCAGGGAGGACCAGATCCGCACGCCCGGTAGCATGGCTGGGATCGCCGATGACCGGGAAGGGTGTAGTTTGCTTGAGCAATGAAATCGCACTGGTATCAAGGGTATTACGCGTGGCTGTCTCAAAGGTGCGGATGCCACGTTCACAGAGAATGATCTTCTCATTACCGCGGCTGGTAATATGCTCCACTGAGGCCATCCACTCTGCGATGGTAGACATAAATCCGCGCTTGAGCAAGACCGGTTTATCGCAATCCCCTACCGCCCACAGGAGCGGGTAGTTCTGCATATTTCGGCTGCCAATCTGGATGATATCGGCATATTCAACGACCTTTGGTATTTGCTCAACGGATATCGCTTCTGTGATAACCAGCAGATCAAACTCATCAGCCACAGCTCGCAAGATTTCAAGCCCCTCAACACCCAGCCCCTGAAAACTATGGGGGGATGTACGCGGTTTATAGGCTCCACCTCGTAATATCTTTAACCCTTGAGCATGGAGCGCCCTGGCAGAGGCCCGAGTCTGCTCATAGCTTTCTACAGAGCATGGCCCTGCCATCAGCACAGCCGCATTCCCGCCAATCTCCACGCCGTTGCCCACCGCCACAGGTTTGGTCGTATTTTCAATATTTATTCGCGTGGGTTTGATTTCACCATTTCCGTTGGTTAGAAAATTTTTCAGAATTTGTTTGCCATGAGGCGTAAAGATCGACTCAGGGTGAAATTGAACACCCACGATTGGATATTCCTTATGACGCAGAGCCATCACTTCCCCCTCAGGGGTGCGAGCGGTTACGGTCAAAGAATCCGGAAAGCTTTCCTGTTCCACGATCAACGAATGGTAACGCGTTGCATGGAACGGTTCCGGAACACCGGCGAAGAGCGGATCATCCTTGTGATGGATGGGTGAGGTTTTCCCATGCATTAATCGGGGAGCGCGGACAACCTTTCCGCCAAAGACCTCACCAATACATTGGTGTCCCAGGCAAACGCCCAAGGTGGGAATTTTCGGACCCAATTGGCGAATTAGATCACGGGAAATTCCCGCATCCGAAGGATCACCAGGTCCCGGAGAAATGACAATATGAGAAGGTTGGAGGGCCTCAACTTCCTCAGGAGTGATCTTGTCGTTGCGAAAGACCTGCACTTCGGTACCTAATTCACCAAAGTATTGGGCCAGATTATAGGTAAATGAATCGTAGTTATCGATAATCACAAGCATAATTGCTCCTTAATTAAGACCTTCGGCATTTTCTACTGCGGCGAACAGGGCTTTGGCCTTATTAATGGCTTCCTGGTATTCATTGGCAGGCACCGAGTCGGCGACGATCCCGGCCCCAGCTTGCACACTGATCTCTTGTCCTCGCATCACCATTGTGCGGATGGCGATACAGGTATCGGATGACCCATCATAGGAGATATAGCCAACGGCTCCAGCGTACACGCCACGCGGTTGGTTTTCGAGTTTGTGGATCAGCTCCATCGCCCGCACTTTGGGCGCACCACTGACCGTTCCGGCAGGGAAAGTTGCCTGCAACAAATCGAAGGCGTCGAATTCAGGGCGAATTTGACCCTCAACATGCGAGACGATATGCATGACATGGGAATAACGTTCGATGATCAATTGCTCGGGGACCTTGACCGTACCGTATTCACAAACGCGACCGAGATCATTTCGTCCCAAATCCACAAGCATGACATGCTCAGCTCGTTCCTTGGGGTCAGAGAGTAATTCATCAGCCAGATCCTGATCTTCCTCAGGTGTCGCACCACGTGGACGGGTACCGGCGATGGGACGCAGGGAGGCCAGACCATCTTCCAGACGAACATGAATTTCCGGCGAGGCCCCAATTAAGTAGAGAGGTTCGTCTTCTGTCAGATCGGCAAAATCGAAGAAAAACATATAGGGCGAGGGGTTGATCCGCCGCAAGGAACGATAGATTTCAAAGGGGCTGGCAGAGGTCGTTCGGCTCAGTTGTTGCGAAAGAACAACCTGGAAAATATCGCCAGCAGCAATATGTTCTTTAGCCTTTACCACTGCCTGGCAGAATTCATCAAAGGTGAGATTCGATTGCAATTCACCAGGTTGTATATCCGGATTGTGTCCGTTGGTATCGGGGACAGGGTTGTCCAGGCGAGCTTCAAGATCATCAAGACGGGCCTCTGCGGCCGGGATCTCACCCTCACTATGCGCTGTGGCAATCAGCAACATTTTGCCATAGGCGTGGTCAAAGGCAATCACAGTATCGGCCAAAAGGAATATCGCTTCGGGCAGATCTGGGTGGGGAAGAAGGGGTAGGGTGGGTTCGAAATATTGAACCGTCTCAAAACCAAGGTAGCCTACCAAGCCTCCCGAGAAGCGTGGCAGATCGGGATTCTTGGGGCTGGTATTCAGCCCCAAATGATCGCGGAGAATCTGCAATGGAGTCTGTTCCTCTTCAAGCGGTAGCATGTCAACACCCTGAGGGGTGTGAATCGCCCATTGGTTATCCTTCAAAATGAATGCGTCGCGCAAATCCGTCCCCAAAAAGGAGTAGCGGGCAACATGTTCACCACCAGTCACGCTTTCAAGTAAAAAGGAGGGACCTTTGCCGGCTAATTTCAGATAGACCGAAATCGGAGTTTCGAGATCGGCAGATAATTCACGCACGATGGGTATGGTTGTATCTTTGATAGTTGATTTCATTTGATATCCTTTAAATTAAAAAGCCTGCATTCGTCCGAGGGACGAGAGCAGACTCCCGTGGTGCCACCCTGGTTAGGCTGATATGCTTTATCAATTAAAGAAAAATCCCGTTGATGTTGCAACGGGGAAAAAGCCAGCCTCACTCAGTGGGGTACGGTCTGGTTGGTTACAGACTTATACCCTTTGCCTGATAACGGTGGCATTTCCGGCGCAAGCTAGTTGCTCCAAGTGGAGCGTTCGCTCTGCAGCTCTGAGGCCCATTCAACACTGGCGTACGTACTGGGTTCACACTTCTTCCCAATTCACTGGGGCGCCGTATCAGTGTTTACTATTCCTCTTCACAGCTATTAACTATAAGTTGTTGGAGCGATTTTTATCATAGATTGAGGGTGTTGTCAAATCTTACCCACAAAGTCAGGTTTTTAAAATTTGCGAGTCTAACATTTTTCGTCTTGTTATTCTATTTTTAGAACTGAATATTACCAAGAACATTCCCCAACAACACTGATACTATCAGAAAGTAAATACACGAAAGAATTAGACCAATTATGAGGTTGGAAACAAAAAAATGTCCCCAAACAGCAAATGCCCTTGGAAAAAAGTTTAGGTTTAGCAAGTTCGTGTTTGGCAATTTGTCTAATCCCTGATGGCTTGTAACCAAACCTTCTCTGCTAAATCCATTAACAACCTTTTTGAGTTCCCTGTTTTCTGTTTCTATAGACCTAATGCGATCTTCAAGAACAGAAAGATAACTTACAAGTTCTTGCATTGAGCTAAAATTATTAGTTTCCAATGTAATTCCTCCTGAAATTTACATTACTCGTCTTCTGGCGCCTCGCTGACAATATAGAGCGGGCGTCCTTTGGCTTCGTCATAGAGACGGCCAATATACTCTCCCAAAATTCCCAATGAGATGAGTTGTACCCCACCGAGAAAGAGAACGGCGATCAGCGTGGTGGCTTGCCCGCCGAAGAATTGGGTACCTGTCATCCGCAATATGGCAACAACCGGAATGGCGATTATTGCCAGACCAGCAGAGGCGAAACCGAAATAGCTGGCAACCTGCAAGGGGAAGTAGGAAAACCCCGTCACCGCGTTGAGGGCAAGCTTGAGCATCTTATTAAAGGGATATTTGGTCTCACCTGCAAATCGAGCGGCACGTTTATATTCCACGCCAACCTGTTTGAATCCGATCCAGGCTGACATTCCTCGCAAGAAGCGATGCCGTTCTCGCATGGAATTCATCACATCCACAACCTTGCGATCAAGCAGGCGGAAATCACCGGTATCAAGGGGAATTTTTACATCGGTGATCCGAAAGATAATTCGATAGAACAAGGATGCGGTAAATTTTTTAAACCAGGACTCCCCTTCCCGCTCGGCACGGACCGCAAAAACAACCTGATAACCTTCACGCCATTTTTCGATCAAGTCAAGAATAACTTCGGGTGGGTCCTGTAGATCGGCGTCGATAATTGTGACGGCCTCACCACGCGCATAATCCAGGCCAGCCGTGACCGCAATTTGATGGCCGAAGTTGCGGGCAAAGATCACCGGGCGGATATTTTTATTAACGGAAGCAAGCTCACGGATACGTTCGGTTGAACCATCGGATGAGCCATCGTCCACGAGGACGAGTTCCCATTCCTCTCCGGTAGAGTCCATCACATCCGTAATACGTTTGCAAAATTCATCCACGATTCCGATCTCGTTATAAATTGGGGCCACAACTGAATAGGTAAATTTTTTTGTCATTTTATTTTCCTGTTTTGGATATTTGCCAAAAGCATAAAAAAAATATGTAGAAGTTGTTTAGAAAGTTTTCTAGTATTGTTAAATAATATTAAATACGAAAACCCGGTTTTCAGGACGCTTAAGTGTAATCCAAAAAACCGAGTTTTCTCTTTTTCAAAGGATTTTAATTAATTTTCTTCAGGTACAACACCAGCCATCATCAGGCCAAGTTTCTCAGGGGTCGCTTCATACCGTGGAACAATGCCCATAATTTCGCCTTCACAAATAACGGCAATCCGATCAGAGATCGCCATGATCTCATCAAGGTCTTCAGAGATCATTAGTATTGCTGTGCCATCACGTCGTTGTTCAAGCAGTTGAGCGTGGACATATTCCGTCGCGCCTACATCAAGACCCCGCGTTGGTTGGGCCGCAACAATAACACGGGGCTTGCGGGATATTTCACGTGCCAATACCACTTTTTGGATATTTCCGCCGGAAAGACTGCCTGCCTTGGTCTCTCGTGAGGGTGTTTTTACCCCGAACTTATCAATAAGATCATCGCTATGCCTGGCAATAGTTTTCAACATGAGGAAGCCTTTTTCAGCAAACGGGCTGATATGATGCTCGCGCAAGACCATATTTTCGGCTATCGTGAAATTCTTAATCATCCCATCTCTCATCCGTTCTTCGGGGATATAAGAAAGCATTCGTTCCGTTATTTTTCCGGGGGCGAAGTGAGTGATATCTTCATCTTCGAGAATCACTTTTCCTTTTGTAACCTCGCGTAGCCCGGTGATTGCTTCCGCCAGTTCACGTTGACCGTTCCCTGAGATTCCCGCCAAACCCAAAATTTCTCCTGAGTGAATTTTTAGCGAAACGTCACGCAGGGCGGGGGTACCCCTGTCACTATCACAAGCGAGATTTTCGAGTGTCAGACGCGAGGGACCCCGATTGATCTCATCAAGATCGCGAGTCATAATGACTTCACGTCCGACCATCCAATTTGCCAATTCTGATTTGGTGATATCGGATACATTCTTTGTGCCGACCTTCGCACCATCGCGCAAGACGGTAACACGATCACAAATATCCATGATTTCATGAAGCTTATGCGATATAAAAATCAAGGCATGTCCATCCGCAACCATCTGGCGCATGATGATGAAAAACTCATCCACTTCCTGTGGGGTGAGGACGGCTGTCGGCTCGTCGAGAATGAGCAGAGCAGCGCCACGATAGAGCGCTTTGATAATTTCAACGCGTTGCTGTTGCCCCACCGAGAGTTGCCAGATATAGGCATCTGGGTCAATTTTCAGTCCGTAGATCTCTGCCAACTCCAAAATCCGTTGGGAAACCTTATCGAGATCGGTCAGAAATCCACGCGAGGAGGGCAAGCCCAATGCGACATTTTCGGCCACCGTGAGTGTCTCTACGAGCATAAAATGCTGATGGATCATTCCAATGCCGTGATTAATGGCATCCGTTGGTGATTCAATAGTGATTTTTTTGCCGTTTAGAAAAACCTCACCATCGCTGGGATCATATAAACCATAAAGAATTTTCATCAGGGTGCTTTTACCGGCACCGTTTTCGCCCAGAAGAGCATGTACTTCTCCGGAGCGGACTTCAAAATTTACATTATCGTTGGCAAGGACGCCAGGAAAACGCTTTGTGATTCCACGCAGTTCCAATGTATCGATTCGAGTATGTCCTGAAGGAAGTTTATTCTCGGTCATAGATTTATCCTGTTTAGCAATTATGCCTTTAGTGGTAGTCATTTTCACTAATTTCTTATAAAGAAATCAGGCGGCCAGAAGGATTTCTGGCGGCTTGATCTTTCAATAAGAATTTCAACCTGCCCTCTTACTAACCAGAGGGCAGGTTGAAATATTTTAGATATTTACTCTACTGGAATTACGATAGAGCCATCAATGATGCCAGCTACAGCCGCATCGGCTAGGGCTTTGACGTCATCGGGGAGGGTGTAACCACTGTTGTAATCCATCACCAAACCACCATTGGCCAGTGTAATGGTATAAGCTTCACCGCCATAGGTGCCTTCATGGATCAAAGCAAGGATTTCATCAAGGACTACACTCCAGTCATAAACCTGATTGGCCACAACGATATCAGGGGCAAGTGAGGTCTGGCTGGATTGCGTGCCGAACCAAAGTGCGCCATTCTCTTCGGCAACACCAATTGCACCGACAACCATCTGAGCAGTACCGGTCAAGACATCTGCGCCAGCGGCAACATGGGTGCTGGCTGCTTCAGAAGCCAGGGCAACATCGGAGAAGGAACCGATCCAGTTGACGTTAACAACAACATCAGGATTGGTCGCTTCTGCGCCAGCAACAAAACCTTTAACATAAAGGGATGCGTCACCAGCTTCAATGGGCCCAACAACGCCGATCACGCCTGCTTCAGAGAGGCTGGCAGCGATGACACCGTTTACGTAGCCACCCTCTTGAGAGTTGGCTTCATAAGCGAAGACGTTGGTGATACCATCGTCAGAGAAGGTGTTAAGGGTGGTTCCCCAGGCAAAGGAGGTCTCTGGAAAATCAGGAGCAATTTCCTGCAAGGATGATCCGTACTGCGAACCATGGGCAATAACAAGATTGTAGCCTTCGGAAGCATAGTCACGGATCGCGGCGGCGGCATCATCGACAACAAACATGCCTTCAGAGTAAACGATTTCCATCGCTTCCTCGCCACCCATTTCAGCCTGTACAGCAAGCAAAGCATCAAACATGCTCTGGCTGAATGCCAAATCGGTAATGGAGCTGGGCATAATGATCGCAACTTTAAATGCTTCCATCATTTCTTCAGCAGCTGGTTCTTCTGCAGGAGCGGCGGGTTCTTCTGCAGGAGCAGCGGGTTCTTCAGCAACTGGAGCAGCAGGTTCTTCAGCAGGTGCGCCACCACAGGCACTCAAAACCAGGGCCAGCGCTAAAACCAAAACAAGTATTAAATTTCTTTTCATCTTCATCTCCTAAGTAAATTTGATACGGCCGAAACCGTAATATCCGAATAACTGGGTACAATCTTCAGGCAACCACCTCCTTCTTGAAACATTACATATTTTTAAAAGAAAAAACAGGGTGGGTCTTACTCACCACGATCAAAGGGCTTTGTCAACGCGGATGGTGATCTCACCCGTGAAACCGTAATGACCAAAACCACTATCGTCAGAATATAAGGAAGCATGATCGCAATCTCTGTAGGGATGGGGATATTCAAAACCTGCATCCACAATTGCAAGGAATTAACCATGCTAAAGAGCAGCGCGCCCGCCAAAACACCCCATGGACGCCAGGCACCAAAATATACAAGGGCAACGGCGATGAAGCCCAGACCGCTGGTCATATTTTGCTGAAAAACATTGAGAAGGGCGATGGAGAGCGATGCGCCCGCGACCCCAGAAAGGATTCCGCCTAAAATAATGGTGAAATAGCGGATGCGAGCCACGCTAACTCCGAGTGAATCTGCTGCTTCGGGGTTTTCCCCCACCGAGTGGATTTTTAATCCCAGTGTGGTTTTATTGAGTACAAACCACGCCACAGGAACAAGTAAAAAGGCACCATAGACCATCACATTATGCTGAAAGAAAATTTCGCCCAAAACAGGAATATCGCCCAGGAACGGAATATGTAAAGATGGAAAACCTTTGACTGTTTCTACTGTGCCAAGCAGCATTTTGAAGAGCAATTCGCTCATTCCCAAGCCAAAGAGGTAGAAACCGATGCCGCTAATTCCCTGCTCAGCCTGCAAATTGACTGTCACAAAAGCCATCGCCAGGCCCATCACAGCGCCAACAAGAATAGCTGCCAAAAGCCCCAGTTCTAAACTGCCCGTTGTAAAAGCCACATAAAAGCCAGCGAAGGCTCCCAGCAACATTTGTCCATCTACACCGAGATTGAGTACACCGCTGCGTTGTCCAAATGTCTCACCAATGGCTGCATATAGGTATGGGGTTGCCAGGCGGATACCTGAGGTCAGAATTCCAATAATCACCAATTCAGGAGTCATGCTGAACCCTCCTCTTTTGAGGTATTTATATTTTCTGCGATTGATGGGGGGGCATCATCAGTTTCATCTCTGGATAATCGCTGCCGCTGTCGTCGCCTCCGCCAAATCTCGCTACTGACTACAAAAATGACAACCAGGCCGTTTAGTGCAGTGATCAACGCCGAGGGAATCTGGACAACTCGCTGCATCTTATTTGCACCAACAAGCAAGGCACCAAAGAAAATCGATGCGGGGATCGTCCCGATAGGATGTAATTGCCCAAATAAGGCTGCGACGATCCCATTAAACCCGGCACTGCCCGTAAATCCAGAAGCAGAACCATCGGTGATCATGCGGTAGTTTACGCCGTAAACCTGAATGGCACCAGCGAGGCCAGCAAATGCCCCACTCAAAAGCAAGGCTGTGACGATATGGCGGCGGACGCGGATGCCCCCATAGCGGGCGGCATGTGGATTCTGCCCCACTGCACGGATGCGGTATCCCAACGTAGTCCGCCACAGGAGGATGTAGACCAAAATCGCCAATACAACGGCAATTAAAAATCCTGCATGAAGACGTGTCGGTGCCCAACGCGGTAAGCGGAAAGCTTCAAGAAGGCGAGCCGTCTGCGGAATTTTGGAGGCTTTTTCAGCTTGAGCAGGATCAATCATTGGGCCACGCAGCATATAATTCATAACCTGCACAGCAATCGCATTCATCATGACAGTGCTAAGAATTTCATTGACCCGAAAATATGCTTTTAGAAAACCCGGAATACCTCCCCACAAAGCACCGCCTAAAAAGCCAGCTACCATTGCCGCAAAAATAACCAGCCAACCCGGCCAATCAGTAAAGGTCAGCCCTATCTGCGTGGCAAGGATGCCGCCGATAATCATCTGCCCCTCGCCACCGATATTGATCACGCTTGCACGAAAAGCTATACAAATTCCAAGTCCCACCAATAGTAAGGGAGTTGCTTTGACCAGAGTTTCGGCCATCGCATTGGTGCTGCCAAAGGCCCCTTCCCATAAGGCACCATAGGCCTCGACAGGGCTAACGCGTAAAATAAATAACATGATCGCGCCCACACCTAAGGCAGCAAATGTCGCAAATACTGGAAGTAAAGCGTCAAGCAAAGAGTCTAATCGAGATCGCATGAGCTGATTTGTCCTCCACCAAAAGTAAATCTAATACAATCATTATTAACTTCAAAATTGAATTTTATTTCAATTCCAGGCTTGCACAAGACGAAGCTTTAAAATATCATCATTCAGATAACTTTTGCCTAGAGTCAAGGGTTTGTTATCTTTGCTATAGAAAATCATTTTCAAGTTTAATAAATGGGTCCTTGGCCTGATATTCAAAATATGGGCATTTTCACCAGCCAGGGCTGAAGAAATCTCAGTGGTTACGAAAGAAATTTCCTGACGGAAATATTGCTTCAGGATCTCACGAATACGAAGGTGTCCATCAATTTCCGCATTTTGATCCAGCAAAAGTGATGCCGGGATTAAATTTTTCGCCAAAATTACCGGCTGGCTATTTGCCGAAAACAACCTTGTCATAGACAATAATTCAATCCCCGCATCTATTGCTAATACGTGTGCTTCATCTTCTGTTGCTGCAACCTTCTTTATTAAAAGAGGTTGAATAGATACTTCAAACCCACTGCGCTCAATTAGATGCGCAAAATCCCACAGCCCCCCTAGATGTGTATTAACTTCCTGAATTCGCTCATTGACGTAGGTCCCGTCACCTTGTTTGCGTAAGATCAACCCTTCAACAGCCAATTTGGCGAATACAGTTCGAATTGTGGCTCGGCTAACGCCGAACTCTTTTGACAGCTCGCTCTCAGAAGGCAAACGAAATCCGGGCGCATAGGTTGCGTCACGAAATCTCTCTCGGATAATCGTATTCACTTGTTCTGAAATGGGCTTTGATCGAATAACACGCATAAAGGTTCTTTCTTATAGTTTCTGCGATAGGGTAGTCGTCTGACTTTAACGAAAATAGTATACTTCACGAGATATCTCTAGTCAATCGTGAAATAATATGCAAACTGAATAATACGGTAAAATCCTGGAGAGATAACCATCCAGAAGCGAGGGGATTATGAAATCCTATCGTAAAGAACTTTGGTTCAACCTCCCCACCCGCCGCGCCTTTATCAATATCACCCCGTAAGTAAATGTAGCTTAATTATGAAGGCCAGATAAAAAGGGAATCGTTTATTCCATAGTGTGGCTGTAGAGACTTTCATTCGCAAAGGCGAAAACGAGCGCAGAAGATCATTCACACGTTCGATGTTGCTCTCCGTCAAGGTGACACAAGCGGAAATTTATTATCTTCCGTAATTACCGACCGGCGGGCGTGGCTGAGGCGCCGATGGTTTGCCGCGTTTGTGACCATGTTTTTGCGATTTCCAACCATGGCAGCGATTAAAAGTCATGCCACTACCGCAAGGGCAAGCATCTTTTGCCCTGGATTTTCGATAAGCCTCCCGAAGGGCTGGTTCATCTTTCCGTAGGAGTCCCATCACTTCCTCAGCCGGACGTCCCGTACGCAGCAGTGTCCCCAACAATTTCATCGGTACATCAACACGTTTGAAGAAGCCTTTGTAACCGACACACAAGTAATTCAGTCCCGGCTCTCCGGCTGGAGTGTCTATAAAGCGGTTCTTGGGGCATTCCCCGTTACAGGCAAAGCGCACCTCACAATCGCGACAGTATTTGGGCAATGAATCACGCTTATCCAGCCCGAATTGGCGCTGCTGATCAGACCCTACCATTTTAAGCATATGTTCTGTTTTTATATTTCCAAGCAGGTAATCGGGCTCCACAAAATGATCGCAGGAATACAGGTCGCCGTTATGCTCGAGGGCCAGGGCGGAACCACATGTCTGGTCGAAGATACATATCCCCGAGGTTGGGAAATGCATAAAACTTCGCAGGGAAGATTCAAACATTTGCACGAAAACCTTCCCAACGTCATTCAGTATCCACTCATCAAAAATCTGGATCAAGAAGCGGCCAAATTGCTCGGGCAGCACAGAGCGTGGCGTAACCTTATCTCCTTCCTGGTACAGGTTGCCCCCATCCTCGTTGATGCGTTCAACGATCGGGATGAATTGGATCCAACTGGTTTTTGCCTCATCGCGCAGAAAGCGATAGACCTCCAGCGGATGAGCAGCATTGACCCGATTGACAGTTGTGAGGATGTTGTATTCCACACCATGCTTCTGCAACAAGCGTAAACCGTGCATCACACTGTCGAAAGTCCCCTTGCCTCCCTTATCTAAACGGTGGGCATCGTGAAGATGGGGCGGCCCATCGATGCTGATCCCCATCAGGAAGTTGTTCTCTTTCAGGAATTCGCACCACTCATCATTCAGGAGCGTGCCGTTTGTTTGCATGGTATTTTCGAACACCATGCCGGGCTTGCGGTATTTTTCCTGGTATTCGATCGCTTTGCGGTAGAAATCCACGCCCATCAGGGTTGGCTCACCGCCCTGCCAGGCAATCGTCACCTCGCGCGTGCGATGCAATTCGATCAATTGGCGGATATATGTTTCCAGATCCACATCACCCATTCGAAACCTGCTGTCAGGATAGAGCAACTCTTTATCCAGAAAAAAACAATAAGAACATCCCAGGTTACAGGTGGCGCCGCTGGGTTTGGCCATGACGTGAATTCGGGGCGGTATACCGTTATTTGTACCCAATATATGTCTCCTGTTTAGTCCAGATGCATCGCTGAAACTTTTACTAATTATGGCATTCCGGAATAAATAAACAGTTTTAGATCGTCGACCTCAATGATTTGCGTCTTCCTGAGGGCAGGATATATTGATTTCAGACTGATTATCCGGCGATCTTATTCAATTCGATAGATTTGTCAATCATACCTTAACAATAATTGCCTGACCGTTTAATAAATGCAGGACTTACGCAAAATATCTTTTTTCTCGCTGCGTTGTAGCTTGTCTACAATACCCCAACGCAGAGCATTGGGACCAGGATTATAAAAATTCGTAAGTCCTAAAATGAATAGATGGTTTGGCTAATTCTCAGTAATATTTTTGTTACCTTGACCTTTCACCAGGTTGCTATTATCTGATAATTCACTCACTGTCATAGCCACTCCCATCATTATCCCGCAGTCGCATTTTGCCAATTTAGCGGTAAAATGCTTAGAAAGCATATAGTCTAAAAATGAGGTCATTATGAAATCTTATCGTAAAGAACTCTGGTTTCAAACCCCCACACGCCGTGCCTTCATAAATATTACCCCACAGGTAAACGAGGCCTTGCATGAAAGCACCATTCAGGAGGGATTTGTTCTTGTAAACGC
>JACKQG010001964.1_pt1 | contig 27620 bp, 36 predicted proteins | sample 8237621 | NCBI WGS metagenome assembly JACKQG01 (sample SAMN15677084, study PRJNA649215) | marine metagenome | biome: marine; feature: Black Sea; material: saline water; isolation source: suspended particulate matter (SPM) from the Black Sea western gyre | collected 2013-06-09/2013-06-10 | depth... | reverse complement strand
TCGTCGGGCTCATAACCCGAAGGTCATAGGTTCAAATCCTATCCCCGCTACCAAATTTTAAGATTAACTATACCATAAATCCTGTGGTCTGCTATTTCTTCAATGTTTTTCAACTGGTGATAAGACAGATCTTTTTATTTATGGGATATTTTTATTAATATTGATTTTAAATTATAATTTACATATGTTTTTAAAACATATTTTGTAATTAATTATAGAATGAAAAATATTTCTTTTAAAAATCATAAATGCATAACTTTACTGGTCAGGAGCTTTTTACTGGTTTTAATCCTTTTTTTATGCATTAATTTTTCTGCGTGTACTCTCTCTTCTAACATAAAAAGCTTCTTTAAAGAGAAGTTTTCAGTTGAGGCTGAAATGAATGAAGTGGTTGAAATTGTAGATGTATTTTTTGATTTGCTTATAGATAAAGACTATGAGGGGGCATATTGGTATATAAGTAGTAGAGATAAATCCCAAAAAAATTTAGAAGGTTTTAAGGATGAATTTAAAGATGTTACAGATATTGTCTCTATAAATATTAATTGGGTTGAAATTAAAAATAATATAGCTGTGGTGGGAATGGATTTGACCGATTTTTATGACGGAGAAGAAAAGGTATTTAAAGATATTGAAGTATCTCTTATAAAAGAGGAAGATGGAGACTGGCAAATAGTATTCTGGAATTTATAAAAATTAAAGCTAGAAAGGTACAAGTTGAAAGTATTATTTTTAGGAGATGTTTTTGGAAAGCCGGGAAGAGAAATCTTAAAAAAGGAACTGCCGAAAATTATAAAGGAAAATGAGGCAGATATAGTTATTGCCAATGGGGAAAATGTAGCAGGAGGAATAGGAATTACTCCGGAAATTTGCAAAACATTACTTGAAATGGGAATAGATGTTGTGACATCAGGAAATCACATTTACAAGAAGAAAGAAATATATGATTATATCGTTCAGCAGCCCCGGCTACTAAAACCCGCAAATTATCCTCCAGGGACTCCCGGTAAAGGATATTATATTATGTCTGATAAAAGAAATAACAAAATTGCTGTAATAAATATTTGTGGAAGAGTCTTTATAGAAAATCTGGACTGTCCTTTCAGATGTGTTGATAGAATTCTGGAAAATATAAAAGAAGAGACGCCAGTAATAGTTGTAGATTTTCATGCTGAGGTTACTTCTGAAAAAGTTGCTATGGGGTGGTATCTGGATGGCAGGGTAAGCGCGATGGTTGGTACACATACTCATGTTCAAACTGCTGATGAGAGAATACTCCCTGGCGGAACCGCATACATCACCGATGTGGGTATGGTAGGGCCGAGAGATTCGGTTATCGGAGTAAAGAAAGAAAATATAATTGAAAGATTTTTAAAATTAATGCCGCAGAAATTTACAGTGGCAGAAGATGATTATATGATTAATGCAGTTGTGATTGATATTGATGAAAGAATCGGTAAAGCAAATGACATTAGAAGAATAAATTTTGTAGTTGAAAGTAATTAATTCTTAACCAGTAGTAGTATGAGCTCTGAAATGAAAGAAATATATAGCTGCAAGTTTGCCAGAGATGAAATTATAATCAAAGCTTTAAAAACTATAGAGTCCTCTAGTATGATAAAAAGCGGGGATAGGATATTAATTTCTATCTCAGGTGGATCTGATTCTACGTTTTTAACACATTTACTTTACCTAATGCGGCCAGTTTTAAATTTAATTCTTTTCGGCTTCTGTCTGGACCATATGACAAGAAATGGGGAGTCTGAAAAAGATGCCTTGTTTGTAGAAAAATTATGCAGAGAATTGGATATTGAATTATTCAGGCAAAAAATAGATGTACAGAAATGGTGCAGGGAAAACAAGCTTTCTTTCCAGGAAGGAGCAAGAAAACTAAGAATGGAAAAATTGCTGGAAATTTCTAAAGAAAACAATATAGAAAGGATTGCTACCGGTCATAATGCCGATGATAATATAGAAACTTTTCTTATGCACCTTGTGAGGGGTGCGGGTGCAAGGGGTCTTTCCGGTATAAAACCTGTCAGCGGGAAATTCATAAGGCCACTTATTGATATCTTCAGAAAAGATATTATTGCTTATTTAGATAATAAGAAAATATCTTATTGTGTGGACAGGACCAATATTGAGAATATATATTTAAGAAACAGGGTAAGGAATATTCTCATTCCGTTTATAAGTAAACATTTCCTGGAATCTTTCAAATCTAATGTATTGAGATCCATAAATATATTGAAGGATGAAGATGAATTTTTAAGAGAGTACTCGGTAGTTAAACTGGCTGAGATAGCTTCCATAGAAAAGAGTAAAATTAGTAAATATGCTGCCTTGATTAAAATCCCTGTATTGAAAATTAAAGGAGAAGCCAGGGCTGTGCAGAGAAGAATTGTACTAGCAGCAATAGAGATGATAAATGGTACTCTAGAAAATATAAGCTTTAATAATATAGATGATATTTTAGGGATCTGTACTTCGGGAGGGGAAAGCAAGGTCATCCAGCCAGAAGAGAAAATAAGGGTTTTTAAAATAGGCAGCTATATTTATTTTGTGAATGTTGATTATATCAGGCTTCTGCCAGATGAGTTCAAACAGTTTCTTAAAAGTAATGGAAAGGTAGACACAGAGAAGAGCGGGAAAGAGATAAAAGTTGGAACAAAAATAAAGCTAAAGGATTTTAATCTGGAACTGTCTTCAGAGTTATTAAAAATAGGTAAGGATAAAATAAAGTTTAATGAAGTTAAAAATACCGAGGCTTTTCTGGATTATGCAAAAATTAAACCTCCAATAAAAGTAAGAATCTGGAAGAGGGGGGATAAGTTTTATCCCCTTGGTATGCAGAAAGAGAAAAAACTACAGGATTTTTTTATTAATAGCAAGATTCCAATACATTTGAGAAAACTGGTCCCGGTATTTATAGACAGGGAAAAAATAATATGGGTGGGGAAATATAGGATTGATAACCGGGTGAGAATAACTGAAGATACTAAAGAAGTTTTGCATTTAAAGTTATTTTAAAAATAATTCATATATGATTTAATAAAATTGTGTTTTTATTGGGGTAATTAATGGGATTATATAAGTTTAAAAAAATTAATAATGAAAAAGTCTTAATATATGACAATATGAAAATAAAAGTACTTATAGATGAAAAGAAGCTGCGCAGGAGAGTCAGGGAATTGGGACAGGAAATCACCAGGGATTATAAAGATAGGGATCCTGTTTTAGTCTCAGTTTTAAGGGGTTCTTTTATTTTTATTGCTGATATTTGCAGGGAGATCAAAATACCGGTTACTTTTGATTTTATGGCTGTTTCAAGCTATGGAAATTCTAAGGTAAGTTCCGGAATTGTAAGAATAACCAAAGACTTAGAATTCAGCATAGAGAATAAAGAAGTAATTATTATAGAGGATATAGTTGATTCCGGGAGAACTTTAAATTATCTGGTAAAGAATTTACAGGCAAGAAATCCAAAAAATATAGAAGTCTGCGCACTTTTAGATAAAGATGTTCCAAGAAAAACAGAAAATAAGGTTAAATATAAAGGATTTGATATTCCTAATAAATTTGTGGTAGGATATGGTCTTGATTTTGAAGAGAAATACAGGAATTTCCCTTTTATAGGGTATATTGAAAATGAACAGTAATTATATTATTATCTAGTAAGAAGGTAGATGAAAAATTAATTTGATAAGGAGTTGTTTTGAATTTGAAAAATAATAAAGGTCCTAGTAGTAGAGGATTTAAAAGTATAGCATTATTAATACTGGTGATAGCTATTATGTTCTTGATCTTCAGGAATCCTCTTTTTCTTTCACCTGTAATTAAAGAGTTTAATTTAAATGAATTTGTTGAAGCAGTAAAGCAGGATAAAATAAGCACTTCTACACCAATGGTGATTAAAGGAGAGGATAAAATAATTGAGGGTGAATTAAAAGATGGGACTAAATTTAAAGTTTCATTTTTAGGAGATTATGATGTTACGCAATTGATACTGGATAATGATTTACCCTTTAAGGTTGATAATCAGAAACAATCTATATGGATTCAGATTTTAGTAGGTGCCATACCTTTTATTATAATGTTTGGCTTAATTTTCTTTATGATGAATCAGCTTCAGGGCGGGGGCTCTAAAGTGCTTCAATTTGGAAAGAGTAAAGCAAGATTGGTAGGTAAAGGTAAAAAAAGAGTTACCTTTAAAGATGTGGCAGGAGTAGATGAAGCTGTAGAAGAATTAAGAGAAATTGAAGAATTTTTAGAAAATCCAAGTAAATTTAAAGCTATGGGCGCAAAAATTCCCAAGGGTGTTCTATTATACGGGCCTCCTGGAACCGGGAAGACACTTCTGGCAAGAGCGGTTGCAGGTGAAGCCGGTGTACCATTCTTTAGCATTAGCGGTTCTGAATTTGTTGAAATGTTTGTTGGTGTGGGAGCTTCCAGAGTCAGGGATCTCTTTAATCAGGCTAAGGCAAATCAGCCGTCTATAGTATTTATGGATGAAATTGACGCAGTTGGAAGACACAGGGGGGCTGGATTAGGTGGAGGTCATGATGAAAGAGAACAAACTTTAAATCAACTGCTTGTAGAAATGGATGGATTTGATATTGATAGTACTGTTATATTGATTGCGGCTACAAACAGGCCGGATATCCTGGATCCTGCCCTGCTCAGACCTGGAAGGTTTGATAGGCAAATAGTCGTGGATAGACCGGATCTACTGGGCAGAGAGGAAATATTGCAGATACATGCCAGAGGCAAGCCCCTGGATAAAGGTATTAATTTAAAAAATATAGCCAAACAAACTCCTGGATTTACAGGTGCAGATCTGGCCAACCTTTTCAATGAGGCGTCTCTTCTGGCAGCAAGACATAATAAGAAAAAAATAACCATGTTTGAGATAGAAGAAGCAGTAGAAAGAGTTATAGCCGGACCTGAGAAAAAATCAAGAATCATATCAGAAGAAGAAAAGAGAATAATAGCCTATCATGAGGCAGGTCATGCAATACTTTCATATGTTCTTCCTCATACTGATCCTGTTCATAAAATATCTATCATTTCACGGGGGAGAGCGTTGGGTTATACAATTACTCTGCCCGAGGAAGACAGATTTTTAAAATCTAAAAAAGAGCTTATAGATAATATTACACAGCTTCTGGGGGGTAGGGTTAGCGAAGAAATGAACTTCAATGATATAACTTCAGGTGCCCAGAATGACCTGGACAGGGCTACTAAAATTACCAGGAAAATGATTATGGAATATGGGATGAGCAAGAAATTGGGTCCAATTACTTTTAAAGGTGAAGAAGAAGAAGTATTCCTGGGAAAGGAAATTGCCTCAAGGCCTCATTATAGTGACGCGATAGCTTCTGCTATTGATGAAGAAGTCCATGATGTAATTATGGATAGTTATGAGATGGCAAGAAAGATACTTTTGGAAAATAAAAAGACTCTAGCTGATCTGGCCAATGAGCTAATGATAAAAGAAACTCTCGGAAGAGAAGAAATACTCAAGATATTATCAAAAGTAGAAAGTAAGAAAAGCAGGAGAGTTGAGCAGCTGGAAGAAAAAAGTGAAGTTTTAAATACAGAGGGCTCAATAGAAAAAACTATAAAAAAGAAAGTTGTAAAAGCAACCAGTAAAAAGTAATAAATAATAAATAAACTTTTATTTAAGTAAGCTATTTCAATATCCAAAAAATAACCAAACATTTTACAACCCAGCTTTTTGGTATTATCAGGGGAATTAAACGCACTATCTGTTAAAGATAGTGGATTATAGAGAAATTGCTTAAAATAATGATCATGACGTGGTTCTCTTATCAGATTTAAATGATTATTATTTATAATATTAATTTGGAACAGGAGTAACCAGTGGATAAAAAAATGATAGAAGAAGGAGTAATTTTAATATTAAAAGGCATTGGGGAGGATATAAGCAGAGAAGGCCTTAAGGGAACTCCAAAAAGGGTTGCTGAGATGTATGAGGAAATATTTAGTGGAATTGGAGAAGATCCATCCGAGGAACTCGGGCCAATGTTTGATGAAAACCATGATGAAATAATATTGGTAAAGGATATTCCGTTTTATTCTGTATGCGAACATCATCTTGTACCTTTTGTAGGGAAAGCTCATATAGCTTATGTTCCCAATAAGACCGGGAAAATTATTGGCCTCAGCAAGCTTACGAGAGTATTTGATATCGTGGCCAGGAGGCTGCAAGTACAGGAGAGATTAACTTCAATAGTAGCGGATACTATTATGAAAAAAATCAAGCCCAGAGGTGTCCTTGTTATTGTTGAAGCTGAACATTTGTGCATGAGCATGAGGGGTGTAAAGAAGCCAAATATCCTGACGGTGACTTCTGCTGTGAGGGGTTTATTTAGAGAAGATGCAGCTTCAAGAGCTGAAGTAATGGCACTTATCAAACCAAATAAATAGAATATGAAGTTCAAGATAAGAGCATTAAACATCAAAACCAGGCAGGAAGGTTTAAAAGAGTTTGAAAAAATCGGAGCAACTGCTGCCGGGTCACGCATAATGATAGATAAAATATTTCCGATATCTCTGAAAATTAGGGGTATTAACCCATTGGCTGCAAATATATTAAAGCAGGAAATGCTTGCCAGAGGCGGTGATGTAGTTACTTCCAGGGATTCACTTATGGAAACCAGCAGTAAGGCAGATGTTATTATCCAGGGTACAATTAAAAGTGTAAGAAGTTTAATCGGTAAGATAAAGCAGCAGCCATTTGGCCTGAAAGCTTTATCAGGTGATCTGCAATGTTATATGGATAAGCTGGATGAAAATAAAAAAAGAAAAGAGTTAATAATAGGTAAAAAAGAGTTTAACTTGAATGAAGATGTACTGATAATGGGCATTTTAAATGTTACACCGGATTCTTTTTATGATGGCGGATATTATTTTGAAAAAGATAAAGCTTGCAGGAGAGCTGAAGCTATAGTTAAAGAAGGAGCGCAGATAATTGATGTAGGAGGAATGTCAACCAGGCCTGGCTCACTTCCTGTAGGACTTGAAGAAGAAGTTGAAAGAATTATTCCTATAATAGAATATATTAGTAAAAATTATGATATCTTAGTATCTGCCGATACTTACAAGTCTGAAGTAGCCAGGAGAGCAATAGCTGCCGGAGCACATATTATAAATGATATCAGCAGCTTTTCTATGGATTCTAATATGGTAAAAGTTATCACCGAAGGCGATGTTTCTGTAGTTGTTATGCATATTAAGGGAACTCCTGAAAATATGCAGAAGAATCCGGCATATGAGGATGTGGTAGATGAAATTTATGATTACCTTGAAGATAAGACTGGTATAGCGATTGATTCAGGAATAAAGCATGGGAAAATAATTATCGACCCCGGTATAGGATTTGGAAAAACCCTGGAACATAACCTGGAAATATTGAATAAGGTGTATGAATTCAGGATGTTGGGGTATCCGGTACTTATCGGAGCTTCAAGAAAGTCTTTTATCGGTAATATTCTGGATTTACCGGCAGAGGAGAGACTTGAGGGAAGTCTTGCTGCGGCAATTTGTTCAGTTATAAATGGAGTAAATATTTTAAGAGTGCACGATGTAGCAGAAACCATAAGAGCGGTAAAGATTGCTAAAAGAATTACTAACGGATTTTAATATAATCTTAAGATGTTCAGGATATTAATAAAAGATCTTAATTTGTTTGGCTATCATGGTGTGAGGGATAGCGAGAAGAAAGATGGCCAGAATTTTTGTTTTAATATTGAAATTTTGTTGAATAAAAACAGCTTTTTAAATAGTGATAATTTAGAAAATACTTTGAACTATTCTCAAGTTATAAGGATTTTAAAGGATATAAACAGTAACCAGAGATTTAATCTTCTTGAAACGTTATCCCAAACAATAGCTAATAGAATTATGGAAATATCGTCTCTAATAGAAAAAGTATCTGTAAAAATAGAAAAAACATCACCACCTATAAAAGAGAACATTGAATCTGTCGGGGTTGAGTATATACTGGATAGAAAAAGTGTAGAAGGCAGTGGAAAAGGTAAATTAGAAAGCAGTGAAGTTAATGTTTATATGTCCCTTGGGTCAAATATTAGAAATAGAGAGAATAATTTAAGGAAGGCTGTTGATTTAATTGGCAGAAGTCCCAATATTAATATAATAAAAGTATCTTCTATATATGAAACAGAGCCGATGTACTTCAAAGACCAGGATTCTTTTTATAATATTGTATTACAGGCTCAGGTCGACAGAGAATTAAGTCCATTTGAAATAATAGGTTTTTTAAAAGGCATTGAGTATGATTTTGGAAGAAGAACTGGAAAAAAATATGGACCAAGAATTATAGATATAGATTTATTATATTTTGGAGAGATGTTTATAGAATCTGATTTTTTAACTGTTCCCCACCCCGGAATAGAGGAAAGAAAATTTGTTCTGGTTCCCTTAAATGAAATAGCCCCTGAGTTAAAAATAAAAAGTAGAAATATAGGGGAATTTATTGCAGATTGTAATTTGACTGAAAAGGTAAAATTGATAAAAAATTGGTAAAAGGCCTCTCCTGACTATAGAATTTACATTAAATAGATACTTTATTTCATCTCTTACTTTTACAATTAATCCTTTCTTTTTAAAAATTATTATTTCGCATTTTTTACTTGACTAATGGGCATATGTTCATTATAATTATTTTGGGTTTATGTCCATAACATAATAAAAGAATACAGTAATAAACAAATAATTGATAGGAGTAAGTTAGATTGATAAGTTTCTATTAATAGTAAAATTTACATATTGGAGAAAATGTGAAAATTGTAATTTACAAAAAACTGAGGAGGTGAAAATATGCCAGGCTTTGATGGAACAGGACCATTAGGACAGGGACCACTTACGGGTGGTGGAAGAGGTTTTTGTGTAGTACCAGTTGGTTACACAGGTAATGTACCAGTTGGTTATGATGGGATTCAAGGATATCCTGTAAATCCTGGTTATCCTTATGGTGCCAATTACGGTGGATATAACGCTTCATTATATAATAATTATCCTTATTATTCTATAAGAGGAGCTTACATGCCTCCTATTGCAGCGGGATTTGGCTATTTTAGGAGAGGACGTGGAATGTTATCTGCAAGAATTGGCCGTGGTAGAGGTATGAGAGGAATGGGTAGAAGGTTCTAGTATTATATTTATAAAAAAATTTATTTTAAGGAGGAATTTAAAATGCCAAGAGGAGACGGAACTGGACCTGGAGGAATGGGTCCCATGACTGGAAGAGGTGCTGGATATTGCGCTGGTTATTCTGTTCCCGGATATATGAATCCTTATGGAGGAAGGTACCCGGGTGGCGGAAGAGCCTTTGGAGGTGGATTTGGCAGAGGACGCGGATATAGAAATTGGTATTATGCCACAGGTCTTCCTGGATGGGCTAGATATAATGTAGGTATGCCTGCCTGGGGAGGAGTAGGTGAGTATCCGTATTATGGCGCTCCACCTGTATCTGAATTAGAACCTGAACAGGAAAAAGAAATATTAAAGAGCCACTCAGAGGCTTTAAAGAAGCAACTAGATGAGATACAGACTAGAATGGATGAATTGTCCAAAGAGCAAAAAGCAAAATAAAAAAATAGGGTTATAAAACAAGAAAGGATAGGGATACTTTAAAACGTGTCTCTATTCTTTGTTTAAAAACAAGTAAAAGGTACTTATATGAACAATATAATAAAGGATGAAGAGATTACTAAAAATATGTCCGGGGTAAAAAATAAGTTTATGGTTTTCAGCGGAAAGGGCGGTGTAGGAAAAACTACTGTTGCGGTAAACCTGGCTTACCGTATTATGTCCAAAGGTTATAAGGTTGGCCTTCTTGATATAGACATACATGGACCCAATGTGATAAAGATTATGGGCCTGGAAAAAGAAAAGCTAACCAGTATAAACAAAAAGATAGAACCAATTAAAGCTTTCTCAAATATGAAGGTAATTAGCACTGCTTCTATGTTAGAAAGCGAAGACACTCCGGTTATCTGGAGAGGACCTTTAAAAATGAAATTAATAAGGCAGTTTTTAAGTGATGTTAACTGGGGTGTTGTTGATTATATGATTATTGATTCTCCTCCCGGCACCGGTGATGAACCTCTGAGCATAGCCCAGCTTATGCCTGATCTTAACGGTGGAATTGTGGTTACCACTCCACAAAATTTAGCTACTTTGGATGCTAAAAAGAGCATAAGGTTTGCGCAGCAATTAAAAATACCCTTTATAGGGGTAATAGAGAATATGTCTGGATTTATTTGTCCTCACTGTGGGGAAAGAATTGATATTTTTAAAACTGGCGGCGGACAGAAGATTGCTTTGGAGATGGGTGTTGAATTTCTGGGGAGAATTCCATATGACCAGCAGGTTATGAGTTTAAGTGACGAAGGAAAGTTGTATTTAGAAAATTACAAGAATGGTACACCTGTTAGTGAAGCATTCAACCATATATCTAATAAAATTATAGGTTTATGTTAATTTTTTATTTGAGAATAACAGGTTAAGTTGTTAGTATATTTATGAATACATGCTCCTAACTATAGGAGATAAAAATTGAAGAAGCAGATTGAAGAAAAAAGTACAATATATCCATTAGGGGCTATTCTGATTTTTACCAATTATTTTTAGGTTAAGAGGGGGAGGATTATTTTTGTTTTACGGACCTGTATTATCAAGAAGGTTTGGTTATTCTCTGGGGATTGATTTAGTTCACCTTAAGGTATGTGTATATGACTGTATATACTGCCAGCTTGGAAGTACTACAAATAAGACTATAGAGAGAAAAAAGTATATAGATATTGATTTTAAAGACTTTGAAACTGAACTTAAAAAAAGGATAAAAAATTACTCCTATCTTGACTATATTACTTTTTCAGGTTCAGGCGAGCCAACTTTAAATAGTGATATTAGCAAACTTATTGACATCATAAAAAAAAATTCTGATATTCCCGTATTGGTGCTTACCAGCGGAGGGACCCTTGGGTTTGATGGTGTTGTAGACGATATAAAGAGGGCGGATCTGATAAAGGTTTCCCTGGATGCGCCTGATAACAGGTTATTAAAGAAAATAAACCGTCCCTGCAGGGAAGTTAGTTTTGATAGGAATATATCAGGCTTAAAAAAGCTGCTAGATGATTTTAGTGGAGATATATGGCTGGAGATAATGATCCTTGAAGGTATAAATGATGACCTGGATTCAGCATATATGTTTAAACATATAATAGAAGATTTAGGAGAAGGTATTAAAAAGATTCATTTAAATACAGCAATTAGATATACAGGTGAAAACTATCTGAAGTTGCCTAACCAGGAAAGATTAGAAAAAATAAAAGATATTCTGGGAAGTAAGGCTCAGATAATAGAAAAGGTTATCTATAAAAAATGTAACAGAGAGCTAGTAAAGATTGAAGAAGAAATAATTGAATTACTTAAAAGAAGGCCGGTTAGCATAAATGATATAGCCTCTTCACTGGGAGTAAACCTGAATGAAGTAATTAAAATTATTGATAAATTGCTATATGAGGGTGAAATAAAGTATAGTATTAATAATAATATGAAGTATTATTTTAAACCGAAGGAGTTAAAAGCATGAAGGTTGCCATTTCAACAGACCGAAATAAAGTTTCACCTCATTTCGGAAGATGTCCGCAATTTACCATTATAGAGATTGAAAATAATAAATTGGTGGATAAAAAAATTATTGAAAATCCAGGCCACCACCCAGGTTATCTGCCTCAGTATCTAAATGAGATTGGAGTTAGCTGCATAATAGCTGGAGGGATGGGGATGAGAGCTAAAGAACTTTTCAGCCAGACAGGTATTGAAGCTGTTCTTGGCGTCGAAGGGGATGTTGAAGAGATTATAGGAAAAATAATTGATGGTTCCTTAGAAGGGGGAGAAAGTATTTGTCAGCCAGGACTGGGTAAAGGATATGGTATTGAAAAAACCGAGTGCGATCATGACTAGTTATTATTGATTTTATAATATTTTAATAAAGTTTTTTAATTGTATGGAAAGGAGTGATAATTATGCCAAGAGGAGACGGGACCGGACCATCAGGTCAGGGACCTGGAACCGGAAGAGGAATAGGTCGTGGAGGCGGAAGAGGTAGAATGGGGGGTCAGAGCATGGGCCCAGGCGGAGAATGTATATGTCCCAGTTGTGGCGCTAAAGTTGACCATAAACTGGGAGTACCCTGCTATGAAATGAGTTGCCCCAAATGTGGAACTAAGATGGCGAGAGGTTAAAATGTCAGCCAGACCTATACTGGATAAGATAGTAAATACCATACCTTTATTTGTGTATTACAAGCCACAGGGTGTTTCACTTGATAAGCTTGATGAATTAATATTGACACTGGAAGAAATTGAGGCCTTTAATCTAAAAGACAGGCAAGACCTGGATCAGATTGATGCTGCCAGGGAGATGGGTATATCAAGATCCACTTTTCAAAGGCTTCTAAAGTCTGCCAGAAAAAAAGTTATTACTGCAATTATTGAAGGTAAGGCGATAAAGTTTGAGGGTGGTAACTACATTCCGGATAAAAATATAATAAGGAAAAAGTGCCTTAAAGGTAATTACCATTACCATATCAAAAGGGAAGACTTAAAAGAAGAAAAACAGGAATATAAATTAAGTAAGATAAAGTGCCCTAAATGTAGTAAGAGATTGGTAACATTTAAATAGTTTTTTAATTTTTTATTAACTAATTGTAAGAGGGAGATAAAATGAAAGTTGCTATTACTTCCAGCGGGACTAATCTTCAGTCAAACGTGGATCCAAGATTTGGGAGATGTCCATATTATATTATTTATGACACTGAAAGCGGAAGCTTTAAAGCTATTGAAAATAAAAGCAGCCTGGCGGCTGGAGGTGCTGGTATTCAGGCAGCGCAGAACATTTCTGATATGAAGGTAGAAGCATTGATCACCGGGAATGTTGGACCTAATGCGTTTAGAGTTTTATCTGCAGCATCCATAAAGATATATTCGGGAGCCACTGGCAATATAAAGGATGCCATAGAAAAATTTAGAAAAGGGGAATATAAACAGACTATCGGCCCTGATGTGGGTTCGCATTTTGGGATGGGGAGAAAGTAATTAACGGAAGAGAGTGGAAAGTTGATAATATCAGTTGCCAGTGGAAAAGGTGGGACCGGTAAGACAACAGTGGCAGTTAATTTGGCTTTATCCTTAAGTAATGTGCAGCTGCTGGATTGTGATGTCGAAGAACCAAATAGTTATATTTTTATAAAACCGATTTTTAAGAATAAAAATACTGTTTTTATCCCCATTCCGGTGGTAGACCAAACGAAATGCGATGGGTGTGGCCGTTGTCAGGAAGTTTGCGTATATAATGCTATTGCAATAGTCAACAGGAAGGTGCTTATCTTTCCTGAATTATGCCATGGTTGCGGTTCATGTGCTTACTTTTGCCCACATGACGCCATAAAAGAGGAAAATGAGGAGATAGGTGTTGTTGAGATTGGAAGAAAGGGTGAGATCCAATTTATTCATGGGAAACTTAACATAGGCAAGATGATGGCACCACCGATTATAAGGGCTGTTAAAAAGTATATTAATAAAAAAAAGACTGTAATTATTGATGTGCCTCCCGGGACTTCCTGTCCGGTAATTACAGCAATAAAAGATACTGATTTTGTCATTCTTGTAACTGAGCCCACACCATTTGGGTTAAATGACTTATCTTTGGCTGTAGAAGTAGTGCGAAAACTGGGGATTCCATTTGGTGTTATAATTAACCGTTCTGATTTGGGTAATAAAAAAACAGATGAATATTGTACCAGCGAGCATATTCCCATACTGATGAGAATACCTTTTAGTAAAAAAATAGCAGAGATTTACTCTCGAGGTGATTCTATTGTTGAAGTACTACCGGAATATAGAGAAAAGTTCCAGAGATTATTTACAAAGATAAAACAGGGTAAAAATTAGCCAGGGATAAAATAAAATCAAGGGTAATAAAAATGAAACAGATTGTTATTATAAGTGGAAAGGGCGGCACAGGAAAAACAGTTATTGCCGGTGCATTTGCTGCGCTAGCAAGAGATAAGGTTATGGCTGATTGTGATGTGGATGCGGCGGATTTACATTTAATACTTGATCCTGAAATAAAGGAATTGCATGTTTTCAGGAGCGGTGTTACAGCTTTCACGCACAAGGAACGCTGTGAAGATTGTGGCGTCTGTAAAACAGTATGCAGATTTGAAGCTGTAAGAGAAGATTTTACTATCGATCCTATTTCCTGTGAGGGTTGTGGATTTTGCAGTTTTGCCTGTCCCCAAAAGGCAATAGAGATGAAAGCAAATACTTCCGGTAAATGGTTCATATCCGAAACAAGATTTGGCCCATTGGTTCACGCCAAATTGGATATTGCCGAGGAAAATTCAGGGAAACTGGTTTCTCTGGTCAGACAAAAAGCAAAAGAGATTGCTGAAGAGAAAAATTACAGGTGGGTTATTATAGACGGTTCACCGGGTATAGGGTGTCCGGTAATTGCTTCTATTACGGGCGTGGATTGTGCCGTAATAGTAACTGAACCAACCCTATCAGGATTACATGATGCTGAGAGGGTAATTGATGTTACCAAATACTTCAATGTTCCGGCAAAGGTAATAATAAATAAGTACGATTTGAATTGTGATATGACTGAGAAAATAGAGCACTGGTTCAAAGATAAAAATATTCAAATCCTTGGTAAGATAGTTTTTGATAAAGCTGTGGTGGAGTCTGTTGTAGAGGGGAAAACAATAATAGAATATTCAGATAATCAGGTTACAAAAACCCTGCGCAATATATGGGAACTACTACAGGAAGAATTAGAGAAAGAGCAAATTAACTTAAAAGAATGAAGGTAAAAAGATAGATAAAGCGTAGAGGTGATTATGCCGACATATGAATATATCTGCGAAAGTTGCGGATATAAAATTGAGAAATTTCAAAATATTAATGATGCTCCTATTAAAGAATGCCCCCAATGCGGTAAGGAATTGAGGAGAATAATCGGTACCGGTATGGGAGTTATTCTCAAAGGAAAAGGTTTCTACAAAACGGATTACAGGAATAGCAGCTTTTCTGGCAGAACCTGCTGTGGAAGAACTGAAAGGTGTGATAATCCACCCTGTTCGGATGATGGAGCCTGTAAAAGATAATGAACATTACAATTAAGAGACTGTTAAATCAGGCTAGAGACGTAAAATATGTTAAAAGTGCTTACTATAGGGATTTACATATTATAAGATTTTATTCTTCATATGTTGTTATATCAAATGGCAGAGTAATTGAAGTTACAAATCCTTTTATGACATATTGTCCCCTTGCTGGTTTTTTATATAAAAATATAAATTTATCAGATAATCCATCTTTGATTAAAAAAGCCATAAAAAGAGCAATAGAATCGAAAATATCTGAATTTGGCTATTTTACAGAAGGACGGGAATTATTTAGTAAAGATATAGCTATACCATATGGAGCTTCGGAGATTCTAATGTATGCTTTGAAAAAAAAGTCTATCGATGCAGCTGTTGTAGTTTGCGATGGAGCAGGTACGGTAATTGTAGATAAGCCGGAAATTGTTCAGGGTGTTGGAGCACGTATGAATGGAGTTTTTTACACATCTCCTATTAAGGGAATAATAAGAAGGCTTGAAAAAACGGGCTCACATGTTGTCTTTCAAGACAGTACCATTGATCAAATAAAAGGGATAAAAAAAGCAGCTTCTTTAGGGTATAAGAATATTGCAGTTACAATTAATGCTTCAATGGATGATTCAGTGAGTATCCTTAGAAATATAGAAAATGATTTTAAAATATCTTTAACATCTCTGGCGGTTTGTACCACCGGCTTAAACGGAAATAGAATTCAAGAGATAGGAAAATATACTGACATCGTTTGGAGCTGTGCATCAGATAAGGTAAGAAAGATAATAGGGAAAAAAGCAATAATGCAGCTTTCAAGGAAAATACCTGTTTTTATTCTAACCGAAAAAGGTCTTGGCCTGGTTAGCAATTACAGCTCTCATAAAGCTCTTATAAAAAACCTGGATCTAAGTAAGCAATATATTATTGCCGGTGATTGTAAAGGTAAAAAGATAAGAATGGGGAATTTTAACGCATACCTTAATGAAGCTGAACTGCCGGTAAGACACAACAAGGAGCCTATTTTAAATGCGGTTTATTCCTGATTTATCAACAAAAGAAATAAAAACAAATCACGAGAATTTTATAAAACGAATTTCTTCTTTTCGTATTTTAAAAGTTTGGAATATGACATTAAAGAATACCATGAAAAATGCCATTGGCTTATAATTTTTAAAAAATTATTGAAAGAATAAAAAATGAAAGTAGGGATTCTTTTTGATAAAGATGCAATGACCAGAAATCTTCGTATTGGATGGGGAGTATCTTTCTTAATTGATGAAGTAGTACTTTTTGATACGGGAGAAAACGGCCGATGGCTTTTAGAGAATATGGGGAATTTAAAAGTAAATATTGATAAAATAATGGCGGTGGTAATCTCCCACGACCACTGGGATCACACAGGAGGGCTCTGGGAGCTTTTAGAGAATAGAGAAGGGCTCAAAGTTTATGCATGCCCTAATTTCAGTTTAAGTTTTAAGAGAAAAGTTGAAAGGTTAAAGGGTAAACTTATAGAAACAGAAAGAGTTACTGAAATTGTAGAGAATATTTTTGTCACAGGTGAGATCACTGGCGAGTATAAAGGAGAATATATGCCTGAACAGGCTTTGATTATAAGAACAGAGAAAGGGCTTACAATAGTTACTGGATGTTCTCATCCCGGAATTATAAAAATTGTGGGACAGGTCAAAAAAGATTTCCCCAATATGAAAATTTATCTGGTATTCGGCGGATTTCATCTAATTGATAAAGGTAGGCGGGAAGTAAGATTTATAGCAGAAAAGCTTAAGGAAATGGGAATAGAAAAAGTCGGCCCTACTCATTGCACAGGGTACGATGCGCAGCTGATTTTCAGAGAAGTATATAAAGATGATTTCATTTTTATAAAAACAGGATTAACATTTGAGATTTAAGGAGGGAATAGAAGTTAATTTTATCATAGACCTCTAAAGCATGAACACATTTTTTGCAAATATATATCGTCCTGGATTTTCAAACTATTATATTAGTAAAAAAAGTTAAAAAAATTTTTATTTTCGGGTATTAAAGTTAATGAATAATTTACTTAATATTTTAAAAAAATTAAAAGGCGAATCTCGAAGAAATAAATGCCAATAAATTAAAAAAGGGAGGTGTAAATATGCCAATTTACAGTTATGTTTGTAAAGATTGTGGGGAAAAATTTGATTTATTTATTAGAATCGGTGGAAAAGATGATGAGCTAATTTGTAAAAAGTGCAGCAGCAAAAATATCCAGAAAAGCTTTTCTTCCTTTGGTGTTGGGTCATCATCTAATAAAGATGGTGGGTCTGATAGTTCTTGTCCCACTGGAACTTGTTCATTAAGTTAGTAAATAAAGTGGATAAATATATTTTAAGTATGTTTTAAGGAAGGATAAATAATGACAAAAATGCATTTTCCTCAATATTATTATTTATTCTAATGAAATTAATATGAGGAGGTAGAAATGATAGGACAGGTAAAAAAACCAATTGAAGAAATTCTTGGGTATCTTGAGGGTAAGAAAAAGATAGTAATATATGGTTGTGGCGGTTGTGCAACAGTTAGTACCGGAATGGCAAAATGGATGAATGAGAATATTCCTGGTATTTTTGTTCCCCAAAATTTAATAGATGAGCTGACTAAAATGCCAAAAGGAGAGGGGTTGTCAAAGGGAATAGAAATTGCCTGAAAACTAATAAAAAAAATAAAAAATGAAAAAATATGTAATGGTGTACATATTATGGCCATTGGGAAAGAAGAAAGGATTCCAGATATAATAAAAGCTGCAGGGATTTTAAAAGTCTAAAAAGTAAAAAAGGGATATTACGGAAAAATTTAACTAAGGATATTTATTATCTGTTTGCCCAATCTTTTAGCATCCTTTATAGCTTATTTATCTTTTAAAATATCATCTTTTTTTAATGCAAACCCTGTAACGCCTGGTAATTTAGTTAATCCTAATCTTGATAAGTATTCTTCAATCTCATATACAATAGCTCCTAATTTTCGTCTGCCAACTACAATAAATGAGCCAATCTTTCCATCAAGTTGACCTTTTCTCAAGTGCCAGGTTCTTTCCATAAAAATTCTAAGGCGTGATGTAACACCACCCATATAGGAAGGACTGGCCAGTATAATAACCTGGGAATCTTTGATTTTAGGATATAATTTCTGCATGTCATCTTCTATGACACATTTACCGTTTTTATCACAGCTCTGGCATCCATTACACGGTTTAATAACATAATTTTTTAAAAAAATTAACTCTGTATCAAATACAGATTCAAGTATTTTTAAAACCTCTTTTAATAAATAAACTGAATTTCCATTTTTATTTGGCGATCCTGCGATTCCAATTACTTTCATTTTTATTTTTATTTAATTTTTTCTAATAAAAGCTTCTTGAACCGATCAAGAGAAATTTTATAAGGTTGAATCTCAATACCCATCCAGTCTGAAAATTCTAGAATTTTTTCAGGATGATCCGTACTGTATTTTTCCCAGAATTCAATCCCGTCCAGCAAAATAGCTCCTCCGGTATGCTTTGGGAAATTTTCATTGGTCATTGCTTTATCCCAATCCTGAAAGACATCTTGTCTATATAGTATCCATCCTGGTGTAAGCCACCAGATTTTTTCACCTTTTGCTACAGTATTTGCTATTTTCTCTCTTTCCTTCTCACTGGCTAACATATCTATACAATGTTCGGCATTTATCCTGCTAATATTTTTACCCTGCTGCTTTATTATGTCATCTATAGTTTTATTTGGTTCTTTGATGTTAATGTAACAGTATTTTCCTCCATAAACTACTATAATATTTTCGGAATATTTTTTAGCGAGGTTTATTTTATCTATAAGCTGGCTTTCAAGTTCTTTGGGAACTTCGTGCCTGCCTGGTTTTGTGTAAAAAATTTTATCAGCATCTAAAAAGTTGCTCTTTTTTAGGTAATTTAGTTCAGGTGCTAATGTTCCACAGGAAACAATGACATAATTTTTAAAAGATTGCTTTTTCATTTTAATGATTTCTTAAAATTCCAGACGTAACCTTTTTGGAGGTTGTTATCATGAATTAGAAAACTGGAAAGTTCCTTTTCTAATTTAAAATTAGCATTTATTATTATTTGTTTAAGTTTCTCTGCATCAATATGTTCCGGATAAATTGAAATTAAGCCCTTGTCTTTTAAAATCCTATAAACTTCACCCAGAAGTATTGATAATTTCATATCCCCAACAGAAAAATACCAGAATATATCATAAAGAAGTACTATATCTATAGATTTATCTAGTAGTGGTATATTTTTTTTAAATTCTTTTTCTATTATTTTAATGTTTTTTAGATTTTCCAAATTAGATTTCTCTTTTAATTTATTAATTTTGTCTTTATTCATATCCATAGCGTATACAAGACCATTTTTATCAGCTATCCTGGCAGCTGGCAAAGTATAGTTCCCTTCTCCACAACAGCAATCAAAAATTATATTTCCTTTTTTAATTCCTACTTCTTTTAGGAATTTTACGCCATGTTCTTTTGTCCATTTATCTACTTTAATCATTTTTTATGTAGTATTATTTTATTAATTTTATAGCATGTTAATTCTTAAGGTATCCGGTAATCATCTGGGCAATCTTCAATTATTTTTATTAATAAAATTTTTTATTTTAAAATAGTCTTCCATATTTTAGATTTGTCTAAATATTTTAAATATACCTAATTTTAATTATTTATATTTTTTCCGTCAAGTTTTGGGCATAAAACCAAAATAATATTTTAATTAAAATAATAATTTATGTTAAAATTGTTATTCAAGAGTTGCCGAGAAAACTCCGTCTGCTTGCAGCGGGGATGAATCGGTAAAAAATACGCTGGGGCACAGCGGAATTGACGCCTGTGGAGTTGAAGGGTTGCCTTCGACATTGAAGCAGGAAAAAGAATGCTTAGTAAACTAAGCAGAAGCCGCAGGGCTTGCTCTGTGGAGTGTCACGATAAAAAAGAGGCTGCTTTAGTAGTAAAAAAATGAAAGCGAAAATAACTTACAAACAGATAGGAATAATTCATTCACCGTTCGCCGAACCAAAGGGAACTCCCATCCAACCTTCTGCTGCTAAAGGTATGGAAGGAGTAGTAGAAGTATTTCCAGAGTATCAAAAAGGCTTAAAAGATATTGAAAGATTTTCCCATATTATCCTAATATATCACTTTCATCTATCAAAACCATATTCATTAGAAGTGATACCATTTATGGATAATAAACCCCACGGGTTATTTTCCACCAGAGCGCCTTCCCGGCCTAATCCTATAGGTTTGTCGGTGGTCAGACTTAAAAAGGTAGAGGAAAATAAGCTGCATGTAAAAGATATTGATATTATAAATGGTACTCCATTGCTGGATATAAAACCTTTTATAGGGGAATTTGATCAGGTAGAAAGTATTAAAAAGGGATGGCTTGAAAAAAATATTGGAAAGTTAAGCCTATCACGCGATGATGAAAGATTTGTCAAATAATTATTAAAAAAACAGACTCAAAAGGGTTCTATTAATTTCTATAAACTTAGTAAGTTCAATATAAATTTCTAAAATTTATAAGAGGTATAAGGTAATGAAAAAATTAATAGATTTTAAAGATATAGACAGAGCAAGAAAGTTATTGGGTTTGGGTGAGACAACAAGTATGCAGGAAATCAAGGAAAAATATAGAAAGCTATCATTAAAATATCATCCAGATAAGCATAATAATAGTCCACAAAAAAAAATGTATGAAGAGAAAATAAAAGACATAAATAATTCATATGAAATTCTTATAAGTTATTGTATAAAATATCCTATTTCTTTTGATATTGGAAAAGTTAAAGAAGTTGAAGAAGGAGAATATGAAAGGCAGCATCTTAGAAGATTTTATGATGGCTGGTGGGGTGATAAAGATTAATGCCCAAAATAAGGCCTTTTGAAAAATATACGGATCAATATGAAAATTGGTTTGAAAAAAATAGATATGTATATCAATCTGAAATTAATGCTATAAGAGTAATTTTACCTGATTTTAAAAATGGTATAGAGATTGGTGTGGGAAGTGGAAGATTTGCTAAACCCCTGGGTATTAAATTTGGAGTTGAACCTTCATATGAAATGAGAAAAATTGCACAAAGTAGAGGAATAGAAGTAGTAGATAGTGTTGCTGAAAAGCTTCCTTTTAAAGATTGTATTTTTGATTTGGCTTTAATGGTAACCACTCTTTGCTTCTTAGATGATGAAAGAAAAGCTTTTATTGAGATATATAGAATATTAAAGCCAGGTGGTTATTTTATTAATGGTTTTGTGGATAAAAATAGCAGAGTTGGAAGGATATATCAAAAAAATAAGAAAAAAAGTGTTTTTTATAGAGAAGCAATTTTCTTTACTACAGAAGAAGTGGTCAAGCTATTAGAAAAGACCGGCTTTAAAGATTTTGAATTCAGACAAACAGTTTTTAGTACTCTTGATAAGATAAATCAGGTAGAAAAGATAAAAGAAGGGTATGGAGAAGGATCTTTTGTAGTTATAAAGGCACAAAAGTAAGAAATTGTCTGGTTTTTGTGCTTAATATAAATTTTTATCACATTTACTTGAGAATAATAATGTAACTATTTAAAGGATAATAATTATGAAGCTACATCTGGAATGTGTACCCTGTTATATAAGACAAGCTCTTGAAGCAGCAAAAATGGCCACAAATGATAGAAAATTACATGAACAAATTTTAAGGGAATCTTTAATTGTGGCCTCTGAATTTGATGCTGATGGTATTGGTTTTGTTCTCCAGGCAAAAATTAAAGAAGTTACGGATAAATTATTACCGACAACGGATCCTTACAGGAAGGTGAAAGAGAAATATAATAGAATAGTTCTTGGGTTGATGGATAATCTGAAAGAGATAATAAGAAATTCAAAAGATTCATTTGAAACCAGTCTTAGAATATCACTGGCTGGTAATGTTATTGATTTTGGTCCAGATGCAGTTTTAAATGAAAAAATTTTGAAAGAAGCAATAGAAAAGTCTTTATCACAGAACCTGGATAATAAAAAAGTTAAGTTATTACAAAAAAATATTAATGATGCAGAAAGAATTTTATTCATAGGTGATAATGCAGGGGAAATAGTACTGGATAAAATTTTTATAGAGAATCTACCCAGGGAGAAAATTACTTATGCAGTAAGAGGAGACCCTGCTCTAAATGATGCTACCATGGAAGATGCAAAGATGGTTGGCATGATAGATTCTGTTAAAGTAATAACTACCGGTCTAAATATGCCTGCTGCCATACTTCCTTTTTGTTCACATAATTTTTTGGATGAATATAAGAAGTCAGATCTGGTTATATCCAAAGGTCAGGGAAATTATGAGGCATTATGTGAAGAGGATAAAAATATTTTTTTCCTGTTAAAAATAAAGTGTCCGATAGTAGCTAGTACTTTTAAAAAGAGATATAAAGTAGGAGATATAGTTGTAGATATAGGTAGTTGTTGATTAATAATATGCATTCATGTCTATCCATCCCATACTGGTAATTTTTAAAACTACTGAAGCATTCAAGTCTAACAGAAAAGAACTAATCAAAAAGGTTTTTTGGTTTAATTAAAGTAAAAAAAGCTTGCTTTATTCTTTAAATCGTGTTACTTTTTTAAGCAATAGTAACACTATAGCGAGAGGAGCAATATGCACATACCTGATGGATTTATTGATCTTAAAACTGCAGTTTCTACCGCGGTAGTCTCTGCAGGCGGACTAGCTGCGGCAATCTATAAGGTAAAGAGTTATTTCAAAGCAAAAGTTATTGCACTGATGGGGATAATAAGCGCATTAATTTTTGCCCTGCAGATGATTAACTTTAGCATACCGGGAGGCACTTCCGGACATCTTCTGGGCGGAGCCCTTGCGGCAATAGTACTGGGACCTAATGCAGGTGCCATAGTTATAGCAGTGGTGCTGATTGTACAGGCATTCGTCTTTATGGACGGGGGAGTTGTAGCATTAGGGGCGAATGTTTTTAATATGGCTATTGTTGGAGTTTACGGTTCCTATTTAATTTACTGGCTGATCTCTAAAATATCAAAATCAAAAATTATTTTTTTTACTGCTGTTGCACTGGCGTCCTGGCTTTCAGTTGTAATTGCCTCTTTCTTTGCAGCACTTGAACTGGGGATTTCAGGCACTTATGCTCTGGGAATCACTTTAAAGGCAATGGTTGGAGTCCACATGATAATAGGGATTGGAGAGGCGGTAATTACAGTAGCGGTGATTGCCTTTATAAATAAAGTGAGACCAGATCTTATTTTAACCAGGGAAAGGAGCCTCCAATGATGAATAGAAGAGATTATACATTTATATTGGCGGGAATAATTGTAGCACTGGTAATTGCCATGTTTGTGTCAGTCTTTGCATCATCCTTTCCTGATGGGCTGGAAAAGGTCGCTGAAAATCTTGGATTTATAGATAAGGCTGAAGAAATAATTCCGGAAAGTATTTTCCTGATTCCTGATTATGTTTTTGGTGCTGTGGATAATGAACTGTGGCAAACATCTCTGGCCGGGCTGTCCGGTGTACTTATTATCCTTGCCATTTTTGGAGTTGTGTACCTGATTTATAAGGCAGCGGGCAAAAAATAATAGTTTTTTTACAAATTTAAAAAAATAAGACAAGATTTTAACTCTATTGAGCAGTATTTTAAACATTAGAAACAAATTAATAATAACACTGGTAAATATCTTTTTTATTGTCAGTGTAGCTAGAGGGAGCTATTTAATATTTGTCTTTTATTTTCTGGCCACCCTTATTGTTGTGTTCTTATTTAAGCCTGATTTCAAGCAGCTGGTAAAGAGGGTGTCTTTAGTATTTTTATACCCTTTTTTTATCTCTATTTTTATTCCATTTGCAAATGAAGGCGCTGCTGTAGCAAAGATCGATTTAAAGGTATTTACTTTAGCTGTGACTGATAATGGTCTTGCTATCTTTGCAACTGTGCTTATAAAATCTTTTCTCTCAATACTGCTTTTGGCTTCACTTATTGTATCCACGGATGAAATAGAGCTTTTGCATGGTCTTAGAAAAATACATTTACCGGCAGTAATTGTTTCAATAATTTTTTTAATGTATAGATATATATTTTTAATAGTAGAGGAATCCAGAGCCGGGCAGATGGCTATAAAAAGCAGGGTATTTCAAAAGTCATACTGTGCTGCAAATAAGAGACTCACGCATGTTATGGGTAACTTATTTATAAAGTCAATAGACCGGGCAGAAAATGTTTACAGGTCTATGGAAAGCAGGGGTTTTGATGGAAATTTTTATATTGTGGAAAAGGAAAATACAAATGGAAGTTTAAACATTGCCCTGCTTTTAATCTTTATTCTGACTCCGGTATCTATAAAAATTATTGAAATGGTTAATATTTTATAATAAATGTTAAAGATTTATCTAAAATCTACCAGATATTATTTTAAAAATGTCATTGTTAAAATTTATGTTTAAAGCGTTTATAAATTTAAAAACTTTTTTATTTTAATTTAAATGAATAACCAAAAAATAATTGAAGTTAAAGATCTATGCTATAAGTATCTTACCAGCAGAAGATTGGATGGAGGTTTTAGCAGTTACAAGGAAGTGTTAAAAGGCATCAATTTTTCTGTCGGAAGGGGAGAAAAATTATCCATAATCGGTCCTAATGGTGCAGGAAAATCAACTTTAATGCTGAATATTGCCGGTCTTATGGACGGAAAGTACCGGACTGGTGAAATATTTATATATGGCAAGAAATTAAATGAAAAAAATATTTATGATATCAGGGAAAAAATAGGATTTGTATTCCAGGACCCAAATGACCAGTTGTTTTCAATAAAAGTTTTTGATGATGTATCCTTCGGACTTATAAATTATTTAAATAAAAAGAAGGACAGGCGGGCTAAAAACAGGCAGTATATAGAGGAAATTGTAAGAATTAGCTTAAGAAAAGTAAATCTGGGGAATATAGAGGAAGAGATTCCTCATTTCTTAAGTTTTGGAGAAAAAAAACTTGTTACTCTGGCTACTGTGCTGTCTTATGATCCTGAAGTACTGATTTTAGACGAGCCTTCAAGCAATCTTGACCCCAGAAACAGGACTAACTTTATAAAACTGATTAAAGATATGGACAAAACCATCATTATTGCTACCCATGACCTTGATTTGGCCTATGAACTTTCGGATAGATGCATAATTTTAAACCAGGGAGAGGTCGTATTTGACGGGGATTCAAAAAAGATTTTAAATGACCGGGATTTTTTAAAGAATAATAGTCTGGATCTACCTTTATGCTTGAGAAAAACAAGTACCTAAGAAATAATCTTATTTTTTTATATTTATTAAAAATATTTATCTATCCCTGGCTACTTTACATATCCATTTTAGAATAATAATTATTGATATCCATAAAAAAACTTATGGGCTACTTTCTGATGTTGCGGTAAATCTTTTTATTTATTTGTATTTAATGTAAAATCTTAAGCAATTCAATTCTATTAAATCTAATTTGAGGGTCTATTATGTTATTAGCCATAGATATTGGAAATACACAAACGGTTGTAGGACTATTCGGAGAGGATAAAATACTGACGTCCTGGAGGATGGTTACTCCAAAATATGAGACCTCGGATGAGATTGCAGCTGCAGTTTTTAATTTTTTAAAAAACTCTGAGTTTAACCCGAAGGATGTTAAAGAAGTTGCAATTTCCTGTGTTGTTCCCAGGATTCTTGAAGAAATCATAAAAATGAGCCGGAGATATTTTAACCAGGCCCCTTTTATAGTAAACAGTGATGTAAAATCAGACCTTGTAATCAAATATGATTACCCCCGGGAAATAGGGGCGGACAGGATAGCAAATTCGGTAGCGGCCAAGGAAATCTATGGTTACCCAGTGGTAGTAGTTGATTTTGGGACAGCAACTACATTTGATATATTATCTTCCAGAGGGGAATATATCGGTGGGGTGATTGCTCCGGGCATAGAAATTTCATCGGAAGCACTTTTCAGTTATGCGGCTAAACTATCCAAAGTTGATTTGAACTGGCCGGAAATGGTAGTGGGGAAAAACACTTATGATGGTGTCCGTTCCGGAATACTGTATGGGTTTTTAGGCCAGGTTGATTTTATTGTAGATAAAATAATTGAAGAGCAAAATAAGAAAGATAAGAAATTCAGGCCAAAAGTTATTGCTACCGGGGGTCTTGCTTTTCTTATGGCAGATAAAAGCAGATGGATCGAAACTCATGATCCTGATTTGACTTTAAAAGGTTTAAAGATACTGTTTGATAAAAATAAATAGCAGTTTATATTGAAAAATGTGATGGTTGGTAAAAAGAAGGCAATATTTTAATAAAAATGTGGAAGTATTTGAATTAGCTAATCTTACAGGTGAACTTAACAGACTTGTTTTTAAATTTCTTGCAGATTATAAATCCCACAGTTTACCCGGGGATATCCTCAAATTTAAAATAAAATCAGATTTAAAAACTTCATTGTTTCCGGAGATGCTACTCCGGGATTTCTTACCAAGAAATAATATTAATCAGGGTAATTGTGATGTTCCGGGCTACTCATTTAAGATTGGAAATGTAGATGTAAAAAATCCTTTGATTTCTGCACCGCTGGCCGGAATCAGCGATAATACTTATAGAATTTTTGCCAGGTTTTTTGGGTCAGCCCTTACGTACACTGAAATGATAACAAGCTACGGCATTTATTACCGGCATAAGAAGAGCCTGGCCCTGACAGATATTACTGATTATGAAAGACCATGCGCCCTGCAGATATTCGGTTCAGATCCGGAGATAATAACTGAAGCAGCCAGACAGATTGAAGACAGGGCAGACATTATAGATATCAATATGGGATGTCCGATTCCAAAGATACTAAAAGCTAGAAGTGGAGGATATCTGGTCCAGGATGAAACTAAAATTGAAAAAATAATAACCGGGCTGTCTTCAGTTTTAAAAAAGCCGCTGACTGTAAAGACCAGAATTGGCTGGGACAGTAATAATATCAATATCTTAAATATAGCAAAGATTGCCGAAGGCAGTGGAGCAAGCGCTATATCAATTCATGGCAGAACGGTAAGACAGGGATTCTCAGGTAATGTGGATTATGGATTGATCAAAAAAGTAAAAGAGAAAGTCAAAATCCCGGTTATAGTAAGTGGTGATATAGATTCTCCTCTGAAAGCGAAGGAGATACTGGATTACACCGGCTGTGACGGAATAATGATAGGCAGAGCGGTAAAAGGTAGATTATGGCTTATGATGAATATGTTAATATTTATCATAAGCAATGGTAGTAGAGTAATAGACGCAGAATTTAATCCCGGTATAGATTGGAAAAAGGAGTTTTCAAAAATTTACCTGAAG
>JACKQG010001963.1_pt1 | contig 27632 bp, 24 predicted proteins | sample 8237621 | NCBI WGS metagenome assembly JACKQG01 (sample SAMN15677084, study PRJNA649215) | marine metagenome | biome: marine; feature: Black Sea; material: saline water; isolation source: suspended particulate matter (SPM) from the Black Sea western gyre | collected 2013-06-09/2013-06-10 | depth... | reverse complement strand
TGTTTTAGCTAAAGCTATAGCTAATGGGTATATTCTTGTTTAATCAATAAATTATATGTAATTATTAAAAAGTTGCTATCTTTGATGGCAACTTTTTTTATTAAATAACAAAAAATTAATCAAAATGAAAAATATATTTAAAATTTCCACTCTTTTATTACTCGCTTTATTATTTACTGTTTCTTCATGTAAGAAAGAAGATGAAACTCCTCTAATTAATGGTTGCACATATCCAACAGCATGTAACTTTAATGCTTTAGCTACTATTGATAATGGTTCTTGTACCTATCCTGCGGCTAATGCAGATTGTTCGGGAGCATGTTTGGAGGGTTATATATCAGTTAATGGTTCTTGTATAATGGCAATATTAGGATGTACAGATGTTGATGCTTTGAATTATACTTCTTTAGCAACATCTGATGATGGTAGTTGTGTTTTTGCTTATGATATCGCTCAAGGGGTTTGGAATATTACACCTGATTGTGAAGAGTATACAGTTCCAGTAATTGGCACTACAATATCATTAAATGACCAGTTGCCTGAAACTTTTAATATTCAAGGAGCTGGAGGTAATTCCCTGTTTATAGAAATTGGTGACACTCAGGTAAATGGGACTATTGATAATGATGGTAATATAACAGTTCCTAATCAGACAGTATCTGTTGATATGGGGTTTGGTCCAATGGATATTGATATTGAAGGAGATGGTGTTATAAGTTCATCAACTAATGGTTTTATGAATTTAACATATTCTTTTGAGATACCAATAATTGGAGGTGAAGAATCATTAGATTGCTCTATAATTTTAGATAGATAGTATTTCTTTATACATTTTAAGATGAGAAGGTTATGTGTTTTATTGTCATTAATAAATTCAACATTAGTTTTTTCTCAAGAACATACTAGAATAGATTCTTTAAGAGGGCATCTTACTCCTATTAGAACTTGTTATGATGTTACATTTTATGATTTAGATGTTGCTATTGATGAACAGGAAAAATCAATTGAACGCTCAAGCAATACGATACATTTTACAGCCTTATCTAATTTTAATTGGTTTCAGATTGATCTAGCTTTTAATATGGAGGTTCTACTTGTAGAGTTTGAAGGAACTCAACTGGACTTTGCAAGAGAATCTGATGCGGTGTATATTTATTTTAATCGTGAAATAAAAAAGGGTGAGCAGACTAGTATAAAAGTTTGGTATGGCGGTTATCCTAGAGAAGCAGTAAATCCTCCTTGGGATGGTGGTTTTTCTTGGAAAAAAGATAAAAATAATAAACCATGGATTGGTGTTTCCTGTCAGGGTTTAGGAGCAAGTGTATGGTGGCCTAATAAAGATCATCAGTCGGATGAGCCTGATAGCATGCGCATAAAAGTTGCTGCTCGATCTCCTTTAAAGATTGTAGCAAATGGTGATTTAAGGAGTGATACATTAGTTTGGAATCAGTATTTTAATTCTTGGATGAATGTGAGTGAGTGGTTTGTTTCTTATCCTATTAATAACTATAATGTCACTTTAAATATTGGGGATTATGTTCATTTTTCCGATAATTATATCTCTGATAATGATACTTTAAGACTTGACTACTATGTGTTAAATGGTAATGAGAAAAAAGCTAAAGCACATTTCGAGCAAGTAAAGCCAATGATGAAATGTTTTGAAAATTATTTTGGCGCTTATCCTTTCTGGAAAGATGGTTATGCTCTTGTAGAGACTCCTTATTTGGGTATGGAACATCAATCAGCAATTGCTTATGGAAATAATTATTTACCAGGCTATCATGGAAACGTTCGCTTTATTGATAATTTAGATTTTGATTATATTATTGTCCATGAATCTGGACATGAGTGGTGGGGCAATTCTATTACAACAAACGATATAGCAGATATGTGGGTGCATGAGGGGGTTTGTACTTATTCTGAGGCCTTATATGTGGAGTGTATGCATGGTTATGATGCTATGTTAAGTTATGTGAATAATCAAAAACCAAGTGTAAGAAATGATAAACCGATTGTAGGCCCTTATCATGTAAATAAGGAAGGTAGTTCTGATATGTATTCTAAAGGATCTTTAATGTTACATACCTTAAGATCTTTAATTGAAGACGATAAACTTTGGTTTGAAATTATAAAAGGAATTGCCAATGACTTTAAACATCAAACTATTGATGGCCAAGATATAATTGACTACATCAATAATAAAAGTGGTAAAGATTTTACTAATTTCTTCAATCAATATTTAAAACAGAAAGAGATACCTGAGCTAGAGTATAGTTTGCAAAAAGAGGGAAGAAATACTACTTTGGTGTGTAAGTGGAATGCAATTGATAATTTTGACATGCCTGTATTAATTAATACTGGAAAAGATGATTTTTGGATTTATCCTACTAATGAGCTAACGGAAATAGATTTAGGTAGTTTTGACAGGGGCGCTTTTCAGATAAGGACAGACTTATTTTATATTGCTATTAAAAAGCAATAAATTTTATAGTTGTTTAGATTTTTTAATTAAATTTGCAGCCCAATAAATTATTAGAAGATGGCAAAGAAAGGAAATAGAATTCAAGTTATTTTAGAGTGTACTGAGCATAAAGCAAGTGGATTGCCAGGAACATCTCGTTATATTACTACCAAAAATAAAAAAAATACTCCAGATAGAATTGAATTGAAAAAATTCAACGCTATTATGAAAAAAATGACTGTTCATAAACAAATAAAATAAAAGAAAATGGCAAAAAAGACAGTAGCATCATTACAGAAAAAAGGGGCTAAAGCTTTTACTAAGGCTGTGAAATTGGTTAAATCAAAAACTGGAGCTTATTCTTTTAAGTCCGAAATTGTGCCAAAGGATAAGGTGACAGAATTTTTTGCAAAAAAATAGTATTTAATTATACATTAAAGTAAAAGCTTCTTTCTATTTTTGAAAGAAGCTTTTTTATTTAGAAGACATACTAAATTATGGGTATATTTGATAAAGTAAGTGGTTTATTTAAATCGAAAGAGGATAAAAAAGAAAAAGAGTTATCCGAAATAGAAGTTGAAAAAATCATACAAAAACTAGAACCTGAGCTAGAACCGGAATCAGAGCCTGCGCCTGAGCTTTCTTCTGAACCTGTAATAGAATTAAATTTTAAGAGCGAAAAAGAAAAACTTGATTCTGGACTTAAAAAAACCAAAGAAAGTTTCTTTGGGAAATTAGCAAGAACTGTTGCTGGTAAATCAACTATTGATGAATTAGCTCTTGATGGTATAGAAGAAGCATTAATTACTTCTGATATAGGAGTGGAAACGACTCTAAAAATCATTGAAAAACTAGAGGAAAGAGTGGAAAGAGATAAATACATCAATACTTCAGAATTAAATAGTTTTTTAAAACAAGAAATATCATCATTAATGCAAGATTCGTATGATGAAATTCCTGATGTTGCTGGGCCTTATGTTATCATGATAGTTGGAGTAAATGGTGTAGGCAAAACAACTACTATTGGAAAATTGGCACATCAATTTAAACAACAAGGAAAGAAGGTGGTGCTTGGTGCAGCAGATACTTTTAGAGCGGCTGCAGTTGATCAATTAGTGATATGGGCTGATAGAGTTGGAGTGGAAATTGTAAAACAAGCTATGGGCTCTGATCCTGCATCAGTAGCTTTTGATACGATACAATCTGCAAAGGCAAGTGGTGCGGATGTTGTGATAATTGACACGGCAGGAAGATTGCACAATAATGTCAATTTGATGCGAGAGTTAGGTAAAATAAGAAGTGTGATGGGTAAAGTAATTCCTGAAGCTCCACATGATGTTATGTTAGTTTTAGATGCTTCAACTGGACAGAATGCTATAGAACAAGCCAAACAATTCATAGCTGCTACAGAGGTAAATTCAATTGCATTAACCAAGTTAGACGGTACAGCAAAAGGGGGTGTAGTAATCGGAATTTCTGATCAGTTTCAAATTCCTGTCCGCTATATTGGAGTAGGAGAAGGGATGAATGATTTACAAAAATTTAATAAACAAGAATTTGTAGATTCTCTTTTTAACTAATGCGTACAAAGTCAACTAAAAAGAATAAAATAAATATCATCACTTTGGGGTGCTCAAAGAATGTATATGATTCTGAAGTATTGATGGGACAGCTCTCTGCAAATAAGATTGCTGTTGAGCATGAATCGGAAAATGAGGATGCAAATATTGTTGTAGTGAATACTTGTGGTTTTATTGACAATGCTAAAGAAGAATCAATAAATACCATACTAGAGCAAGTTCAGAGAAAAGAATCTGGTAAAATTGACAAATTATATGTTACGGGATGTCTTTCGGAAAGATACAAACCTGAATTAGAAAGAGATATTCCAAATGTTGACCAATATTTTGGAACTACAGATTTACCAAAATTATTAAAAGTATTAGGGGCAGATTATAAGCACGAACTTTTAGGCGAAAGATTGACCACCACTCCTAAGCATTATGCCTATTTAAAAATTTCAGAAGGTTGCGATAGACCTTGTTCATTTTGTGCTATTCCCCTAATGAGAGGTAAGCATAAATCAACTCCTATTGAGCAGTTGGTAAAAGAAGCGAAACATCTAGCTAAAAATGGGGTAAAGGAATTGATACTTATCGCTCAGGATTTAACTTTTTATGGTTTGGATATTTATAAAAAAAGAAGCTTAGCAGATTTATTAACTCAGTTATCAAAAGTAGAGGGAATCGATTGGATTCGTTTGCATTATGCTTTTCCAACAGGATTTCCAGAGGATGTTTTAGATGTAATTAGAGAAAACGGAAAAGTGTGTAATTATATAGATATTCCTTTACAACATATTAATGATGATCTTCTAAAATCTATGAAAAGGGGAACTTCTCATGAAAAAACAGATGCTTTATTAAAGGACTTTAGAACTAAAGTTCCAAATATGGCTATTAGAACTACCTTAATAGTTGGATATCCAGGAGAAACTAAGGAAAAATTCCAAGAACTTAAGCAATGGGTACAGGACACTAAATTTGATAGACTGGGCGTATTTACTTATTCTCATGAAGAAAATACTTCAGCTTATGATTTAGAAGATGATGTTCCTGAGAAAACAAAAAAAGCAAGAGCAGATGAGATTATGGATCTACAAACTCACATTTCTTGGGAATTAAATCAAAAAAAGATAGGAAAAACTTTTAAAGTTTTATTCGATCGTAAAGAAGGAGATTACTTTATTGGGCGCACAGAATTTGACTCTCCTGATGTGGATAATGAAGTTTTAGTTAGAGCAAATGAAAACTATGTAAGAATTGGCGATTTTGCAAATATAAAAATTGAAAAATCAGATCATTTTGATTTGTATGGAGTGGTTGTTGATTAGAGTATGAAATTATTATTTTTGTACTATTAAAAATAAAATAAATGTTTGAAAATTTATCAGAAAAACTAGAAAAAGCTTTTAAAGTACTTAAAGGGCAAGGAAGTATTTCCGAAATAAATGTTGCTCAAACAATGAAAGAGATTCGAAAAGCGCTTCTTTCGGCTGATGTTGATTTTAAAACTGCAAAATCATTTACTGAAAATGTTAAGCTTAAAGCATTAGGTCAAAAAGTACTAACAGCTATTGATCCTGGGCAATTACTGACTAAAATAATGAAAGATGAGTTGGCTGCACTTATGGGCAGTGAGTATTCAGAAATTAGTTTGTCAGGAAGTCCAACTGTAATTTTGATTGCTGGTTTGCAGGGTAGTGGTAAAACTACTTTTGCAGGTAAGTTGGCTTTACATCTTAAAAGTAAAAAGAATAAGCGTCCATTACTAGTTGCTTGTGATGTGTATCGTCCTGCTGCTATTGATCAAATTGGGGTTTTAGCCCAACAAGTAGCTGTTGATGTTTATCAGGATAGAGAAAGTAAAAATCCTGTTGAGATTGCAAGGAATGCTATAAAACACGCTAAAACAAATGGGCATAATGTGGTTATTATAGATACTGCTGGGCGTTTAGCAGTTGATCAAAACATGATGACCGAGATTGCAAATATAAAAAGTGCAACCAATCCTAATGAGATATTATTTGTTGTTGATTCAATGACTGGTCAGGATGCTGTAAATACTGCTAAGGCTTTTAATGATAAGTTAAATTTTGATGGAGTTGTACTTACAAAATTAGATGGTGATACTAGAGGTGGTGCAGCATTAACTATTCGTTCGGTAGTTGATAAACCAATTAAATTTATTGGTACTTCCGAAAAGATGGATGGCTTAGATGTTTTTCATCCTGATAGAATGGCGAGTCGAATTTTAGGAATGGGAGATGTCATCTCATTGGTGGAGCGCGCTCAGCAACAATTTGATGAGCAAGAAGCCAGAAAAGTTCAGAAGAAAATTGCAAAGAATCAATTTGGATTTGATGATTTTCTAAAGCAAATTCAGCAAATTAAAAAGATGGGAAACATGAAGGATTTGGTGGGTATGATTCCTGGAATGGGCAAGGCCATGAAAGATGTTGATATTGATGATAATGCTTTTAAAGGAATTGAGGCAATAATTCATTCTATGACTAAACAAGAAAGAGAAAATCCGAATCTGTTAAACGGAAGTAGAAAAAAAAGAATTGCTGCAGGTAGTGGCACATCAGTAGTTGAAGTAAATCAGCTGATTAGTCAATTTGATCAAATGGGTAAAATGATGAAGATGATGCAGGGAGGAGGCGCTAAACAGATGATGCAAATGATGCAAAAGAAAGGAGGAATTCCAGGAATGCAATAAATAGAGATGATTTTATTAGACGGAAAAAAAACAGCTAATGATATCGCAAAAGAGATAGCAATTGAGGTATCTTTTTTGCTTAGTAATGGTGGAAAAAAACCACATTTAGCAGCTATTTTAGTTGGGGGTGATGGGGCTAGTGAAACCTATGTAAATGCAAAAGTAAAAGCCTGTGAAAAGGTTGGTTTTGAGTCCACATTAATTCGACTTGATAATACAGTTTCAGAATCGCATTTATTAGCTGAGATAGAAAAAATAAATAGCAATCCAGATATAGACGGTTTAATCGTTCAATTGCCTTTACCAAGTCATATTGATGAGATGAAGGTTACTCAAGCAATAGATCCAACAAAAGATGTAGATGGCTTTCATCCTAAAAATATTGGAAGAATGGCACTGAATTTACCCACTTATTTACCTGCTACTCCATCTGGAATTTTAGAGCTTCTGGAAAGATATCATGTTGAAACTTCAGGAAAACATTGTGTAGTTATTGGTAGAAGTCATATTGTGGGTTCTCCAATGAGTATTTTGATGGCTAGAAATAATTATCCTGGAAATTGTACGGTTACACTTACACATAGTAAAACTAAAAATCTTAAAGAAATAACAAAAACTGCTGATATTTTGATAGTGGCTTTAGGTAAAGCTGAATTTGTAACTGCTGATATGGTAAAGGATGGGGTGTGTATTATTGATGTTGGAATAACAAGAGTAAAGTCAAATAATACCAAAAGTGGCTGGAAACTTTTAGGTGATGTGGCTTTTGATGAGGTAGCAGAAAAAAGTAGCTTTATTACCCCAGTTCCTGGTGGAGTAGGTCCAATGACAATTGCAATGCTACTTAAAAATACTCTAGTTTCTGCTAAAAAGTTAGGATATTAAATATTTTTGTATATTTGCCCCAGTTTTTGTGGGGTTGTTCCCACTAGTATTAATAAATTTTTAAAAACAATTATGGAAGGAAAAGTAAAATGGTTTAACGGAAGTAAAGGGTATGGTTTCATTGAAGGTTCAGATGGAACTGACTACTTTGCACATTTTCAAGAAATTCAGGTTGAAGGTTACAAAACTCTTAAAGAAGGAGCAGCTGTATCATTTGAGCCAGGAGATGGAGAAAAAGGACCAGTAGCTAAAAATATTGTAAACGCTTAAGAAGCATTATATAATATAGAAAAAAAGCGAGCAAGATGCTCGCTTTTTTTTATGTCTTTTTTTTGAGACTTTTTTCAAGTTCTTTTAATTCATCTCTTAATCGTGCAGCTTCTATAAAATTAAGGTTTTTAGCCATTTTTTCCATTTCTCTTTTGGTATGTTTTACCATTTTTTGTAATTGTTCTACTGATGATGAATCAATAATTGGTTTGGTATTTGGGGTGGTTACTTTATATGGATTTAAGCTCTGTATAAGATTGTTGTCGCTTTTTTTAATTAAAGGTTGAGGCGTAAGGCCTTTTTCTGTATTGTAAGCTTTTTGTTTTTCTCTTCTTCTGTCTGTTTCATCCATTGTCCTTCTCATGGATTCGGTTATTTTATCAGCATACATAATAACAAGGCCATTAATATTTCGAGCTGCTCTTCCAGAAGTTTGGGTTAATGCTCTATCTGATCTTAAAAAACCCTCTTTATCAGCATCCATAATAGCAACAAGGCTAACTTGAGGCAAGTCTAATCCTTCTCTTAATAGGTTTACTCCAATTAAAACATCAATAATACCTTCTTTAAGCTGATGAAGAATTTCTACTCTTTCTAAAGTATCAACATCAGAATGAATATAACGACATTTAATGCTGAATTTAGTAAGGTATTTACTAAACTCTTCTGCCATTCTTTTGGTTAGGGTTACAACAAGCACCCTTTCTTTTTTCTCTAATCTTAATCTTATCTCTTCCAGTAAATCATCAATTTGATTCTTACTTGTTCGCACTTCAATAATAGGATCAAGTAGTCCTGTTGGGCGAATAACCTGTTCGGCAACAATTCCTTCTGATTTTTCTAATTCATAATCAGCAGGGGTTGCACTTACATAGATTGTTTGCTGATTAATCATCTCAAATTCTTCAAATTTTAACGGTCGATTATCCATTGCCGCAGGAAGTCTGAATCCGTGTTCAACAAGATTTGTTTTTCTTGATTTATCACCTCCATACATGGCTCTTACTTGCGGTAGTGTAACATGACTCTCATCAATTACTGTTATAAAATTTGCAGGAAAATAATCAAGCAAACAGAAAGGCCTGCTTCCTGCTTTTCTGCCATCAAAATACCTGGAATAGTTTTCTATGCCTGAGCAATAACCAAGTTCTTTTATCATTTCAAGATCAAAATGTGTTCGCTCATCCAATCTTTTTGCTTCAGTTGGCAATCCTATTTCTTGAAAATACTCAACTTGTTTTTTTAAATCATCTTGTATTTCAGATATTGCGCCATGAATTTTATCCTTTGAGGCTACAAAGATACTGGCTGGAAAAATTCTTATTTCATTTAGAGAGTTGATTATTTTCCCATTTTCAGGATTAAAACTTTCTATTTCATCAATTTCATTTCCAAAAAAATGAATTCGGTATCCAATATCATTATGAGCTAGAAAAACATCAACAGTATCTCCTTTCACTCTAAAATTACCTCTGTTAAATTCAGCAGTAGTTCTACTGTAAAGTGCAGATACCAATTTTTGAAGAAACTGATCTCTGCTTATAATATCACCTTCTTGTAAATCAATTATTCCACTGTGAAAGTCCTCAGGATTTCCAATACCGTAAATACAACTAACAGATGAGACAACGATTACATCTTTTCTTCCTGATAGAAGAGCAGATGTAGTTTTTAATCGGTATTTTTCAATTTCTTCATTTATGGATAAATCTTTCTCAATATAAGTTCCTGAGCTTGGTATGTATGCTTCCGGTTGATAGTAGTCATAATAAGAAACAAAGTATTCTACAGCATTTTCCGGAAAAAATTGTTTGAATTCGCTGAATAGTTGGGCTGCTAATGTTTTATTATGACTTAAAACTAAGGTAGGGCGATTTACTTCTTGTATAACATTTGCAATAGTGAATGTTTTGCCAGAGCCAGTTACCCCTAGTAAGGTTTGCGATCTCTCTCCATCATTTAACCCCTGGACAAGTTGTTTTATTGCGCCTGGTTGATCTCCGGTTGGGGAAAAATCAGATTGAAGTTTGAACTTCATTTATGCTTTATTTAGCAGTTGGATTTTTTGTTTTAAATCTTCTATATCAGCCTTTACATTTTCAATTTGTTTTTGAGCCTGTTGTAATAATGGTTGTGTGGCTTTTCCACTACCAAAAAATGATATATTATTTTCGTATTGTGAAATTTCTTTTTTTAATGAATCAATTTTTTCTCTGAGAAATTGTTGTTCACCATTAATTGCTTTGCTGTCTCCTTTAAGTGAACTTACTTTGTTTTTATATTGTTCAGTTGCTAATGTTTTCTTATTTAACCCTAGCTCTTTAAATTTTGAATTTACCAGATTAAAAAAGGTATCATTAATATCCATTTTATTTCTAGCAATATGACCTATATTCTTCCATTTTAAACTAAATTCTTTAAGTCTTTCAATGTCTTCTTTTGAGTCAGATGAGGCTTTAAATACTTCAAGTTCTTTTATGAGAGATTCTTTTTGTTTGAATGCTATTTCTTCTTCTTTTTCAATTTTTTTATAATGTACTTTTCTAGCTTTAAAGAAAGTATCACAAGCCGTTCTAAACCTTTTCCAAATTTCATTCGATTGGCTAGAAGGTGAAAATTCAGAATTTTTCCATTCCTCTTGTAGTTTGATGAATTCTTTTCCTGCAGTTTGCCAATCAGTACTATTTTGTAGGCTTTCAGCCTTCTCACAAATAGCTAATTTATTTTCTAAAATACGATTACTACTTTCCTTTTTTTGTTTGTAAAACTCATTTTTAGTATTATAGAAGTTAGTTAAAGAATCTCTTAATTTTTTCCAAGCTATTTTATTATCTTCTTTGTTCAAGCCTCCTAAAGATTTCCATTTTGATTCTAGTTCATTACATTTATTAGTAGCTTCTTGCCATTGCTTATATGAAGCTCCTTTTTCAGCAGTTAAGTTGTCAATTTCTGAACAAATTGTATTTTTCTCTTCTAACTTTTTAGCGTTTTGTTTTTTTCTTTCAATGAAGTGATCGTTTCTGTTTTTATTTATGATTCTACTTACTTCTTGAAATTTTTCCCAGAGAGGTTCTCTTTGATCTCTTTCAACGGGCCCTACATTTTTCCAATGCTCATGAAGTTCTTGTAAGTTGTTATGTGCTTTATCTACTGATTTCTCTTTGAGAAGTGCAGTTGCTTTTTTGAAAATTGCAGTTTTCTCTTGTAGATTTCGTTTGAAATCTAAATCTCTTAAATCATTGTTGAGTTTAATAAAATCATAGAAAAGTTCAACATGGTGATGGTATGATTGCCAAAGATGGTTGTTTTCGCTAAGAGGAACATGTCCTGTGTTTTTCCATTTCTCTTGAAGTGTTCTAAATTTTTCAAAGGTTATTTTTATGGATTCTTCCTCTTTTGCTAGTGCATCAATATCTTCAATTATCTGTTTTTTTATTTTGAGGTTATTCTCTTCTTCTTTTTCTTTAGTTCTTCTAAAATCAGATTTAATTTTACGATAAGCGCCAAAAACAGCTTTAAACTTAACCTCTAAAGGATGTAATTCTTTTTTTATATTTTCTTCTTGTTCTTCTGTTTCTTCAGGAGTTGTATTTTCTTTGTGTTCTAGCTTAAGTTTGATGTAGAAAATTGATTTTATTTCCTCAATCTCTTTTGATACAGTATAAGGATTATCATTTTTGGTTAATAAACTAACTTTCGCAATTAGCTCTTCTATTGATAATGTATTTTTATCTATAGTCGTAACTTGTTCCAAGCTTGTGTCTATAACACTTTCCTGAGTTGATTTTTCTTCTTCTTTTTGCTTCACTTTCCGTAATGTTTGATTGCAAATTTACAAATATTTAATGACTTAGATATTCCAAATGTTCCAACTCTCTTCTGCTTGTAATTGAAGCATTTCTAACCCATTCTTAGTTTGCGCATTTTTTGCTTTTCCGTAAGCTAAAAATTTAGTTTCATTTGGGTTGTAAATCAAATCAAACAGTAAATAATTTTGGTTTAAATATTCGTAAGGAATTTTAGGAAAATCATTGATATTTGGGTAAGATCCAACAGGAGTTGTGTTTATTATAATAGTATAATAACCAGTTATTTGTTTTGTAATATCTAAATAATCAAATGAGGTATTTCTATTTATTGTTTTATATTCAATATTAAGTTTTTTGAGTGCATATTTTATAGCTTTTGCTGCACCTCCATCACCCAATATAATAGCTTTATTTCTACCCTCTAATAGTGGTTGAATACTATTTGTAAAACCAATGTGATCGGTATTGTGCCCTATAGTTTTTCCGTTACTAAATTGGATAGTATTTACAGCTCCAATCTCTTTAGCTTCTTCATTTAATTCATCTAGAAATGGAATGATACTTTCTTTATAAGGAATGGTAACATTCAGTCCGGAGAGCTTATGTGTTTTGATTAGTTCTGTGAATTCTGAGATGTGTTTCAATTCAAAATTAAGATACTGAGTATCAGTAATTCCTTCTTTAAAAAATTTCTCGTTAAAATATTGTGATGAGAAAGAGTGTTCTAAACTTTTACCAATTAAGCCAAAAGTTCTCATTCAATATCTTTTAGTAGAAACTGAAAGGCTTCAATTCCTGTAAGTACTATCGTAGTTACAATAATTCCAGCCATTATCACCCCTAGCGATACTGCTAGAAATGCTTTCTTTTTCGGAATATTAAATAGCCAGGCAGCAAAACTACCTGTGTAAGCCCCAGTGACAGGCAAGGGTATCATTACAAAAATCATTAATCCCCAAAAGCCATATTTTTCTATTTTATTTCCAATTTTTTCTCTGGTTTTTATTATAAACTTATCAAATAAACGTTTGTATAAATCAATTTTGAGAAAAAGTGGATGTAAAAACTCTAAGAAGAAAAACACAATAGGGAATACTAGAATATTTGCTCCTACACAAATAAAAAAAGTTAGTAATGGATTTAAATCATTAGCAATAGCATATGGTATTCCGCCTCTAAGTTCTGCAATTGGCAAGATACTCAAAAAAATAGACCAAAAGATTATATTATTCATTTTGTAAAAAAAGATTAAAGGTATCGCCTCTTAGTCCAAGGCGTAAAGTTTCTAACGGAATTACTTCATCAAAAGCAATATTACCAAGATTTACATTTGTTCCAAATTTTTTAATAAACCACACTTGTTGTTCTTTTTTAGGTGCTTCCCAAATTATATTTTCAACAATTATATTTTTTGCAATTTTATCAATTAGCTCAGATTTTATTCCTCCATCATCATTACAAATTCCAACATTTCCGCTTTCTCTTGATTCAGTAATCACTTTCCAACTACCAGCAGAAAGCTCATTTTGTATCCAATTTTGCCAATTTTCGATACTAATTTCAACACTTGCATCTTTACTTCCAACCTCACTAATAACTTTGAAATCTTTTGAAAAATCTGCTATTATATCGCATTTTGTGTTATGATTCATACTCATTGATCCATCAGATATTTCTACCATCTCAAGTCCAATATGATTCATGTATTTTTTATAATCATCAAGTTGTTTTCTTATTGCAAATGCTTCAAAAAGAGTTCCTCCAGCATAAACAAGCATGCCGTTATTTTGATACAGTTTAATTTTCTCAGCAATATTAGGAGTAATAATACTTGTTCCAAATCCAAGCTTAATAATGTCGGTATGCTCATGGTTTGAGTACAAGAAGTCTTCAGCTTGTCTTAAGCTAAGTCCTTTATCCATCATCATTGTAAGCCCATTTTCTCTAGCTTTGCTAGTTCTTAAAGGAAGTTGGGTTAAGATTTCTTTCATACTTTGATAATATCAGAAACAAAGATAGTAATCCTAAGCACAAGAAAAATTTAATTGTGTAATTTTGTCCCTTTAGAACTACTAATGACATTAATAAAATCAATTTCAGGAATTAGAGGAACAATTGGTGGGGTAGTAGGAGATTCCCTTTCACCTTTAGATATTGTGCGTTTTACTGCTTCCTATGCTGCTTTTATCAGAAAACAAGGTAATAGTTCCAATACTATAATAATTGGTCGTGATGCTCGTATTTCTGGTGAAATGGTGAGTAATATCGTTTCAGGAACTTTAATGGGCTGTGGTTTTGATGTATTGGATGTTGGACTTTCAACAACTCCTACTATAGAGGTTGCTGTCCAATTAGAGCAATCTGCTGGAGGAATTATTATTACTGCCAGTCATAATCCTAAAGAGTGGAATGCTTTGAAATTACTTAATGCAAAAGGAGAGTTTTTATCACAAAAAGATGGAGATGAGATTCTGTTACTAGCAGAAAATGATGATTTTATTTTCCCTGAAGTAACTGATTTAGGCAAATACAGCTATGATGATAGTTTTAATAATAAGCATATTGATGCCGTTTTAAAATTAGATTTAGTAAATGTTAATTTGGTAAAAACTTCAGGCTTCAAAGTTGTAGTAGATGCTGTAAATTCAACCGGAGGGTTTATGATTCCTAGATTGTTAGAAAGGATGGGAGTAGCGTGCATAAAATTATTTTGTGAGCCTAATGGCAACTTTCCTCATAATCCTGAGCCTTTGCCTGAAAACTTGAGTGAGATAGTTAAACTAGTAGTTCATGAAAAGGCAGATTTTGGAATTGTAGTTGATCCTGATGTAGATCGATTAGCACTTATTTGTGAAGACGGAAGCATATTCGGAGAAGAATATACTTTAGTGGCGGTTGCTGATTATGTGCTTAGCAAAACTCCAGGAAATACAGTTTCTAATTTATCTTCAACTAGAGCATTAAGAGACATTACTATCAAACATAAAGGAAACTATCAGGCATCTTCAGTGGGAGAGGTAAATGTAGTAGAAAAGATGAAAGCAACTAATGCCATTATTGGAGGAGAAGGAAATGGAGGAATTATTTATCCTGAATTGCATTATGGTAGAGATGCTCTTGTAGGGGTTGCATTATTTTTAACCCAACTTGCAGAAAGCAAAATATCTGCAAAAAAACTGAGAGATTCATATCCAAATTACTTTATATCTAAAAATAAAATTGAACTTACAAATGAAATTGATGTGGACGCAATCTTAACTACTTTGGAGCAGAGATATAAGAATGAACAAATTTCTACAATAGATGGATTAAAAATAGATTTTGAAGATGGCTGGGTCCATCTTAGAAAATCCAATACAGAACCTATTATTAGAATATATGCAGAGAGTGAAGGAGAGGAAAAAGCTAATGTACTTGCAAACAAAATGATTAGTGAAATCAAAGCACTAGTTTAGATGAAGGTGTATTTAGACAATGCGGCAACCACTCCAATAGCGCCAGAGATTATTGAAATGATGAGTCAAATGATGAAGACTCATTTTGCCAATCCTTCCTCTGTACATTCCTTTGGTAGGGAATCTAAAATAATAGTGGAGAGCGCACGTAAAAGGATTGCTAAATTACTAAATACTTCTCCGGGCTCCATATTCTTTACTTCAGGTGGTACCGAGGCGGATAATATGGCCATAAAGTGTGCCATTCACGATCATAAGATTACACATGCTATTACCTCAAAAATTTCGCATCAGGCGGTTTTATATCCCCTTCAAGACTTAGATAAGGAAGGAGTAATAAAACTTTCGTATGTGGCTATTGATAAAGATGGGGCAGTTTCTTTATCTCATCTCAAAGAGCTCTTAAAAGATAATTCTAGAACTTTTGTGTCGATTATGCATGCTAATAATGAAATTGGAACTCTTGAAGACTTAAAACAAATAGGAGAAATTTGCAAAGAGTATAATGCTATTTTTCATTCTGATACAGTACAAACGATAGGGCATTATCCTTTTAATATGCAAGATTTAAATGTAGATTTCATGGCAGCTTCTGCACATAAATTTCATGGTCCTAAAGGAGTTGGATTTATTTATATTTCAGAAAATATCAAGATTAAACCATTAATAAGAGGTGGTGGACAAGAAAGAAATATGCGCGCTGGAACCGAAAATATTTATGGGATTGCAGCACTTGCTATGGCTATGGAAATGGCTTATGAGCATTTGGAAGAGGAAGTAAAATATATCAAAGGGCTAAAGAAATACATGATAGAAAAACTTCAAACCGAGATAGAAGATGTTCAGTTTTATGGTAAATGTACCGATATAGAAAATAGTTTATACACTGTACTTTCATGCCATTTTCCAGAAACGGATATTGCTGAAATGTTACTTTTTAATTTAGATATTTTAGGTGTTGCTTGTAGTGGAGGAAGTGCCTGCGCTTCAGGAGGAAGTAAAGGTTCTCATGTACTTACCGAAATTGCTCCAAATAGTAAACGACCAGGTATTCGTTTTTCTTTTAGCAAGTACAATACCAAAGAAGATATTGACTTTACTGTTGCCAAGCTAAAAGAGTTGTTTCCTTAATTATTTTTCTAACCTCCTAATTTTTATATTTAAATAACCAACAGTAATGGTCATTATTGGACTTATTAAATTGAAAAAACAATACATCCAATAAGTTCCGGTAGCAACACCTAAAACACTTGACTGCACAGCGCCACAAGTATTCCAAGGGAAAAGTACAGAAGTAGCAGTTCCAGAATCTTCTAAAGTACGACTTAGATTTTCAGGTTTGAGGCCTCTATCTTTGAATTCTTTAGCAAACATTTTACCAGGAACAACAATGGCTAAATATTGATCTGATGCAGTTGCATTAAAAAAGACACAGGTTCCAGCAGTAGTTGCAATTAAACTTCCTGTAGATTCAACTTTACGCATTACTGTTTGGGTAATTTTCTTTAGCATACCACTAACTTCCATTGCACCTCCAAAACACATAGCGCATAATACAAGCCATATTGTATTTAACATTCCGCTCATTCCGCGCGTGGCTAGTAATTTAGTAATGCTTTCATTATCTGTTTTGATTGAAACAGAACCGGTCATTGCTTGTAAAACTGCTTTGTAAGATGCATTAATATAATTACTAGTAGCACCAGAAATTTCTTTTATCAGTTCAGGTTGTGCAAAACAAGCTACAACCCCACCTAATACTGCCCCAACAAATAAAGCAGGTAAGGCCTCAACTTTTAATCCTATTAATACAAATACAATAATTGGAACACTAAATAATAATGGAGAAATGTAAAACTTACTTTTCATAGCTAGAAGCATTTCACTAATGCCCTCTTGATTGTTTTCTGGAGCAATATAAAAACCAAGAACTCCAAAAATAATTAAGGTAATTAGCATGGTAGGAATAGTCGTATACATCATATATCTTATATGAGTAAACAAATCTGATCCAGCCATCGCAGAGGCTAAATTAGTTGTATCAGATAATGGCGACATCTTATCACCAAAATAAGCCCCAGAAATGATCGCTCCAGCGCTCATTCCTACAGGCACTCCAATTACAGTTCCAATTGCCAATAAAGCAACTCCAACAGTAGCAACTGTACTCCAAGAACTTCCTGTCGCTAAAGAAACAATACAACAAATAATACAAGAGGCTAAAAGAAAATAGCTGGGATGCATTAATTGCAGGCCATAATATATCATACTTGGAACAATGCCTGCAAGCATCCAAGTACCACTTAAAGCACCAATTATTAATAAAATCAGAATTGCTGACATGGCTGAATTAATGCTTTGAACCATTCCATTTTGAAGTTGCTTCCAAGTGTACCCAAGACGCCCACCAATTAATGCAGCAACAACTGCTCCTATTATTAAAGCGATTTGATTTGGACCAGATGTAGCAGTATCATTGTAGATTACTACATTAAAAGACAGCAAGGCAATTAAAATGATTAGGGGTATTAGTGCTTCTAATAAATTGGGGTCCCTACTATTTTTTTTCATTCAATTATGGTTTTCAGAAAATCTACTTATGGGGTTTTTAGAGCACTAAATGATTTGAGATCACTTTTCATTTTCATAATATCCATAACCACTTGTTCCGTACCCATAGCCGTATCCATAACCATAACCATATCCGGTAGAGGTGTGTTTAAAGTCATTAATAATAATTTGCACATTCTTCACTTGCTTTTGGGCGAAAAGATTATTAATTATACTAAGTGCTTTTGTTTTAGAATACCCATGTCTTACTACATATAAGTTGATATCAGCATGTTGCATTAATAGAACACCATCAGTTACAAGAGCTATAGGAGGGGTGTCAATAATAACATAGTCATAGGTTTTGTTCAATTCCTTAATAAGTTCTTGCATTCTTTGGCTATCTAAAAGCTCAGCAGGATTAGGTGGTGTTGGTCCAGATCCAATTACATCTAAGTGATCAAGGTCTGTTTTTTCAACTATTTCTGATAACTTGGACTTATTTATCAAATAACTACTTAATCCTTTTGTTTGATCAATTTTAAAATCTTCATGTAATTTTGGCTTTCTTAAATCTGCACCAATAAGTATTGTTTTATGTTCTGCAAGGGCAAAGATTGCAGCTAAATTTATGGCTGTAAAAGTTTTTCCTTCTCCACCTACTGATGAAGTAATTGTAATCACTTTCTTCTCTTTACCAGCTGCAAGATACTGAATGTTTGTTCTTAATGCTCTGAAAGATTCAGCAATAATTGATTTAGTAGCACTTGCAACCACCATACTATTTGCTTTATCGCTATGTCCAACGAGCCCAAGAATAGGAATCCGTGTTGCATTTTGTAAATCAGCTTTACTATAAATAGTATCACTGAAAAAATCACGTAATGAAATGAAAGCAATAGGAATAAATAAACCTAATACAATGGCTATAAAGTAAGCTAAAGTTTTTCTTGGTTTAATAGGGATCTCACTATCTAATCTAGCAGGATCAATTACCTTGTGGTCCGATTCAGTTCCTGCTTTTGCAAGTGATGCCTCATATCTTTTTTGTTGTAAATAAACTGCAGTCTGCTCGTTATATTGGTACTTTCTTTTTAAGATTAAATACTTCTTTTCAGCCTCTGGTAATTGGCTTATGTTAGCATTAAATGAATTAATTCTACTTTTTAAATCATTCTCATAAATAGAAGAAGACTTGATTAAATTAGTTACATTTTCAATAATTGCACTCTTAGTTTGTTCAATCTGAGAAATAACAGATTTATAAGCAGGATTTTTATCTGTAGTTGTAAGTTGTAAATCACCTTTTTTAGCATATAGCTGAAGTAATTGATTAATTAAGGTATTAAGTTCAGGGTTACTAATACCCATAGACGTTGGAGATACAATAGAATTTGCATTATTATCATTTTTCAGATAGGATAAAAGAGATTGATAATACTTTATATTCACCGATTGCTCAGAAAGGGTATTGTCCAATTTTTGTTTTTGAAAATAAGTTCCATATTCCTTATCTACAAGTTCAAGATTTGGATTTTGTAATTTAAAGGCCTCTAATTGATTTTCAATAAATGTTAAGGAGTCGTTAATTACACGTAACTGTTCATCAATAAAATAAATTGTATTGATGGCCATAATATTTTTTTCATCTAAGCCACTTCTAAGATATATTTCAGTTAGCTTATTAAGGATATTTATATTTTTTTTTGGATTACTAGCTTTAATATTTATTTTTAGTATTGAAGTTTCTTTGTTGATAGGGTTTATTGTAACACTAGTTATAAGATTTTGAGCTAATTTATCAGTTTCATGTAATTTAAAAGAATAAGTTTTGTTATTATTTGCTATTTCATCTTCTTTAAAGAATAAGCTTTTTGAAATTGTAAAGGCATAATAATCAGAAACTATTTTTTTATCAAATTGATGAGTTTCATCAATATCAATATTTGCTAATAAAGTTTTGTCAAATTTTTCAAGCACTAAATTGTATGGGAATCTATCATCAACTGAAACGGTTAAGTTGAAGCTTTTTTCATCTATAATAGTTACTTCAAATTCTGTTTCTGTTAGCTGATTGTGTGTAGAATCAAGTTGTACAATAAAAGGAGCGTTCTCAAAGAGCTCATTTGTTTGAAAAAATCCATGTTGAAAATAGGAAAGACCTAACCCAAGTTCCTCAATAACTTTTTCGTTAATACTGAAGGAATTTAATATTATAATTTCGTTTGTGAGATTCTTTTTTCCACTAAAAAGTTCTAACCCTTCAATCAGATTTTCAGCACCCAATTGGGTATTATTATCATCTCTAATAAGCAAAGTGGTAGAAACACTGTATTCCGGAACTGTAAATCGATTATTTAAAAATGCAATAAATCCAAAGAATAAAATTGAAAGCAAAAAATAATACCAATACTGAGTATACTTTAAAATTAAGGCTTTAATATCAATAGTTTCCTCCTGCTTATTTTGATCTTGCTCCATATGTTATTCTGAAATTTTAAGATACACATTAAACAATACTGCAAAGGTCGTTAATGCTGATAATAGTAATTGTGATTGGGACTTTTTGAATCCTTTAAATTTAAGAGGTTGAACATAAATCAAATCGTTATTTCTTAAATAAAAGAAATCTGATGTAAGTATATTGCTTGAAGTTAAATCAACATTATAAATTTGTTTTTTATTTTTTTCAGATCTTACTATTTTTATCTTTTTTAGATTTCCATAGTCGTTAATTCCTCCTGACATTGCAATGGCATCATAGATTGTAAGTCCTTCTTTGTAAACGGGATAGTTTCCTGGTGCATTGATTTCTCCCAGCACTGTAAATTGAAAATTTGCAAGTTTTACAATCACAAATGGATTGATTAAGAATTCCTCTGCTTTTAATGATATGGTTGTTTCTGCTTCTTCCAAAGTTTGATTGAGCACAAAAACTTCTCCAACATTAGGAATGTCTATTGTTCCTTCTTGACTAATAGTAAAACCGTTAAGATATAGATTTGCAGCCGTGAGTGCACTATTGGCACTATTTGTATTGGTTTCAAGATTAAATAAGTTATTTGACTCCTCATTTCTACTGATTACTCTTACCATTAAGATATCGCCAATTTCAAGATGATGTTTTGGAGGTATTGGAGATACATCCCATTCTCCTGATTGACTATCATTTAGGTAGGTTATTTTACTCATAGGAGTACAACCCTGGATTATTAACAATAGAACGAGTAATTTAATAAATGAACTGACTTTTAATTGTAACATTCTTTTCGTTTTTTTTGCAAAGATAAGAAATTTACATCCTTAAATAAATAATTTTAATTTTTGGTACAATTCGGCAGTAGGTAAACCAACCACATTATTGTAGGATCCTTTTATTTTTTCTATCCCAATATAACCAATCCATTGCTGAATTCCATAAGAACCAGCTTTATCAAATGGCTTGAAATTATCTATATAATAGAGGATTTCATCTTCCGATAGTTTATTAAAAGTTACTTCTGTTTCTGATGAAAAAACCACTTCTTTTTTTGCTGATTTTATACAAACACCACTAATTACTTTATGGCTTTTGCCTGATAGGTTTTGCAATATTCTTTGCGCCTCATCTTTATCTGTAGGCTTGTGTAGTATTTCATTATTTTGAATAACAATTGTATCTGCAGTAATTAATAAATAATTACCTGTTAATTCTTTAGAAATAACCTCAGCTTTTTGTTTTGCAAGAAACTCAGCAATTTCTGCTCCATCTATATTTTCTGGATACTTTTCTTCTTTTTGAGTTGTTTTGATGCTGAACTCAATTGCTAGTTCAGCCAATAACTGTTTTCTTCTAGCAGATGCAGATCCAAGAGTTATAGTGTAGTTTTTTAATTTTTCTATCAGCATTAATTTTAGTATAAAAAATGAAATAAAGGGATAGATAGAATCCCAATTAGCATAATTATTTTACAAAGTGTACTCAAAAAATAGAAATCTGATTTCGTGTTGGATGTTCTTATTTTTATTAGAAGAATAATAAGTAAAACCTGTAACAAGCAGGTATATAAAACTGTAATAAAATCTTCCCAATGAAAACTTCCTCCAAAAGAAAAAATAACTCTTAAAGAAATATATTGAAAATATTGAAAATAGCCAATTCCAAAAATGGGAATTAAGATTAAAAGTGCAATTATTTTTTTTGTATTTGCTGCTCCATAATTTATTGCAAGTGTATTGGCACCTATTTTTTTATCCCCATCATAGTCTTCTAAGTCTTTAATAATTTCTCTTATTAAAGTAATAATAAATGAGAATCCAGCATAAAAAAGAATGATGTAGAAGATAATTTTAGATCCGTCTTCAATTTTCTTTCCTACAGGAATTAAATCAAAAAGGGCTAGAGTAATAATACTCAAAGCAGTTAAAAAAGCCACTTGAAGATTTCCGATTAAAAATGCAGTTTTATAATTTTTGGAGTATCTCCATAGGCTGAAAGCAAAAAAGATAAAAATAAATCCAAACCACCATCTATTTACTTGATAGGCTGCATAAAAACCGCTAGCTATGCCTATAAAATTAAGCATGTAATATGCTTTAATAGCGGATTGCTTTCTTATTTTTTTTTCAATAATTCTCGTTTCTGGCTTATTAATTTTATCTATTTCAATATCATAAATATCATTGATAATATATCCGCCAGCTACAATAGCTATAAGAGCAAATAAATAAATGCTAAAATCAATATTTGAAAGATGTATCGCTGAATTTATTAAGTAAGCGTTAATAAGGAAAAATTTAATAAGGACTTGTATTAAAACAATAATTAATAAGTTCTTAAATCGAATTAATTTCAGAAAAGAACTCAAGTTAGACATTGTTTTTCATTATTGAATCGCTAATTAATTTATAGATTTCTTTTGTTTCTTTATCTGATAGCTTCTTAATATGACTTTCAATAATTTTTTTATCTTTTCTTTTTGCAGGGCCTGTTTGTACTTCTGAGGCTTTGTTTTTATTCAGTTTTTTTACTGTTTGATTTATTATTGGAAGTAATAGTTTAAAATCAATATTTGACTGAGTTAAAATTTTATCAGCAATTGCAAACATATGATTGCTAAAATTACAAGCAAAAACAGCAGCAATATGTAGTTGTTTTCTTTGCTCTGAACTCATTTTTACTACTTTTTTTGATAAGTTATTTCCAATATTCAGTAGCTCTTTTTCAAACATTTCATTATTAGCCTCAATGCAAATAGGGGTTTTAGAAAAATCTAAACTTACTTCTTTATTAAATGTTTGTAAAGGATATAAAACGCCATAATTTTTACACTTGTTATCAAAAACTTCCAATCCAATACTGCCTGAAGTGTGTACAATATTATTGACCTTTATTTGCTGTATCACAGCTTCTAAGGCATCATCTTTTACAACTACTATATATAGATCGGCATTTTTTAGATTTTTGAGTTCGTCTGTAGAGGTGCTATTTAACTTTTTGGCAAGTATATCGGCATTTTTTAATTGTTTGCTCCATACTTGTTTTATCCTATATCCTTTATTTACAAGGGATAATCCTAAATGTGTAGCTACATTTCCTGAGCCAATGAGTACAATGTTTTTCATCTGAAATAATGAGATACAAACTTAAGAATAATTCGTAATTTTGCGCAATAATTTTCAGATATGATAAATAGGATAATAAAGTTTCTTACTTCAATGCAGTTAATGACGGTACTTATCTTATTATTTGCTTTTTCAATTGGTTACGCAACTTTTATTGAGAATGATTTTGGTAGATCTAGTGCAAAAGCACTTATTTTTAGTGCTTGGTGGTTTGAAGCTATTTTGATTCTTCTGGTGTTGACTTTAGTTTACAATCTGATTAGATTCAAACTTTTTAGAATAGAGAAAATAGCCGCTTTAACTTTTCATTTATCATTTATTGTTATATTACTAGGTGCTGGAGTTACTCGTTATATTTCATATGAGGGAATGATGCATATTAGAGAAGCAGATGCAACTAATGTATTTATATCTGACGATACATTTCTTCAAGTTCATATTGACGATAGATTACAACAGTATAAGTATGATAAGAAATTATTTTTATCTGGGATTACATCTAATAATTTTGATATAAATGTAAATTTTAAAGATCATGATATTAGTATAGAATCTGTTTCTTTTTTACCAAATGTAAAAGATTCTTTGTTTGTTGGAATCAAAGATGGAAAAACTACATTACATCTTGTAGTTCCTGGAGAAAATGGGATGCAAGATGAATTCTTAGGTGATGGTGAGCAAAAAATGATAAAAGGGGAATATTTTACATTTAACAATCCTAAGCTTGGAGCTATCAATTTTTCCTCTGAGAATGAAATTATAAAATGCAGTTCTCCTTATAGCGTTTCTACAATGAGTATGCTAACTCGTGAAGTGAATGAATATGATTCTTTGAATAGCTTTATTCTTAATAAGAAAACATTACACACAGCAAATGACTTGAACTTTGTTCTTAAGGATATTCTTGATAAGACAAAGAAGATTCCTGTAAGCGCTTCAAATGTTATGAAAGATGGTAATGAGGATGCCTTAATTGTTAATGTTAAAGTTAATGGTGAATCTAAAGAAGTTATTTTATATGGAGGAAAAGGATATGCAGGAGCTGATAATGTCTTTGCTATTCAAAATCTTAACTTTAAATTAAGTTACGGCTCAAAATATTATACCACTCCATTTAGAGTTAAGTTAAGAGATTTTCAATTAGATAGATATCCAGGATCTGAGAGCCCAAGTTCTTTTGCGTCTGAGGTTTCTATTTTAGACGGGGAAAAAGTTTCTGACCATAGAATATTTATGAATAATGTATTGAATTATAGAGGTTTTCGTATGTTTCAATCCTCATATGATAAAGATGAGAAAGGGACGATTCTATCGGTAACCCATGATTGGTGGGGGACGCTTATTACTTATATTGGTTATTGTCTTTTAGGCCTTGGTTTTATTCTAGTTTTCCTTACTAAACAAACAAGATATAAAGCCCTTTCAGAGAAACTTAAAAAACTGAGCACTATTATTATCTTACCATTTGTTATGAGTACAACTGCCTTTGCAAATGACAGTTCATCTGTAACTAAAGAGTATAGATTTAATCCTGATCATATCTCAAGATTTGATGCTCTTGTAGTGCAAGACAATGGTGGGAGATTTAAGCCAGTTCATACCCTAACTTCAGAGTATCTACGAAAGATTTATGGCAAAGATAACTTTGAGAATCAAACAGCTACTGAAGTAATTTTAGCAATGATGTACAATCCAGTTAATTGGAGTAAAAAACCCATTATTACGGTATCGCACCCAAAATTAAGAACGTTGCTTGGAAGTAATGATATAGATTCAAAAAACATCAGAGTTTCTTTTAATGATTTTTTTGATGCCAATGGGCAGTATCTTTTAGCAAAAGATGTAGAATTATCTTACGAGAAACTACCAAAGGATCGAGATCAGTATGATAAAGATCTGATAAAGGTAGATGACAGAGTAAATATTTGTTTTGCAATTTATGGGAGTGGTATTTTTCGATTTTTTCCTTTGCCAAATGATTCTAATAATACATGGCTGACCGATATGCAATCATCTGAGTTTAGAGGTAATGATTCTCTTTTTGTATCTAATATTATTCCTATGTATTTTCAAGGGGTCAAAGAAGGATTGGAAACAAATAACTGGACAACTGCTGATACCATCATTAGTTATATCCAAAAATTTCAGTTAAGATATGGGGCTGAGGTATTGCCCTCACAAACTAAAATAGATTTAGAAATTACTTATAATAAACTAAAAATATTTTCTCGCTTGTTCCTGTTTTATTTTTTAGTTGGAGTGCTCTTACTTACAGTAATTATTATCAGTTTATTTAATAATAATAAGTGGATAACTCGTCTTATTCAGCTGTTTAAATGGCTAATAATAGTTGGTTTTATTGTTCATATAGCCGGATTAGCATTAAGGTGGTATATTTCAGGGCATGCCCCTTGGAGTAATGGTTATGAGTCTATGATTTATATAGCTTGGGCTACCATATTCTCGGGAATTATTTTTTCCAAAAAATCTCTACTTACTTTGGCTGCCACTGCTGTTGTTTCAGGATTGCTTTTGATGGTGGCACATCTTAATTGGCTCGATCCTGAAATTTCTAATTTAGTTCCAGTACTTAAATCATATTGGTTGATGATTCATGTTGCCATTATTACAGCATCTTATGGTTTCTTGTCCTTAGGAGCAATTCTTGGGTTAATAGCCCTTTGGCTGATAATTTTTACAACTTCAAGCAATAAATCTAAATTGAAAAATACCTTAGCTGAACTTACTATAATAAATGAAAAGACTTTAGAGATTGGTTTATTTATGCTAGCAATAGGAACATTTCTTGGTGGGGTTTGGGCTAATGAATCATGGGGTAGGTATTGGGGCTGGGATCCTAAGGAAACATGGGCATTAGTAAGTGTTCTAATTTATACTTTTGTATTGCACATGAGGTTTATCCCTTCTTTAAAAAATCAACTTGTGTTTAATGCAGTGTCCATGTTTGCTATTTGGACAATTATTATGACTTATTTTGGGGTTAATTATTACCTTTCTGGTTTGCATTCTTATGCAGCAGGAGATCCAATGCCAATTCCTGTTTTTGTATATTATTTACTAGCTTTGATGATTGTGACAGCAATTCTTGCTAGAGTAAAATTCAAAAAACACTATTAATGATAAAGTTAGATATTCTAGTTTTTGGAGCCCATCCTGATGATGTTGAACTAGGATGTGGAGGCACTATAATAAAAGAGGTTCAGAGTGGAAAAAAAGTTGGTATTATTGATTTAACTAGGGGAGAACTGAGCACAAGAGGAACAGCTGAAAGCCGGGATGAGGAAACCAATCAAGCAGCAGCCATAATGGGAGTTGCTATTAGAGAGAATATGAATTTTAAAGATGGTTTCTTTAAAGATAATGAAGAACATAAGCTAGCTCTGATTAAAAAAATAAGACAGTACAGGCCCGAAATTGTAATTACTAATGCACTTTCTGATAGGCATCCAGATCATCCAAGAGGATCACAGATTACTATTGATGCCTGTTTTTTAGCTGGTTTAGAAAAAATAGAAACAGGTCAACAAACTTGGAGACCAAGAGCCATTTATCATTATATTCAATTCAATAATCTTACACCTGATATTGTTGTAGATATTTCAAACCAAATGGATTTAAAAATTAAAGCAGTAAAAGCATATAAAACCCAATTTTACAATCCAGACTCTAAAGAATCGGAAACTATTATATCTTCTAAAGATTTTTTGGAAAGTGTAAAATATAGAGCGCAGGATTTAGGCAGGCAAAGTAATTGTAAATATGCTGAAGGTTTTATAGCTCATCAGCTACCAAAAGTTGATTCACTTTTAGAGATTAAATAAAAAAGCCGAGCTTTTGCTCGGCTTTTTTTAATTTTATGATTAAAGATTAATTCGTTTTAAAAACCTTTTTCCCATTAATAATATAAACTCCTTTTGGCAAATCAGCAAAATTTGATTTCCACTCTCTACCAAGTACATCAAATATTCGGTTGTCATTCACTTTAAAACCATCTTCAGTCTCAATGATGGCAGTTGTACTACCATCAAATAAACCAGCTGTATCAATTTCTAAGTAGACGATCGCATTGTAATCAACCATATCCTCATCACCATTTACTGCTAATCCTGGCTCAAAATCTAATTGGTATACAATTCTTATTTTATCATCTACTATAGGGCTCATAGATCCATATACACATTCTTGCATTCCAGCCCAGTCGTCATGCGGAGTTACATCTACTGGAGTTTTCCATGTTGTACCACCATCTTCTGATTTAGTGACATAAATATGTCTAAATACTTGTGTGCCATT
>JACKQG010001961.1_pt1 | contig 27639 bp, 23 predicted proteins | sample 8237621 | NCBI WGS metagenome assembly JACKQG01 (sample SAMN15677084, study PRJNA649215) | marine metagenome | biome: marine; feature: Black Sea; material: saline water; isolation source: suspended particulate matter (SPM) from the Black Sea western gyre | collected 2013-06-09/2013-06-10 | depth... | reverse complement strand
TAAGAGCAACGAACTCTATGATTTAGTACCAGAAACCCTCGATCATTGCCGCTGCTTCGGAGGCGGAGTGATTTTTCAGTTGGGAGTAAATCGAAACGGCGTTGCTTTCGATGTGCCAGTAGACCTTCACTCCATAACCCTTATAACGCGTTCGCCATTCGGTCATCAGATTCTGAGCCCAGGCTGAAAAACGCTTGCCATCAGAAGCACAGGCGTTTCCCTCTCCCCAAATTAGAGGGTTACGGAGGGAGAAGATGTAATTAACAACAGCACTGATGGCGTTGCGTAGAGCTTCGGGTGAAAAATAGGTTTTCCGAACATATAGAAGTTGATCATACGAATACTTGGTGTTGGCGTTGGCTATCCGCATAATATTTACTCTCCTGTTTGATGCAAGATCTTGGTTAAGGACTTGGGATGAATCGCTGATTGCTTCAGTTTAGTTTGCTTCACTGCGTTCGCAACGTTGACTTTGACTTCGACTTTAGGCACTTTAGCTACTGTAAGCCGAAGGCGTCAGTGAGCGAAGCGAACACTTCAGACACTTTAGGCACTTTATTCACTCCGCTTGCCTCGTCTCTTCAATCACACTCTGCATCCGCTTGTTCGCCTCAAGCCAATCGCTGATTAGGTTGACGCGGAAGCCGAAGTGTCCATCGCGTTCGGTTACAACGTCGCGCTTTATCAGGTTATCCATCGCGGCTTGCCAGTTTCGATCGAGTTTGTAATCGCGCAAGACATCCAAGATTTCAGAGCGGGTTGCTATTCCGTCTCGGCGGAGGACGATGTGCAACGCCATCATGAACAATTGAGCTTCGGGAGGCGATTCGCGCCAGAGGTAGTCGATGTGCACCTGTCCAAATTCCACCACCTCACTGATGACGTTGTTCACGTCTTCGATGGTGATATAGTTCACCTGGCGCTCGTTACGGTAGTTCACTAACGAATGGCACAGCAGTTGGGTGAAGTGCGGGTGGCAGCCGGTCGTGCGCAGAATTTTCTCCACGGCAAGCGCGTCGTAATCGAAATAATCCTTCACCGGCTCGCGGATAAGCCGTTCTGCTGCTGATTCTTCCAAAAAACTGATGGTTTTGTACAGCGCAATATTGAACAAAATCGACCAGTAGTCGCCGACCATCTCTTCCAGCCGATGCGTGCCGGAGAAGATGAAATTAACTTTCTCTTCGTGCTGCATCAGATTCCGCAGGTAGCCGAAGATGCCGGCGTCGAGTTTGCCTTCCCGAACCAATCGTTCGAGGACTTCGAACTCGTCGAACATCAGTAAAAGGCCGCGCTCATCGCTCTTTTCCAACGCCATATCCAGAAATTCATTGCGGAAGTAAGCACCGGGTTGTTCCTTGAAATCCGCCGGTCTCGGACGTGGCAATCTGATGCCGGCGTTCCGGAACGCCCGATAAATCTGGAAGGCGAGGTTGCTCAAGAAAGCGTCCAGCCCCTCGTCAACCATTCCCTGCACATCAATTAGAACGGGAATGTATTCGTCGGCCAGGACGTGCTGCAACTGGTAGAGAATGGAGGTTTTGCCTGTCCGCCGATAGCCGTGTAGAATGATGATATTGTCCCGAGTTTCGCCCCTCAGATTTTGGCGGATAAACTCAAAGGTCTCTTCTCGTCCGACAAATGGGTCTTCCGGACGCAACGGTTTTCCAACAATGTATGGATTAGGAGCTTGGCGAAATTCCTTTTCTTCCTGTTGAAGCAATTGGACGGTATCCGCAAATTCCTGCCGGTTGCCTTCGCGACGTTGGTCATCGTATTCAATGACAAAATTGACGCGCCAGCTAGTAGTGCCGCTCTCCGTAGCCGAAGTCGCCAAGACTTCGGGTTCCGTAAGAGCCTGCATTTTGAGCGAAAATTCAACCTGCGCCCGGCGTCCCTGTAGAATCGTGCTGACTTCCTTTTTGTAGAGCGAACTGTCAGTTTGCCCTACAGATTCAAGCGCTACCGTCACATTTTCCGCATGTCCCCGTCCGACGTTGACTATCTCCAATAGTAGCGTTGCGCTGTCTATACGGACGATTTCCTTCGTCTTCAGTTCAGGACGCAGTTGAGCGGTGCTTTGAAGTTCGGTCAGGGCGTTGCCGATGCCTATTCTCCACCGGTGGATGATTTCGGCCAGGATGTCCAGTTCCGGCGGGAATACGTTTTTACTCAAGTCTCGACTGGTCTCTTCGAGAATCCTGATGGCGCCGTTCAAGTATACGATCTTGTCTTCGACGTTCTCGACGCGCTCATTTTTGCGCACGTCAGTGGCTACCTTGCTGAGTTGTTTCAGCGATTCGACGCATTCTGCCAACGGAAAACCGGAACGCTCAGCGACTTCGCGCTCCAAATTTTCCAAGCTTTCCGTCATCTCCGTCGCCAATGCGGAGATGGAGCTTACGGTATCCGCCCGATACGCAGTCAAAAGCCATTCGTAGACCGTTGCGACCTGGGCGTTCCATTCCAATTCCGCCGGTTGACGGAAGGCGTCAACCGCGCCTGCTAATGCGACATCAAATTCATCCTTTCCGGTAATCTGCGCAAAAGCGTTGAAGCGGATGGCTAAATCTTCGTGGTCATCTAAGCGAGCGAGATGCGGCAATATCGCAACTGCTTTTGCGCCAAAAGGCAAAGATTTATCCTGCATCAGATGATACGTTTCGGGGTACATCAGTTGCGGCGCAGGAACGATGTTCCGGTTGTAGAAACGCCGGGCGATAAAATACGGCATCTGCATATTTTGGAGTCTCAAACCATCCAACCTCCCCGGTTCGGTTCTGATACGTCGCGTTCAAATCAATCTCATCTTCTGGAGGCTGACTCGTCTCGAAATCACTGATGTTGTTCGATGCGATATCAAAGCCTCCGATGAATGCCCATTGCATCTCTCGTAGAGCTTGTTTCGGCGGCGCTTTAGAGACCATGAGACTTGCAACGGCTAACCGTCCCTCACTCGCCAGCCGGAAATCCGAACGATAAGGTTGCTGATTGGCAAAACGCGCATTGGGGATGTGAAACGTCACGGTCTGCCAGTGCCCACTTCCGGATAGTGGTTCACGAAGACTTTGCGACACACCGCCGTCGACGTAGAGATTGCCAGCGTTTTCATCGAAAACCTCAAGCGTCACATACATTTCGTGCGGTGGCCTATCAACAAATCCATCATCCACATCAAAGTAGAGATACTGTCCGTTGGAAAGATTCCTGCGGCAAACTTTTCCTTCAATAATCGCCGCTTCGTATCCCCCGTCACCGGCGTTGGGCATCCGGATGCCGTCCACGTTTTGCTCGCCCATGACGATGGAAACTGACTCGATTTCACCCTCCTTTGGCTTCGTAGGGAACATTCGCAACGGCTTAGGGGCGGTGTGCCCCTGGTCGTCAACGACATCAATAGCATAAAGATAAGCTCGGGGAGTCGGGTCGAGATATTCGTGAAACGTGAAACGTGAAACGTGAAACGTGAAGGGGGTGATTGGTTGATTCGTCAATCCGTCGGCTTGTTGGTTCGCGTTCACTTCAGCAATCTTAGTTAGATCTTTTTCGGAAGTTCCTCGGAGGACATGGTACATCACCGCATCTGGCGCAGGCGACTCCCACGTAAGTTCGACACCCTTACTTCCTACGCGCTTTACCTGCACGTATTGCAGAGCTTTGGGGGGAGTGGTGTCCTGTCCCACTGTAATTGACACTGGTTGGGAAGGTTTGGATTTCAACGTGCTGGCGGCAACGGCAATGACGGTGTAAGCAATCGTTGCGCCTGGTTCCGCATTCAGATGGATATATGTAGGTGCAGGCTCCAAACCAGCCCCTACATTACCGATTTTTCCTCATTTGCGAAGACTTCATAAAACTGAACGCGCTCATCGTCCGACGGGGTCCAACTGATGGTGACATCATTTTCGCCCGCGACGGGTTTGGCAGCAACGTTTTGGGGCGCGGACAGCGGCGCGTCGGAGATGATGGAAACTCCGCCCCCTTGGCTTGCGCGAATCACCGCGCTGTCGGCAGCCAGTAACCGCACTGTAAACCGGAGGTTCGCCGCCGGAGTAGGGCCAGCGATTACCTCTAAGTTGACAGTAAGCGCCCCCACTTTGGTGATACCCTTCTCCAGTTGAATCCGAAGAGTGGATGCCTCTGATGTGGAAGAGACTTTAATCGGTCGCGCGTCGAACATCACATCGTCGGTTACCCTTGCGCTTGAGGAGCGAAACGCTTGGGGAATTTGAATCTCAATCATCTTAATCGGTTTGATGACTTCGTGAGTTCCAATTCCTGTCGTCAGCACAAACTGTCCTTTCTGATTCACAGGTACCGTGTTGAAACCATCCACCGTGTCAATTGCCATCGGTAAAGAAAGATGTTTGAGGTCAGATTCGACAATCTCTGCCCCACCGTATAGAGTACCATCATTGCGATTGGGAGACAGATCCTCTGCTGTGCCATCGTCGAAATTCCAGTAGCCGACTAAGCCCGCTTCATCTCCGGTCAGCGTGGTATTCATGGTCGCTTGAATTTCTTCTGGCGTTCGGGCGTAGTTAAAGATACGCACTTCGTCGATTTGCCCGGCAAAATTGGAATGTGCTTGCACCTCTTCTTCGTGTGAACCGCCAATCCGGAGGGGAAGTGTACTGATATGAATGTCCTTCCCAAAATTTCGATTTGCAACTTCAGTTCCGTTGAGCAATATTTTCATCACGCCATTTTTCCCATCAATAACGCCAGCGATATGATACCAAGTATTAAAAATAACGGTCATGCCAATATCCTCATCGGCGCTCCTGGCGCTGACCCCGACGGAAAAGAAAATGCCGGCGAAACCTACCTGATTTACGGAAATACAAAAACAAACATTAGCGGCGTGCTGGAACCCGCAAAACTTGATATGGAACAATGCGTGCTGATAAAGGGACAAAATGCTGGGGGTTCTTCTGGCGTGAGCGTCTCCAGTGCTGGTGATATTGACAATGACGGTTATGCAGATATCCTCGTCGGTGCTCCTGGTGCTGATGCCGGCGGAACCTACCTGATTCAATTTAACCTGAATTACGTTATGGGTAAAGAGATTCCTCCACCGCCGGGAATCGGGGAGTTTCCCGAGGGAGGGCCGAAAACTGATCCAGAAGCAATGACATTCTGGCACAATAAGAAGCTCTACGCCTTGAGAAAAGGGCCATGTACCATAACGTGGGAAGACAAAAATGGAAACATTTTTGCTGAGATAGATGCTACGTTCGTATGGGATGATAAGGATTACCAGATACACGTTGCTGACACACCAGCGGTCAATCTGACCCCACAGGGCAGTGAGTATAACTGGGTAATACTCCCGGAAACCAACCCCAAAGCAGGAGTAAGCATTTCCAGCGGTGTCTTCTCAGCGAGTGGCGCCGGATTTTCTCTGGAGACTGACACCGGAAACAGCCTGCTGATGTTTAGCAGCGATGAAAAACCAAATCCGAATACAGAGAAGATTAGCTTCAAGACGGTGAAAACCATCCGCTGGGACAACCCTAATTATCTTGGTGAGGATGTCGCCATTTTCGGTGAAGAGATACTCGATACTAATTACCACAACACTGACTGTGGTAGTCCCTGGGTTCTCTCCACAGATGCAAAATACAGCACCGAGGTTTACGACCGCGACACCCACACTGGGCGCATCTTCCCCATCTATGAAAAGAGTAAAACCGCGGAAGACGAGCAAAAAATGGTCGTCGTCTACTATGAGAAAGACAACTATGACATCGACTGGCCCTACAAGCCGGTACATTACAACCTTAAGTGGACGGAGACTCCCCAGATACACGTTGCTACCGTCAAGGTAGATGCGAACCCCAATTTCCCCCCTGATTTTCTCTACATAAACATTAAGTACACTGATGATAATACGCTTCTGAAAGAGGGTCCTATTAATTCAGGTGACGGCAGTCACCCTCAATTTTTTAGTCCGGCGGGGCCCGGCCTAAGCCTGCTGATGTTTTGCAACGATGCCGTGCCAACTCCGGAGACAGAGAAGATCTTCTTCAAGACGGTGAAAACAGTCAACTATAACCACTCCGAACATCTTGATGATGTTGACATCAATGTAGGCGATGAGATACTTGACGCTAACTACCACGGCTCTGATTGCGATAGTCCTTTAATCTTTTTCCCGGACAGCCGCTACTGCAAAAAGGTATACCACCGTCCACCCAAGGAGCACTACGACCGCATTGGACGCATCTTTCCCACTGATGAAAACGGAGACAGAGATGATCAGAAAATGGTCGTTGTCTACTACCAGAAAGATGAACTTGGCATCCAGTGGCCTTACCAACCGGTACGCTACGAACCTAAGTGGTCGGTGGACCAGATACACGTTGCTGAAGTAGCCGTTAAGTTGGCACATCCGGACTACGGCTATATAGAGGTAGAGAAGAAAGTCAACACGGACGCCCAAGTTCAGGACAAAATATTCACCGTAACTCAAGTGGTTGAACCAGGTCTGAGCCTGCTGATGTTTTCCCAATTCAAGCCAGAGCCGTCAGACGTAAAAGGTAAACTCATCACCTTCAAGACCGTGAGAACACTCGAATGGAACGGTAGTCCCAGCGAAGGCTACCCACCCGAGGAACATCTCGTCGACAATGTCCCTACCGTTATCGGAAAAGAGATACTCGATACTTCCCTCCACGACACGGCTTGCGGTCCACCCCTTGTGTTTTTCGAGAGCAGCCGCTACTGTACTGATGTCTACTTACGCAAAAACCACCACGACCGGGAAGGTCGCGTCTTCCCTATTGATGTAAACGGCCCAGGCGAAGAGCAGAAAATGGTCGTTGTCTATTACCAGAAAGACAACCTTGGCATCGACTGGCCCTACAAGCCGGTGCGATACATACCTGAGTGGTTGGTGGAACAGATACACGTTGCTGAGAGTCCGGCGGTCCATCTCAATGAATTTGGCTGGAAAGAGATACAGAGAACCGAAGCGGGAGCGATAATTACCACCGAAGGTTTCGAAGCGAGTGGCACAGGTCGAACCCTGCTGAGTCTTTCCAGAGGCGACAAGCCAACGCCGGGTAATCCAGATGGTATCATCTTCAAGACGGTGAAAACCGTTCGCTGGAACAACCCTGAACATCTTGGTCATGCTGATGCTCCCATCGGTGAAGAGGTACTTGACCCTGAACTCCATAACATTGACTGTGGCTCACCTTTTGTGTTTTTAGGCGGCCACTACGTCGCGGATAATCCGGATTCGATGGGAGATTTCAACCATCCCGGCTACTACAACCGCGAAGCACGCACGGGGCCCATCATTCCCGTAAACCGAAAAAGAGAGGTAGAATCCAATGAGAACCGACTTGTCGTTTTCTACTACCAGAAAGATGACCTTGACATCGACTGGCCCTACAAACCGGTGCTCCACTATCCTGACTGGCCGGCAGAACCCGACAATATCGTCCTCGCCAGCGGCGCTGGGTCGGGAGAACTCACGTGGCGGAAAGAGTCAATAGATATTTACCGCCAGCCAGAACCCAATCTCCCCGGCTATAACCCTAATGAGGAACACGCGCTCACAGCATCTTCAGTCGCCTATGCTCTGCGTAATGACCTCGGAAACCCCGACACTTCCGAACCCTACGTCCTCGTGAAGTATCAGGATAATGAGGATAACTGGAGGATTAAAGTCTACCAGGTGGTGGCAGAGCAACCATCATTAGGACCTGAGTATACAACCGACCACATGAGGCAGGTCTGATGATTCAGCCACCTCCTCCCTTGACCTATTGCAAAGATGAGAGCGAATTAGATGGTCCTTACTGGCAAGACCGCGAAGGGGACTACTGGGCAAGGGCCGCTGCTTTTGACGCAAACGGCAATGAAACAACAGTTGATATCGAGGCATACTACTTCTATCATGTGCGCGACTACTTCGACTTTCCGCTTAATCCAGAGCCTCCGGAAGTAGAAGAGTGCATCCCTTGGTTGGATATGGCATATGGATTGTATTTTTACGCAAAACGACGTTAGCTTATAACATTTTATCCGACCCAATTATGAATTAAAAATTTAAGAATTATGAATGATTTATTCGGTATATGATGGACTTTACAAGAGCAGATAATTTTATAAGAACTGTTTTTTTCTCTGCGAAAAAAAAAAATCCTAATAGCAGATAATGTTGTTAAAAAGTTGGGTATTTTCGATCAAAAAAGGCCAATTTATCAGGGGTTATCTCTCGGCATATGATGAAAAATTTCTCCTCAGCAATAAATTTGAAGTCAGCAAAGGGAAGTTCGAATGAGGAAGGCGTCGTGGAAAAAGTGTAGGCATGCGGAAGGCGAACGGGAGTGCTCGCACCGCGCAGTCCTTCACTTTTCATCGCACGCTCGCTAACAGGCGGGTTTAGTCTTGGTTATCTGCGGTGACAAAACCCGCCTGTTCGCAGATAACCATCACCGGGCGAAAAGAATTAGTCGGAAAACCAGTAAAATTATATGCTATTATGAAGCCTGCGAACCTATCCTAAAATTCAGCATTCATAATTTATAAGTCATAATTTGCTCTATACTTATGAATAAAATTATCAGCTAACGTCACTTTTCGCACAGATACAATCTATACCCCGCAATGTAAGAATATCAACCGCGCGGGAGTGCTGCCAAACATCGCCTACCTGAAGCGCTGTCAACTCAGAAACCCGCGCTCCTATATTGATGCCCAACAAAAAAAGGCATTTATCTCGCACTGCGTACTTCCCGCAAAACGATTGGCTAACAGCTTGAATCTCTTCTGGCGTCAAGGGGCGCGCGCCTTTCATTCTTCATTCCCTCCTGAAGTTTTACCCCCCAAGATAGCTTGCGGTGTTCCTTCGGTCTTTTTAGTCTGTTCGTACTTCTTTACGAAGTAAAGGAGTACGAACAGACAATGCCTCTATAATTTCCGCCCCATTTCCGACTTTCTCCACCTCGGCGACTAATGAGGACAACTTTTCAAGGATTTTAACCCAATCGACAAAGATATACCTGTCGTCTAATGATTTGGTCACTACTTTATTTGCTGACAACACGGAAAGAACATCAGTGATGACTTGCCGCGCTGTTTCGTCGGAGAGAGACAACTGATGTTTTAGGTCTTCCATCAATTCGTTTGGATGCGTCCCCTCAGCGTCCTTTGAGCGTCTGAGAATTTCAGCCAGCAGAAAGCGGACATTCTCTGCCCATTCAGGCTGAAACTGGAAATATCGCATCGCTAACAGCGTCCCCCGCGCCGTCAGAGAATACCAGATATTTTTGCCATATCTTTCTTGCCTCACCAAACCTGCATCTATCAGTTTGGCGATGGTGGCGCTCAATTGCGACTTGTGGGGCATCTCGATTTTTGATACCAATTCGCTTGCCGTCATTGCGCCTCGGTGGTGCAAGACATCGAGAATTCTCGGTCCGTAGGAAGTGCTCGTTGCGGCTTGAATCTCTTCGATGCGAGGTTGCGCTTTTGCGATATAATCACAGAGGGATGCGATTGTCGAAAGCTGTGCCAGATAATATTTGTCCTCTTTTTCCGCTGGGTCAGATGGTGAAATATGTTTAAGCACAACTCGGGACAATTCGCGCCCCAGCGCGTCAAGAGTCTCGGAAGCTCCCTCTGATAATAATGAATCGATGAACAAACGCTGGACATCGGAAACTGACTTTTTGATTGAATCAAGATTTCCCGTTTCAAAGCCCTCTTTGAGAGACTCTATAGTAGGTTGGTTCGAACTTTTTTCCGTGGCTGCTGTTTGAGCGGAATCCATAAAAAAAACCTCTTTTCATTCACTTCTCAGTTAAGAATGATTTCATTTAACATTTAGTTAATGTCATTGGTTAATTATAGCTTATATAATGTGAAAAATCAAGGAATTTCATTCTGAAAAAATTATTCAGTGACTTCCAGGCCACATTTCCCACAAGGATTCTCCAATTGGCAACCTTCTTCTAATACGTTCGCCAGGTCAAATATGAGATAGCGTTTTGGACAATCGCATCTCAGCCATCTCTCTCCGTTTCTGATTGGAATATAGATTAAAGAATTCCCTTTTAAAGACGAAACGTCTCCCACGATGACAGCTTCTGCGCCGACGGCTTCTCCCACTTTAGCAGCTGTATCTGGATTCACAACGCCGGTCTTTGCCCACCAAGTTTCATCAAGCAAATTGTAGATTCTCTCTCTTTCTACCACTTTGTAGAAGGTTTGTTCTTTGCCCAGCGTTATGACGATTGTACTTCTAAGCTCTTTGGCTATCTGTTTCAACTCGTCTAAGTTCTCGGTGCTGCGAAAGCCAAAATCTGATACTGCAAGCACTAGCTTATCGTTTTGTTCCTGCGCGTAGAGATTGAATAAATCGATGTTTAAAAACATTAAAGAGACGAGAATTGCTATGTATTTCAATGTGGTTACTCCTTCGTAATCGGCTAATTACCCACCTTTGCTAAAACTATATCGCCGACTATAGTTCCGATAAACACCGGATTTTGCGTCAATTCTGCTGATTGTGCTGAAACACTTTTGGGGACGTTTACACTCAGGTAGGGGAAGATTTCAAAGAGTGTGACAGTGGAATCGCCGTTGCTGTCTGCTTCGCCGCGCAATGCCTTGAGCAGGTGGTGGGTGAAAATGCCATGCTCCAGTTTGGGCATTTCAAAAGAAGCTTCGTTAGCTTGACTCGCTGCTATGACAACTCTGCCAAGTCCGGAGAGTTGTCCGTAGACGTTCGTTCCGGCTTTCAAAGGCAGTTTGGAGATGGTTTTGATGTTGCTCATATCTGTCACTCCGCCGCTGTAACAGCTATCAATGAAGAAAATCAGCTTATTGGATTGCACTCGGTCCAACATAGAAGGCGCGTTCTTTCTCTGTATCTGCGGGCAGACGTTTAGACCTGCTTCCACGCTCTACCCCTTTTGTTTTCAATACCTGCGTTTGACTACTACAACCGATGGTTAGAAATATTAACGCCATTAAAATAATGCGCCTCTGTGAAATAGTTCTGATCAGATTCATCTCATTAATCCTGATTTAGTTTAGCCAAATACTCCCGCGCCGCATTTGCCCAGACGCCCTGGCTATCAAGAGTGAGATACCGATTCCACTCGCGAATAGCGTCTGCCTTTTGGGCAGTTTTTTGGTATGCGAGAGCATAGTTGTATTGGGCTTCGGGGAACTTAGGGTTTTGTTTTAACGCTTGTCTGAATGATTCGATTCCGCGCTTCCACTGTTTTTGCCGACAATATAACACACCTAAACCGTTATGCGCAAAGGCGTATTTAGCATCTGATTCTAAAGCCGCCAGATACTCTTTTTCGGCTTCAGCGAATTTGCCGATGTCTTGAAGCAGGTCGGCCATGTTTTTATGCGCTGATTTGTATGTTCTATCCTGTCGAAGCGCAAACTCAAAGTAATAGATTGCCGCTTCGATTTCCTTCATGTCGATTATTTTGGTCCCTGTCTTCGGAAATAAGATTGGCGGTAAAGATGTCCTTAACTCAATGTCAAGCTTTAATTTCCACTCGCCATGCGGAGAACTTTGGCACTTTCTCAACGCGTTTTGATAATGGGCGATGCCTATGTTATTGAGGGCTTGTTTATCATAAGGGAAATAAGCCAGAAAGTGGCGAAACTTTTGACTGGCCTTTGGGTAATCACCTGAAGTCAGTGCATTTACGCCCAGGCGGAATTGTCCATAGGCTGTTTTGACATCGGCATTGAGATACGATATGAGAGTATCCTTTCGTTGCTTCAAACTGGGATGGGCATCAAAAAAATCAAGATGGCCATCGGCATCTATTGCGGCGTTCCACCATCTTATCGCGGCAATCGGATTATATTTGGCTCGGTATGCTAACAGCGCACCATTCTTATCAGCGTATAACTCATCAACTCGGCTGATGCTTTGCTTCAAACTCCAAAGGTCAAATGCCTCGAAGATGTTTTCAAGCAATCCAATTGCTTCATTGGAACGCTCGACGTCTCGATTGATTATATGTGTAACTTCATGCCCTAGTATAAACGCCAACACATCATCAGCATCATCTAACTCCTGCTGAACAAATTTTAGCACACCTTTGGAGATAAAGATTTGCCCGTTTGGGAGGCTCCAGGCATTTTTATCATCATTGTCAATGATGGTAATCGAATATCCGCTACTGGTTGGCGGAATATTTGAAGTTCTGAGAATATCGTTTAGAATCCGCTCCAAACGTTCCTGCTGTTTTGGCTCAACCACTTTTGGATAAAGGTCAAGAATTCGGTTCGTAAGGTATTCATATCGCAATACGGGACTGCTTTTCTGCTCGTCGTCACCATTGTTGCTATCACTGATTAATTTTATCCATGTCTTTGCATGTCTGACCAATTCTCCTTCGGGATTAGATTCGATGGCTTTGCCGAAATAATCTATCGCTTGAACTTCTTCGCCCTCCTCAAAGGATATTAACCCAAGATAGTAGTATGCTTTCTGGCAACGTGGGTTCCTTTCAAAAGCGGCTTCCAACTGTCGTGTTGCATTCTCTAATTGCCCGGTATCGTGATACCAGATTCCCAATTGAACGCGAGCAGCTTCTACATCCGGCGCTTGTAGCCATTCTTTCTCCGATTTTAAACCGGTCTCATCATAGTAAGGAGTGGCTTCATAAATCGAATACAACACCCCGAGCCAATAGTGGGCTTCCTGTAAGGAAGGGGAGGCTGCTAAAATGTTATCCAAGAACAATTTAGCTCTAACATAATCTGGATGCCGTAGAAGAGCTATCGCGCGGTTCAACTGTATGCCGAGTTCCCCATATTCCAGTACGCGCAGATATTCTCTAACCTCTTCAGAAAACTCTCCGCCCAATTTCAGATACTCCTGAAAATTCCCTATCGCCTCTAATTTGTCAATTTCATCTTGCGATTGTTCGTATCGACGTTTCGCTGTTTTACCCAAACCATAATAACTTAGCGCGAAATTCGGGTCAATTTTAGACGCCTCGCTAAAAGCGATTCTGGCATTTTTAAGGTCGGATTCTTCAAGGTAAATTAGTCCCAGTCGCGCATAGCTCTCCTTGTGTTTTTTATCAATTTTCTTCACAACCTTATTTAAAATCCGAATCGCCTTGTCCCTTTGGGGCGGTTCTTGGCGAGTAAGTACAAAAGCCAATTTGTAATGATATTGTGGCTTCTGCTCATCGCGTTTTACCGCCTCCTCATAATATGCCATGGCGTCTTGCCAATTGCGAGCCAACTCTTTTTTCTGTCCCTCTTTATATGCAAGGTCAGCTAACTGCTTGTCGGTAAGCCCATCAGCGTATGCGCCATTTAAGATAACGCAGAAGATTAGCAAGGCAAAAAACGGTGCTAGATAAAACCCGATTGAACCTTTTCGAAGCAAACATAAACATCTCATTTTTGGTTACCTCTTTCCTCTTATAATTAACGGAGAAACCAATAATTATTGAGGAACGAAAGGCATATATTTACGGCAAAAAATAGTTCTTCTTCCCCAGTAAAAAATAGTGAATCAATGCAACTAAGCTTCGTAAACTCTTATCATTCGTTCCTCTATAAAAAAATATGAGTTGATATAGCATCTCATAAATCCGATCATGTATATAAAATTTTACGTGCTTTGTTCAATCAAGTCAAGATATTTTGGCTGATAAATGCAAAACTCGTATCTTCTGGCAAACACATGAACGCCGCTGCATTCACGACTATATAGCGGGAACGAAAGTAGTCTTAGCCTAAATATTTTGGGGAGAGAAAAATGATTGAGAAAAATAGGCGAGTGTGATATTATGGGAAATAGAATATATTTCACAACAGAGGTTGGTCTGAACAATGTCTTCTAAAAAACAACCTGTTATTGAATTCTTGGATGCTGTCATATCATCTCTGACAAAACAACAGCAAAGGCTGCTTTCTTTGAAGTTCGGTCAAGAGATGTCCAATTCCCAAATCGCTAAAGTGGCGCCGGCTTTAGGTTTGGACGAAGTACAAAGCGAAACAAAGGTATCTGAGTTGATAGGTGGGATGCTTGAAATAATTCAGATATATGAGCGAGAGTTAGACTCAGCAAAGAGAGTTCAGCAGAAATTGCTTCCCGATTCTCTCCCCAAAATCGACGACGTTGAAGTGGCTGTTCGTTATCAACCTTTCCTGGGCGTTTCGGGCGATTATTACGATTTTATTGCGATGGACGAAAGACGTCTCGGAGTCGCATTGGGAGATGTGTCAGGGAAGGGAATATCGGCGGCGCTTCTGATGGCTTCGGCGCGCGCCTCTCTGCGCGCTCACGCCAGAGCACATGATTCTACTGCCGAAACGTTGGGGCAATTAAACCAGATTCTTTTGAAGGATAGTATGCCAGAACACTTTTTAACCCTAATCTACGGTATCCTGGATACTAAGAGCCGCACGTTTAGCTATAGCAATGCTGGGCACAATCCGCCGTTGTTGTATAACCGGCACTCTAAAAGCTATCAAATGCTGGAAACTGGTGGAACTATGGTTGGTATCTTAGATGAGGCCGAATACGAAGAAGAGTCGCTCAATCTTAGTGAAGGAGATGTGCTGGTAATATACACCGATGGTATCGTTGAGGCTTGTAACGATGCTGAAGAACCATTCGAAGTACAGCGTCTGTGTGATATCGTCCAAGAAAATGCTCATCAGCCGGCGGAAAAGTTAATTGACCAAATCTATGAATTGGTTCTGGACTTTTGCGGCGAGTTGCAAGATGATGCCACTGTATTGGTATTGAAGGTTCAGAGAGGTAGATTGTGATAACCACATTTGCATTAGAAGCCAACCTATTTCGTTATGAGCCGGAGGATGCATTATGGGAAAACAATTACAAAACCAGAAATTTGTTTCCGCCGAAAACATAGAGGGTGAGAAAATGAGCAATATAGCTGATAGGTGTGATTTATACGGTGGTGAATTGAAGCCCGGCAAGACCACTTTAGGAGTCTGGCGTGGTGAATAGTTGCTTGTCATCCGAGATGTCCCGGCAGATGTGTGTCAGCAATGCAACGAGGCTTATCTTTCCGCCGATGTTTCTGAACGACTCGAGCACTTCCTGGATGAGTATCATCGCCATTAACCAGAGAAATACCTTGCTGTGCCTCAATATCAGAAAAGTAGGACATTGTCAAAAATAGCTCTTTAAAAGGAGAGAAATTAGATGCCTAGAACAGAAACAATAGAAAGCTTTGCAGAAAAAGTTCCAACAGAGTTCAAAGAAGATGTGAAAAAAGCTATATACATACTGAAAGATACGGGATGTAAAGAGGTGTATATTTTTGGCTCCCTTGCCAAAGGTGAAGCCACGAAAAAATCTGATATTGATTTAGCTATCAGGAATTATCCCGTAAAGAAATTCTTTCATATTTATGGCAAGCTTTACATGGAATTAGCACATTCTGTAGATTTAGTTGATTTGGATATGGATGCTTATTTGGGGGATTATTTGGAAAAAGAAGGAGGGCTTGTACGTGTCTTATGAAAAGATTGTTTCGCAAGTTGAATTTGCTATAAGACAAGAGATTCGTCATTTAGAAATTCACAAGGATCTCTTAGATAAGTGTCAAACGACAGAACCAAATTTTGCTGAAATTTCAGCGATTGCGCTCTGTTTGCATGCTTTTTATAATGGAATAGAAGGGATATTTTTATCAATTGCTAAGGAAATAGATGAGTCTGTTCCAAATAGCCCTGGCTCACATAAGGAAATTTTAAATCAAATAGCTAGGGCTAATGATAAGAGGCAAGCTGTCATTTCTCTAAATTTAAAAGAGACGTTGACTGGCTACCTGCTTTTTAGGCATTTTATTAGGCACGCTTATCCGCATTTTTTAGAATGGAATCGTTTTTCCGAGTTGGCTTATGCGCTTCGCGAAGTTTGGGGACAAACCAGGCGTGAAATTGAAGCATTTTTGGAAACTTTAAAAGAAGCTGTAAATAAAAAATAATATATAATTCTTAATTCGTTGTTGTGATTAAATCGGAGGTAAAATCAATGCAAAAAACAATAACTCAACTTCTAATTCCGTTAGGTAGTTTTCAGTATTAAAGTTCATATTTCGGGTAGCGTCGGTCCCTGACCGATGCGGTAGCAGTCATCAGTAGTCAGGGACTACTGCTACCCCCACTACCCAAAACGTTAGGTTTATTTTTGAAAATTACCTAATTTTCGTAAAATTTTCTTATCTGTTCCTCTATAAAATAATAGGACGAAGTTGATATTCTAATCGCTATTCTAAATTAGAGTGTCGCACTTGGTTCACATTTCAGTATTGGTTGGTGTGAGCAATGAACGAAATTAAGTTTGCCAAGGATGTTCTGAAAGGAAAACCGCAAGCGCGTGCCAGTTTTAATGAACGATATACTGATGATATTCTCAGGGCGCTGGTTAAAAAATGCAGGCAATATTGTCAAATGCATTGTCCTCTTCGATTCCGAATCGACCAGGAGACTTTGAATGAGGTGAGTTGCGATGAATTAATGGAGATGTACTGTTTTAGCATTGAATATATCACAGAGAAGTCATTGAAATATTTTCGCGGGAATATTACACTCGACCATTGGATGAACGCCCAATTGAATATCAAAGGCGATTATTTCAAATATATGTTCAATGCTTATCTGGCAAAAAAATGCCCTATCACTGGTAAAGTGAGACGTCCTGATAGGTTTAAAGGGAAATGGTCGAAAAACCAGGAGAAGATTTATCAGAATTGGTTACGCGGCAAGAACATTCCAGAGATGGCGACTAGATTAAAATTGCCTGAAGCAGAGGTACACGAAATCTTTGGTGATTTGATAAACGATCTTGAGGAAGCAGGCTTGCTTGCCAAGTTGATTAGGCAGTTGGAAATTGAAAGGATTAATGCAAGACGCTGGCTCACTGACACCTACGTCAAAAAGGATGAAATAGAAGAACAAATGGAAGCAAACCCTGAAGACGAGGTTGCTGATATAGATAATTGGCCTGGCTGGAAACCTCCTAATCCTGATGATATCATGCTGATTAAGGTCCTTCAAGAGGCTTTTGCCATCGCTCTTGCTGAATTATCCGTAGTGGAACACCGCCTTCTTTCCCTAAAATTTGACCTCGATTATACTTTAGATGAGATTGCACAGGTTAGTGATGGTATGAATTTGGGTAACCTTACCGTAGCCAAAGTGGGACATCTAATTGATGATACGCTCAAGAAGATGCTTCCGACCATCAAACGCCAGATAGATAGAATAGATGATGTTAAGCTGAATTTAAGAAGCTTAAAAAGACTCCTAATGGAATGTGGAGTTAAAGAATTACCCAATTTTTGATAGGATGTGTCTGAAAATGAAATGCTTAGACCTTTTAGAGCTTATAGAATACAGCGAATTCGCATTAGATGATGCACGAATGGAACAAATAAAGCAACATTTAGAAAGCTGTCAAGCTTGTCAAGAAAAATATGAAGGACTGGAGCAAATGACAACTGCTCTAAGGACGCACTTCCGAAGCCAAACAAAAGTCAAAGGGGAAGATTGTCCCGATGACTCGGTTTGGGAAAAGTATGTAAAAAAACAGATGGCGCCACAAGAAGAATCGGAACTGAAAGAACATTTGGCAGAATGCGATTACTGCTTTGACGTCGCTGCCAAATTATTCAAAACTCAATTGGATGAGGCGGCAGTAGCGAATATTCAAACGCCGCAGTCGTTCCAAGAACGTGTTGAGGTAAAGTGGCCCAGACCCGGAGTTCTAACGCGGTGGTTACAAATTCTGCGTGAACACCTTTTTGCGCCCAGACTAATTGCGGCTTATGCTACTGCGGTTATTTTATTACTCGCTTTTTTCATCGGGCGTCCTTACATTTTACATAAGGGCGATAATATAGTGAAGACACCACTTCAGCAGATCCAAATTGGACAGCAGAACTATACCGTTTTCAATCTAAGCTTAAAATCAAGTCCGGATTTGAAACAGCCTGATGAGATGCCACAGCTCCCGCTGGCTGCTCTTTCAAGTTCTCAACATCGCCAGATGTTAGCGTTTCTATCCGTGCAACTTGCCAATGCATTAAAAGCCTTTTTTGAGTCTGCAGATGCAGAGCATTTGGAGCATATTCTAACTGAACTGGAAACTCAAGAGATTAAGCCGCTTACAAGGGAGATTGAGTTTGTCATCATAGAAACCTCCCTGCGTTCTCAGATTCAAAATGATAATTATAAAGAAGAACAGCGATTGCTAGTCTCTTTTCCAGAAGAAACGATTTTGAAAATTCAGGCTGCTCAATAGCTCCTCCGTTTGGCGAAAGGCAAAAAAATTCCGTAAATTTTTCTTATCCGTTCCTCATAAGTAACTATGAATTTGATTTTTGTCATTCTGAGCGCCAGCGAAGAATCTCTTTCCGTTGAGCGGAAGAGATCCTTCACTTCGTTCAGGATGACAGTTCTTATCCCTTTGTCTAACCTGAAGTGATGATAAAAAGTAAAGAATTGATTTCATACTTACTTACCCAAATTTTCAAAAATAAACTTACACTTTTACTTGCTATCAGGTATACTATGTTGTTTTTGTATTAAACATCAATGAATGGAGGTAAAAGAATATGAAACGAATAATTATAGCTGCAGTCCTGTGTTTATCTATCATAGGCTGTGGTCAGATGTTAGAAAATATGTCCGCAACAAATAAGCCAGAGGTTTACGATATGGATTGGTATCACAAGCATAACGGGTATGTCATTATGACTGTGACAGACACGCGCAACCAACCGGTTATGGAAGTTATCGCTATACCCATCAATTCCGGGGCGATTCGGCCCTTAATTCACGAGGAAGTTGAAGATGTCAGCCTATATCTCAAAAAAAGACTCCGGCAGAATCATCCGGTGATGTATTTGACGGTGTATGCACATAGAGATTGCATTTTCTTCTGGCCATCTCTAAAGCTACAGCAAGGGGCCGGTTATTCCGTGCCGACGAGTACACTACCAGCCGATAGTCCACTTGTTGCTGCTGCCGGTAGACTCTTTGACAAATACGGTGAGCGGCGTGTCAGAGAGGTCGACCAACGCTTGGGGTTGTTTACAAATCCATATACCGGTCGTGATATGTCTGAGTTAGAGAAAGAGATCGAACTGTCTCAAGGCGAAACGTTATCTGCAGTAACCATTTTTACCGGTGGGCTCCAGCTGGAAAAACCGTTCTATTTAATCTGTAAGGGACAGAGATATAATATGCGCGAAGGTGCCTACACCACACGCGAAGCTAGAAAAATGATGCAGATATATGCACTAGAAGAATAGAGCTTCCCGAAAGCATTTACCAAAGTCAAATTATACGTTTACAAAGAATATCTTTGAATCAGAAACCGAGTTTTGCCGCAAAAACTCGGTTTCTATGTATCCTAATCTATCTCAAAAAGAGTGATATTAGATGAAAGTAAATATTGCTAAGAAAGCATTCCTGGTATCTCTGAGTATTCATCTGTTGGTCTTCATCGTTCTATATCTGCTTCCTCACAAAAGAATAAAGGAAGAGGACATGAATAAAGCAACACTGGAAGTGGATATAGTTGAAAGTAAAGCCTTGCAGCCAGTTCCTTCCGCTAAACTAAAACCTACACTGTTGGATGCCAGACAAGAAAGGCTCATTTATAAAAAAGTCTCAACACCTGCCAAGCATCCAGAATCTGATAGTAAAATCGATGAAGTGCTCCAAACAGCCCCGATTAAACTGACAAAAAGCGCCACCAAATCGAGAGATTTCCCTAAAACAGATATAATGCCAAAGATTGATACGGCGGCAAAGTTGAAAGATCTATCTGATTCTAGCATTCCGGCGACTTTATCAACCCCAACTGATATATCTCCCGCTAAGGGTGTGAAGAGTACGCGGCAGGTTGTAGCTGGCAAAGGAAGCGGCGGCCTAGGAGACGGCGGTGGTAGCATGGTTAATTCTCATGGAGCTTCTGACGGAATTTCCATTGACAAGATAGACTTTGATATAACTAATAAAAAGGAGAGCATAGACCTCACAACAGGGTGGAAAATCAGAGATGGATTGGCGGCGATTGCCGATAAGATTATTGAAGTAAATCAGGTAGACCAAGCCAGTGGGTCAAAGGAAGTCGATGTCGTTTTCTTATTGGATGCTAGTGGGAGTATGAAAAATATCATCAAGAATGTGCTCCAATACATTGACTTTTTCATCCGTAACTTAGAGTCAAAGAAGATAGATTATGCTTTGGCACTTGTCAGTTTCGCGGAGCAAGGTCTGGAAACTGATATATCGGCTTTTGGGGTGACATTGGATGTGAATGCCTTCAAAGGATGGCTAGGTGGCATAGCTGCATATGGGGGCGGAGATGTCCCGGAACCTGGACTTGACGCCATTATGGCTGGCTTGCAAGACATTTCATTCCGCTCTGGAGCAAACAAAGTTTTTGTCCTCTATACTGATGCCCCATTCCACCCAAAAGATAAATACGGCAATGATGTTAAAGAGATACTGAACATCTTGAGAAATAATGCTGTTACCGTTCATGCGTTTAGTATCAAAGACCCACGTTTACAAAAGCTTGCCAGCGAGACCGGAGGAACATGGAGTGAAATCCCTGAAGAGATTCGTTTCGCTTCAGGGAAAGGATATAATCGAAAAGATAGAGTTAAATTTCTACCAGAGTTAGACCCCGACTTGGAGTTTTTGATGCAAGAAAAGAATAAACAGTTGGGTTTGACAGGGCGCGATCCTTTATTTTCCTTGGAGAGCTATGCTTATGACGATGACCAGAAACATAAGCCCAAGAGATTAGCAAACCTAATCTTGGGAATGATAAGTTGTCTCGGATACAAAGTGGAAGATAATTTCCCGGATAACAATAACAACTCCATTGCAGAACCGGGAGAGAAAATAAAGCTTAATATAATTCTAAAGAATACTGTTGGCAATCTTGATGTTGAGGATGTTAAGGCTGAATTGGAGTTGGAAAACGCTGAAGATAGTGAAGTTGTCAAAATTTTATCTGGGCGGGGCAACTATGGTACTATAACCGCTGGAAAGATAGCGTCTAAATCCGATTATCAATTCAGAATATCCCCTGATTTTAAAGGCAAAGACATAAAATTTCGCTTAAAGATAAAGGGTTTAGTATATTCGACTAATTATGATTTAGGGTCGAAGACAATCACGATATATGTGAAGCAATAATTATATTGCTTCACTTTCGGAGGTAATTACAATGAAAGCTTCAGTTAGTTTTATCATAATAACCACTTTAATAATCATCAGCTTTGCTGGATGCATATCTATCTTGGGAATAGGCGGCTCCGGCACGAAAGGAATGGTATATATTCCTGCTGGAGAGTTCATCATGGGAAACAATGGAGGTTTCCCTGAAGATGAAACGCCACAACATACAGTCTATCTGGATGCTTACTATATCGACAAAGATGAGGTGACGAACAAACAGTACCAAAAATTTGTCCGTGCCACTGGACACCGTCCACCTTTACATTGGATAGATGGTAACTATCCTTCAGGACAAGGAGATTATCCGGTGGTAGGGGTAAGTTTTCAGGATGCTCAAGCATACGCAACATGGGCCGGGAAACGCTTGCCTACGGAAGCTGAATGGGAGAAAGCGGCGCGAGGTACAGATGGCAGGATATGGCCGTGGGGAAACGGATGGCATTTCAGATGCGTTAACTCCCAAGAAGTCCACGCCGAACGGCACATTATGACCGCAAATCTCCAAAAGTATAGGGAAAACATAAATGAAGCACGCTCCTATGATTGGTATTCCTCCTGGCGTAGTCGAGATAGTGAGCCATATATCTATCGCGGCGCCACTAGCAGAAAACTGTTGGAAGATATGCGTGCGGCAACGCGTGAGAGGTCTAACAAGCTATCTAAGGTTAGGCGTGAAATTCGAGAAGAGCGGGAAAAGTTCAGCCGCGAAGATACTCAATTGCTGGAAAATCTTGGTTTCCAGACAACCCCTGTGGGATATTTTCAGAATAGCGCCAGTCCATACGGCGTGTTTGATATGGCGGGGAATGTTTGGGAATGGGTAGCTGATTGGTATGACAGTATCTATTATAAAAATAGCCCTCAAAAGAATCCCACAGGACCAATAAAAGGAGAAACTCGTGCCCTTCGAGGCGGTTCGTGGTTAAGTCGAATGGATGATGTTCGCTGTGCTACTCGCTATCATGATAGACCAGATGCTGATGGTCTTCCAAAAGATCAGGAACTGTTGGCGGAACTTCGAGTTCTAAAAGAGAAGGTTGGTACGGGTGCAATGGGATGGAGAGCGTCCACAAAACTTATGGAGTGGATGGAAAAACATATTGAATACTATGGCTTTAGATGTGCGAAGGACGCACCCAATGAGTAATTTCTATTCACCCCAAAAGAAGATGCCAAGACATCGATTCATTCACTTCGTAACAGCCATGATAACCTTCCTTGCATTCTGTTTACTAACCGTCACGCAACTCTCTGCCGCAGAACCACCTATACAACAGTCTCAAAGGGGGGGAACCAAACGAATACAATCACAACATCGAAGCCCCAACATCTATCAAGAGGGAATGGCTTATATTAAGCGGAGACAATTTGAGGCAGCGGTTGCGGCTTTCCAACAGGTTATCCAGAGAGATCCGAACCATGCGGATGCTTATAACTACATGGGAGAAGCTTATTATGAACTGGAGGAATACCAACAAGCCGCGGACGCGTTTGAAAAGGCGCTTCGCCTTAACCCTCGACATATACGAGCGAAGTTGAATTTGGAAGTAGTGCGCTGGCAATTATTCTCTGTTGAAGCTGCTCCAATGACCAAGCCTAGAGTCACCGGTGTTTCTGAAATCCTGCGACAGATTTTTAGCGGCTATTTCCGGGGTGCGACAGTTAGTGGTCTGATGTATATGGGCGGCTATCTGGTCGGTATGCACAACAACAATCCCAATCAAGCCGGGCTGATTATCACTGGGGTTAGTATGACAGTGGGTAGCACAGCGCAAGTGTATCAGACAGGTGAAGTTTGGGGGCAGGGTGGCGGTTCGAGCTTGAAGACGGTTGCCGGAGGGTTACTCGGCCCTCTCATTGGTGCCCTGATATTGGCGTGGGATGAAAATGATCTGATGGATTCAATTCTTACTGGGGCAGCTTACGGTTCTTTTTTCTCACCCATTGGCGCCACCCTTGGTTATCAACTGTCCAAACAAAACCGGTTCGGAATTTTGGGATATCATCGGAGCATGCCCGCTGCCCGACAACTCCCATCTTCTTCTAAATATTCGGTTTTCACGGGCTATTCACCGGATGCTTCGATGGTGATATCTATGGGTTTTCAGTTTTAGGGGTAATTCTAACGAACGTACATCAAGATGCACCATTGGATAAAAAGGGCAAAAATTTCCGGAACTGCAGATGTTAATATTTGGAGCCGGTTCAAATTTGGCAGTGCTTTTATCAATATCCAAGCACAGAGACGCTATCATCGCCCGAATTGGCGACGTAGATTTTCCTCCCGTTGCTGGTGGCAGCGATGCCAAACGGGGCTGAACCGACTGGTATCACTTCGCTCGCGCTTTGACGCGTTGAAATGTCAATGGCTGCGATATTTGATTCGAAGGAATTTGTAACCAAAACGACATCGCTGCCATCTATTTCAGTGGTAGCTACTATTCCTGATGCTCCTTGTCCATTGTTTATTTCGATGGGCGGTAGCGCTACATTGCTGAAGACATCAATGATCGAAAAACTACCGTCGAGACGATTGACAACGTAGACGTATTTGTCGTTCTTGCTAACTGTGATGTCCATCGGTTCAGCGCCAACCTTGATGCGCCCATTTACCGGCGTTTTGGTTCTAACATCAATGACCGAAACAGTATTATCCTGGAAATTAGAGATATAAAGGTAAATGTCATCGGGCGTTAGCGTGATACCCTCTGGCACTGCGCCAAGCTTTACGGTTTCGATCTGCTGTCTCTTTTCTACATCTACGATGGAGATATTTTTATCGTATCTATTGGTGACATAGAGTGTGCGTCCGTCGGATGAGACGACTAAATCGACGGGGAATCTTCCCGCAGGAATCTTTGCTATTTCCGCGTTCGTCGTCGTATCTATGACGGATACATTGTCGCTCCCACTGTTAGCTACATACACTTCTCTGACGCTCAGATTAGGGTTGGCCGCGATACCCATTGGTTCATCCCCGACGTGGATTTTGCGGCGAATTCGGTCGGTGAAAACGTCTATCACGCTGACAGTCCCATCATCACTATTTGTCACGTAAACAAAAACATCATCAGGGGTGATGGCAATCTGCGTCGGAGATCTAAAAGGCATGGCGGGGTTTCTAAGCGTTCCCAAAAGATGTGGTAGAGGTTTTAGCAGGATTTCTACCGACATCGGATTTCCCATCTGGTCAACGACGATTTCCTCCTCACTTCCGATGTAATTTCTCATGGATACGCTGATTTTGTACATCCCGGAGGATTTGATGGATAGTGAAAATTGTCCGCGGGAATCGGTTTGAGTTAGAGTACCTTCACTGGAAATAATGTCAGCGCCGGAGATTTGCCTGCCGCTTCTGGAATCTATCACAACGCCATTGACGATACAAGTTTTGGTCACCGTGATTGTAATACGTTTGTCTCCCCCATTTGAGTTAATTTTAATGTCATCGGAATGCTCACCTAATTCCAACTGTGTTCTATCTACTTCCACAGTAACCGGAGAGCTATCGTTCGGTTTTGTGCTACCATTTGGTGGTTGGCAGGTAATCCAAGCGGGCGCTTCTATTTGCCAGATCAAAAGCCCTTCTCCTGTGTTCTCAATAGTCAGCCTTTCATTCGTTTTTGGCTGGTCAAAGTTCAGGAATTGTGGATAAACGGCAATCTCTGGAGGGGGAACAGTCACTGGGATATTTTTCTCATCACCACTTGACTTGGATTTGATGTTAATATTTCCAGTGTAGGATTCTGGCGGCACTTCCTTTCTATTTATCTCCACCTTCACTGTTTCGGGTGCGGCGCCGTCATAAGAGCTTAGTGCAATCCAGGGTTTGTCCACCGATGCTTCCCAGGTTAATTCGCATGTGCCGATATTTTTGATGGTGAGCGGTAACACCTCAGCGTCTCTAAAATTAACCTCAGACGGCTCGACCGCAAGTATAGGCATGCACTTTACTTTCATGGTAACTGGGATTTCGGCTTTGTCTCCGTTCGCCGATGCGACGATAATCGTACCATGATGTTCATCTGGGGGGAAATTATCTCGTTCGACTTGAATTGTAAAAGTATATTCTTCACCGGCCCCTGTCTTATTTTCCCCTTCGTGTACTATAATCCATTCATCCTCTGTGGATAGCCACCAGTTTAGCTCTCCGCCTCCAGCGTTTTTTATCGTTGCTGGTAAAGCATCTAAATCTTCTCCAAAATCCAATTCTTTGGTTACAACTTCCAATTTCGGCGGAATCTTCATAGTTAATTGAACAAACTTATCTGGCACATCCGTAGAGTTTGGCTCAACTGTGAATTTTACTGTAATCGTGGCGAAATAAGATTCTTTTAGCAGTAGGTTTTCTCGATCAACCTCCACATTGATTTCAGCAGGAGTTGAATTGCCGCTTCCTGGCTCAACAATAACCCAGTTTTGGTCTACTTCAATTGACCAACTCAAAGTTCCTGTGCCCAGATTGTCGATGGTAAAGCTCATTTGCTTTGCTGTTTCGCCAAAATCTAAATCCTCTGGCTTGACAACGGGGGTGGGTTCAGACTTTTTGCTCACAAGCACAGAGATTTTGGGCTCGTCGCCTTCTGTTTGTTTTGATGTGATTGTAATGGTTGCCTGGTGTTCACCTGGGTTTAGCTCGCTTCGGTCAACGGTGACGCGAACGATGGATTTCTCTGTGCTAATGGTTGCACTGGTTTTATCGAGAGAAACCCAATCTTTATCTACAGTAGCATTCCAGGTTAATTCACCGGTGCCGGTGTTTGCAACTTCGATGGTCTTTGATGTCTCAGAATAGCCTAAATTTAATCCATGTTCCTCGTCAGATACCCAAAGCTCAGGTTCATCCACATACTTCCATGGAAAAGTTGCCACTTTATCATTCTCAATTCCATCACTGCTTCTACTGATGATTTTATAGTAGTAGGTTGTACCGTTAGTAACATCCGTGTCAACAAAGGTGAGATTATTTTTAGAGCCAATCTCCCTGTATGTTCCATCTCTTTTATCGCTTCTCTCGATGATATACGACACCGCATTTTCAACTAACTGCCAGGTGAGAATAACCTGCCTATTTCCATTGCTCGCTTTAATTCCGCTAACATCAACAGGGGCGGGAGTTATTGGCTCTTTGTCATCCTCACAACAGCCAACAATCCCAACCAAAATAGCTAGACTAAGCAATACCGCCAAAACAACTTGGGCTTTCATTGTCTTTAACTTATCTCCTGTTTCAGATTTGAGGTGAAATCAACTTTTTTGCATCGTTGAAATTAGTGGGTTTTTTTAGCCGGTTCTACTTCAAAAGAATCATCTTACGGATTGCTCTAAAATCCCCTGCCTGCAAGGTATAAAAATACAGGCCTGATGCTACTTTCTCGCCAAAGTTATTCTTACCATCCCAGTATGCAGCTTTGACTTTGGTAATATAAGGTCCTGCTGGCTTTGGCCCTAAGTTTAAGGTGCGAACAATCTGACCTTTAACACTGTAGATGCTAATTCTAACTGAAGCTTCTTGTGCTAACTGGTATGGCAGCCACGTATCTGGATTGAACGGATTTGGCCAGTTTTGCAGCAGTTCAGTATGGCTGGGGATATTATAAGGAACTAAATCATTCAGAGCTATCCGTCCCGACTGAATATCGCGTTCTGTTATAGTGTAGCGTATCGTATCGACTCCCACTTTGCCATCGGGGTCACTAAAGCTGACTTCAAGGGTATCTCCTACCTTTGCTGATTGATTAGTGACAAAATCCACAAAGGTCATTGAGAATCGTCCATCACCAGCAGTAAGACCGGTTGTATCGGTCATAACAACACCAGAGGAAAGATTACGCGTTTTTACGAACAGACCATTAACTGCCACTGTTCCATCTAACTCAAGAACTGAGCTAATTGTTTGGTTAAGTACCAACAGTCGCTCTGGCGGAGAAGCGTCTATAGGATTTTGGTTACTCCACGGTTCGCCATCGACATCAAAACTAACCGAATCCGTAACTAACACAATCAAACTCTTACCACCCTCAATGGAAACGTCAAGAGGCGTTTTTTCTGGCGTCGCCTTAGTGAAGCCGCGAAACTTTCCCCGTCCGACATCGTAGCTCACAATCAACAATATCTTATCGCCAAGAATCTTTGCGAGAGCACTGACTCTCGTCAAATTAGGATCATTAAGTGGAATTGAAATAAGGTTAATGCCTTTATTCAAAGCCACTGCAGCGGGGCGCCAGGCATTACCTCTGAAGGTAATCTCTTTTGAATTCTTCATTAGCGCAATGAGTCCAGTAGAAGGGCCTATATCCACATTCGACCTGGCATTTTCAGGCATATCTGAGGTGAAACTCTGAAACTTCTTCTCTTTCCTGTTATAGCTTATGATAAATGACACAT
>JACKQG010001960.1_pt1 | contig 27652 bp, 24 predicted proteins | sample 8237621 | NCBI WGS metagenome assembly JACKQG01 (sample SAMN15677084, study PRJNA649215) | marine metagenome | biome: marine; feature: Black Sea; material: saline water; isolation source: suspended particulate matter (SPM) from the Black Sea western gyre | collected 2013-06-09/2013-06-10 | depth... | reverse complement strand
GCAATCCGCCAGTACCGGGTTGCAATAGGCAGCCAGTTTTTTTTAAGAAATTACGAAACTTCAGGTGTAGAATTATTTGCCCTGGTTCAAAAAGGAGATGAATTTGGCAAGCATGCTTTCAGTGAATTGGGCTTCCATATTGGAAATGCTTTGAAAATTATTGTTTTATCTGTTGACCCGGAAATAGTTGTTTTTGGCGGATCAATCAGTAAGTCTTTTAAATATTTTAAAGATTCAATGATCAAACAATTCATTACACTTGTTTTTACAAAATCAGTGGAAAGACTTATAATTAAAGTTTCAAATACAAAAAACGTTGCATTGTTAGGAGCAGCAGCGTTGTGTTTTGAATAGAGATTTTATTTTTAACTGGACACATATTTTAAAATAATTGTAACTATTCAGCCCCTGCCTACAAATGTCATTCAGAGGGAGCTTGCGACCGAAGAATCTCGTAAATAACCAAACTTTTTCTAAACTACTACGAGATTCTTCACTTCCCAACATCACCATCCCCCTCCCTCGTTCAGAATGACATTGATTCAACATATAGCTGAACAGTTACAAATAATTTTGAAAAAAAATGCCACGAATGTACGAATTTCATTCGAATATAATTCGTGCATTCATGGCTATTATATCTTTTTTTTGCATTCTAATTATAGTTTGATATTAGCAGAATAGTTTATAGCAGAATCATTTTACCATTTGGATAAAAACACACATAACAGGAGAATCATACTTCGTGCATAAAAAATTCCAATTTCATTTCATCCCCAATACCCATTGGGATCGCGAGTGGCTTTACAATTTCCAGGAAACCAGGATGTTCCTGGTTGAATTCTTGGATAAACTGCTCGATATTTTTGAAAAACATCCTGAATACAAAACATACTTATTAGATTCCCAAACAATTCCCATTGAAGACTATCTTGAGATCAGACCGGACAAAGAAGAAGAAATCCGAAACAGAGTTCAGGAAAAAAGGCTCTTTATTGGTCCATGGTACACGTTACCGGAAGAGCATTTAGTCAACGGTGAATCATTGGTAAGAAATTTACTGATCGGGCATCGGGTGGCAGAAAAATATGGCGGAGTGATGAAGGTTGGTTACAGTCCTTTTTCTTATGGACAGGCTTCGCAAATGCCGCAAATTTATCACGGTTTTGGAATTGATACCATTTTGTTTTATCATGGCATTTCACCGGATGAATCCCGGTCAGAATTTATCTTTGAAGGACCGGATGGATCACAATTGTTTGCTTCCCGAATGGGTTCTAATGCCCGGTATAATTTTTTCTTCAGCGTTTTTCGTCCACTTATTTTTGGGAAAGAAACACTGGAACGGGAATACCAGTGGGAAGATGGGGGGCTTCCGTTTCATCTTTGCAATGAAAATAATTATATGGAACACCATTTTTTAGTAGATCCGGTAAAATATTTTTTTAATGAAAACCTGTCGGATTTATTGGTAGAATTCAAACAAGCTGAAGATGAGCACTGTACATCAGAACAAATCGCCTGTATGCAGGGAATGGACAGCACGCAGCCCGATGAATTAGAAATAAAAACTGTTGCAGAAACTGTCAAAATCTTAAAAGATGATAAAATTTTTCACAGCAGTCTCCCTGACTGGATTGAAGCAGCGCGCAAGTCTGTTAAAAAGGAAGACTTGGTGGTTCTAAAGGGAGAGCGGAGAACACCAAAAAGTTTAGGAACCCGCGTGCATCTTTACGGCGATGTTACATCTGCCCGAACTCGATTAAAACGAAAGAATGCCCTTGCAGAAATAGATTTACAAAAAAGAGCAGAGCCTTTCGCCGTGATCTCTAATCTGATTGGCGCTGAATATCCAAAAAAACTTTTAGAGAAAAGTTGGAAATACCTTCTTCAATGTCATCCCCATGACAGCATTGCTGGTACCGGTGTTGATCAAATCGAAAAAGATATGCACTATCGGCTCGATCAAAGTAGGAATATTTCGGCTGGATTATTTCGGCGTTCATTGCAAGTAATTCAAAAACAAATCGATAATTCGGACGTGGATAAAAATGATGTCGTGTTGACAGTTTTTAATCCATCGCCATTTACCAGGAATGAAGTTGTTACGACGATCCTCGATTTACCAGGTTTCAAACAGTATGGGATTTGGGATGCTTCAACAAATGAAGAAATTAAATACCAGGAAGTGTGTCGCTATGAGCATTCACCAGTAATCCGTCATCTTGGTGATGCAACAATGCAAATGCAGGCATTGCGGATTCATATTCATCTGCTGGTAGCGAATGTTCCTGCATTGGGTTACAAAACTTATGTGGTCAAAGCAAAAGACGATTTTAAACGACTCGATGGTTCTCTAATTGTTGCGCCGAATACAATTGAGAACGGATTTCTCAAAGTAACCATTAATTCAAATGGTAGTTTGGATCTTCTTCAAAAAGAAACAGGACAGCTATTTAAAGGACTTCATTATTTTGAAGATTCCGGCGAAGCGGGACATGCCTGGCGACACGTACCACCAGCTTTTGACAGAGTAATTACAACTCTTAATTCAACTCCTAAAATTGAGCTGCTTGAGTCGGGTCCTTTTCTTGTTAGATATACGATAACACACAGAATGGAAATTCCAGCTACATTAGCAGAAGGAAAAGGCGATTATGCGCGCCGGCTTGATGCCGAAGGTGATGATGCTTCACGATCTGAAATTACGAAAGAGTTGACAGTTAAATCGAAGCTGATATTACGAAAAGGCGCACAAGGATTAGAAATAAAAACAACTTTTAATAATACTTGTGAAGATCACCGGTTGCGGGTAATGTTCCCATCAAATATTGCTGCAACCCACTCATGTGCGGAAGAGCCTTTTGATGTTGTAGAACGACCCATAAATCGAGGACAGGACAGCCCCTGGAAAAATACCTGGAATCCCACGCATCCCCATCAGCGGTTTGTTGATGTTAGTGATGGTGAAAATGGATTGGCTATCATCAACGATGGACTTCGGGAATATGAAGTGTCAGATGATAAAACAAGAACGATTGGTATTACACTGTTGCGTGCTTTTGAAGTTGCACTCACAACGGTAGCCTGGAAATGGGAACGTCATTCGGAAATGAAACTATCTCAATCGCCGGGTGATCATGAATTCCAATATTTTATTTATCCACATACTGGCAACTGGGATCAGGGGAAAGTAATACAGCAAACGGAACGTTTCACGGTTCCACTTGAATTGGCGCAAGCCGGACCGCATTCAGGAGATTTGCCAAAATCAAAAAGTTATTTTGAACTGGCTCCCGATGATTTGGTACTCACTGCGGTTAAAAAAACAGAAGATCGGGAAAGTATAATCGTTCGGATTTATAATCCGACGAGCAGAAATATTCGAGGAAAAATCAAATTGAATTTTAATGTTAAGAAAGCAAGATACACGAACTTAAATGAAGAACCAATAAACAGAGAATTTCTGGAAATAAAAAATAGTGAAGTCTTTTTAGACATTGATAAGAAGAAGATTTGTACAATTGAACTGTTTTGTGCAGAATTAGGAGGCTAAATGTACAATCTAAACGGAACCGATATCAGAATCTACAAAAACAATTTTGAAAAAGGTAACATAAAACACGCGATTTTTGATTTTGATGGTACGATTTCAATTTTGCGTGAAGGCTGGGAAAAAATTATGGAACCGGTGATGGTGGAAAGTATTTGTGGGGATCAAAAAGCCACGCCGGAAATTATTGAGAGAGTTAAAAATTTTATTGATGAAACCACTGGCGTCCAAACAATCTTGCAGATGGAAGGTCTGGTGGAAATTGTTAAAGAAATCGGACTTGTGCCAGAAGAAAAAATTCTGGATGCGTGGGGATATAAAAAGATTTATAACGATCGTTTAATGGTGCCGGTTCGGGAAAGAATTTCAGAATTGGAGTCCGGTGTAAAATCGCTTGATGATTCTACATTGAAAGGATCGCTTGATTTTTGCAGAAAATTATTTGAACGCGGCGTAACAATGTATTTGGCAAGCGGAACAGACCGTGTCGATGTTCGGAACGAATCTGAAAAAGTGACTGCGGCTCAATATTTTAAAGGAGGAATTTACGGCGCCATTGGCACGATTGAAGAATACTCCAAAGATAAGGTGATTAAAGAAATTTTGAGAAATCACAATTTACATGGTTCTGAATTAATTGTGTTTGGTGATGGACCTGTGGAAATACGTAATGCTAAAGAAAATGGTGCCATTGCCGTGGGGGTTGCTTCCGATGAAGTGAAGGGGCATGGCTGGAACGAAGCCAAAATCGATCGTTTGACCAAAGCAAATTGCGATATTTTGATACCGGATTTTAATGAAGGTGACAAATTGTTGAATTATTTATTTGGAAGTTAATTTAAAAATGTTTAAATTTATTTTCAGTCATTCAGTTCAGAACGACAGATAAAGGGAGCTAAACATGAGTCAGAGATTGAAAGGAATTATCAAATCTGCTGGTCCTGGTTTCATCATCGCTTCTGTTGTGTTAGGTCCTGGAAGCATTACAACCGCTTCTAAAATTGGCGCTGAACATGGTTATCAACTTTTGTGGGTAATTGTTTTTGCGGCTATTGGGATGGCAATGTACACCACAATGTCCACCCGTTATGGTATTTCGCACGAAAAATCCATTCTGCAAACGACGGCTGAAACTTATGGCCGATGGTTTGCCGGACTGATTGGCATTTCAGCTTTTCTCACTGCAACAAGTTTTCAATTCGGAAATAACCTGGGCGTGGCAACTGCCATGCAGACAATCACCGGGATAAACGAAACAGTCTGGCCATTAATATTAACACCAACTGCAATAGTGCTGATATTTTTTGCGAAAAATCTTTACAAAGTCATCGAAAAAATTATGATGGTGTTAGTCATGACGATGATTGTGGCTTTTTTCTTGAATTTAATTTTTGCAAAACCCGATATTGTTGCAACAGCAAAAGGATTCCTGCCAATATCATTGCCGAGAAATGCTTTTAATGAAATGGCTGCCCTGGTGGGAACAACTTTTGTATTGCACGTCTGCCTTTATCACTCTTATTTGGTGCAGAATAAAGGTTGGGGATTAGATGATTATAAACAGCAGAAAAGAGACTCGATAAGCGGGATTATTATGTTGGGTGGCATTTCAATGTTAGTTATCTTAACATCTGCTGCTGCTCTTAATCCAAAAGGAATAATGGTTTCCTCGGCTGCTGATATGGCAATCCAATTGGAAGCGTTATTTGGATCATTTGCTAAATATGTGTTTAGTATTGGATTATTTGCGGCTGCATTTTCGTCTTTGCTTGTCAATGCTGTAATTGGCGGTGGATTGCTCTCTGATGGTTTGGGTTTGGGACGTACAATGGATGAAAAATATCCCAAAATATTTTCAATAATTGTACTATTAATTGGGATGATCATAGCGGTTTTTTTTCGCGGAGATATTGTTTATGCTTTGGTGTTAGCGCAGGCGTCTTCGTTGTTTGCAGTACCTGCCATTGGTATTGGTTTGTTTCTGCTTCTCAATAATAAAAAAGTAATGGGCGATCTCCGAAATAATTTAATTCAGAATATTGTCGCCGGGCTTGGTTTGATTTTGATTCTTGTTATGGTTTATTATATGTATCATCGGTTAATTATGTTTATTGGGAAGTTGTAATTTTTATTTGATTTCAATTGAAAGAAAATATTGCTACCAAGGCACAAAGACACGAAGAGAAATTAAAATAAAGTCATTCTGAACGGAGCGTTAGGGGAGTGAAGAATCTCCCAATTTAACACAAGAGATTCTTCGTGGCAAAAAAAAACAGATTTAAACAAAATTCAGGAGTATTTATGAGCAATGAATTCCACAAAAAATATCGTGGAGTTGTCGCGCCGGTTTTAACACCTTTTAAAGAAGACAAATCAATTGATTTCCCAACTTATGAAAAATTTGTTGATTGGTTGTGTGAGCAAAAATTAAATATTCTTTTTCCCATGGGTGGGTCCGGAGAATACCAAACGCTCTCTGTTGATGAAAGAAAAGAAATTATTGATACTGTGGTGAACATTTCCAAAGGGAGAAAATTATTTATTGCCGGAACCGGGGCTTCTTGCTTGAAAGATACTATTGAGTTAAGTAAGTATGCTGAAAAAAAGGGCGCTGATGGTGTTGGCGTTGTTATGCCCACAGATATTTCTGATGAAAAAAACGCCCTGTTCGAATATTACAAGGCAGTAGATGATGTAATTTCAATTCCAATGATGGTGTATGATCCGAGGGGAGAAGGACCTCATTCTGCTTCTCCTGAATGGATGCGCTGTTTGATAGATGAGCTTAAAAATCTTGTTGCAATAAAGTACCGTACTGTCAATGGCGAATTTATGGGTTCAATGGCCCGGGAAATTGCAGCAGATATTTCAATATTATCAGGAGCAGAGTCTGTCTATTTGCAGGATCTTTCTGTGGGCGCTGTTGGGTGCGTCGGCGGTGGCGGCAATTTTTATCCCAATGTAATGTGGGAGTTGCAGGATAAATTCGAAAAAGGTGATATTATTACAGCTCGTAAAATACAATATAAAATTTTGGAGGCTTTGGAAGCATTGAGCAAAGTTTACTGGCCTCTGTGCGGCAAGGTTGTTCTTCAGGAATTGGGATTTCCCTTTAAACTGGTCACTCGAGTAAAGGGAAGCCCATTTGCTGAACAGGATGTGGAAAATATTAGAAAATATTATCGAAATATTTTGAAGTTATAATAAAGATGTTTGAAAATAAGTAAAATTATCACTTGGAATTAAAAAGGAACCAGAATGGATCTCAAACGATTTACACAACTCACCAAAAAAAGGCTTCAAGAAATATTGAATCAGTTGCACAATGTAAAAATCGCTGTTATCGGAGATTTCTGTCTCGATGTTTATTGGATTCTTGATATGACTGCCAGCGAACTATCAGTAGAAACAAATAAAATGACTCAACCAATCAAGCAACAACAATACTCTCTTGGTGGGGCAGGCAATGTCGTTGCAAATTTATGTGATATGGGAGTCCGGGAAATATATACTTTTGGAGTAGTCGGTGATGATCCTTTTGGGCATAAAATGCTTTCGCTTTTAAGTGATGTATCAAATTGCGAAAATGTTTTAGTCAGTAATTCAGAAGCCTGGCAAACCCTTGCTTATTGTAAACCTTATGTGGACAATGAAGAATTACAGCGAATTGATATGGGGAATTTTAACCAATTACCAAATAAATTGGCTGATGATTTGTTAAATCGACTAAGAAAAGAATTGTCAGATTATGATGCGATTATTATAAATCAACAAGTTTTAAGCGGGATTCATACCACATATTTGCAAAAAAAATTAGCTCAAATAGTTATTAAATATAAGGATTCAATTTTTATTTACGATGGCAGACATGTCCGTGATCGGTATAAAAAAGCCTGGTTGAAAATTAATGATCACGAAGCACTAAAATTGTGCGGTAAAGAAACTGATGTTCCAAACATTGTCCCCCGCAACGAAGTTTTGGAAGCGATCAAAGATATTTATTATCGATTTGGTAAATCGGTAATTGTTACTCGCGGTGCACAAGGTTGTGTAATTTGCACGAACGAAAAAATTGTGGAAATCCCCGGGATAAAAGTTCTGGGAAAAATTGATCCGGTGGGAGCTGGAGACAGTTTTTTATCCGGATTAACTGCATCAACTGCTGCTGGAGCCAGTTTGGAAGAAGCTGTGCAAGTGGGAAATTTTGTGGCAGCGGTTACTATTTCAAAAATTGGAAAAACCGGGACTGCAACTTCAAAAGAGATTCTGAAAATCGGAGCTTCTCCGAAATATCGATAAAGTTATTAAAACAATAGTGGCATTAATTTTAATTTTAAAATTTGGTATTTGTGATTTTTTCAACTGTCTTGTCCTGAAATATAAACACACTTACAAATCAAGTCTTAAAAATAAAAATATGGAGGAAAATTATGGTTCATTTTGAATCTCTTGATTACTTTTGGGTAATTGCTTATTTGCTGCTGATGTTAGGCGCAGGTGCTATTTTCTACAGACTGGGAAAGCGATCTGGTTCTGATTTTTTTCTTGCCGGAAGAGGTTTGCCATGGTGGATACCCGGCACATCTAATTTCGCCACGCATACTGCCACTGATACGCCCATGTGGTTTTCTGGCTGGGTTTATGTTGGCGGTTTACGCGGTATGTGGTATTCGCTTTTTGCAGGGTGGAGCGCCATCAGCGCTTGGGTCTCGACACGAATTTTTCGAAGGTCGTTAGCAAGCACACAGGCAGAATGGCAGACGTTACGATTTAGCGGACTTGGCTCTGAACTCATGCGAGGTTGGATGGCAGGTTGGCAGGTAGCTTTAAGTATGTTCATTGCAGGGTGGGTTGGTATTGCGATGGGAAACGTCTGTAATTATGCTTTTGGCTGGCCACTCTGGTGGGGATTGGTTCTCTTTTCTTCTTTGTGTTGCCTTTATGTGATCGCCGCTGGTTATTGGGGTGTGGTTATAGCTGATGTGCAGCAAGGCATTACTATGTTTTTTATTGTGGTTCTCGTTTCAATCTGGGCAGCAATTGCTGCCGGTGGTCCTTCCGCCATAGTTGACAAACTACAAGCTATGGGTAAAGGATGGATGCTTAATCCGTTTCATGTCACAGGAATAACAGGCGGAGATTTTCCTTTGCTGTGGTTATTAACGATGGTTGCGGTTCCATTCCTTGGTGGTTTTGGTATGGCAACGCATTTTGACTGGTTTGTTGAAGCCCAGCGAATTCAATCAGCGAGAAATGTTAAAGATGCATCATACAGTATCTGGTGGGGGACTATTGCTGTATTGGTTCGTAATTCTATTTGGGCTGTTGCTGTTTTAGCATTTGTCGTACTTGTCCCAAATCTCACAGATCAATCAGATTATCAACTTGCCTGGTTCAGAGTTGGGTTTGAGATTCTGCCGGTGGGTATGGTGGGATTTTTCTTTGCTGCAATAATCGCGATTCATATTTCATCTATTGGCAGTATTCTTAATCTCGGTTCAATGTACGCAACCCGAGATCTCTATCATCACTATATTAATCCGAAAGCGAGTGAAAAAAAGGTCGTTTTGGTCGGACGCATCATGACTGTGGTCGTGCTTCTTGGTTCTTTCTTTTTTGGATTGATGATTGGTCAGGATGTAACTAAATGGCTATTATTTGCCCTCTGACTTATGGTTGCCGGCACCTGGCTGCCCAACATACTTCAGGTTGTTTGGTGGCGTTTTAATGCCTGGGGATATTTATCTGCCTGGGTGGCTAATCTTGGCGTATGCTGGTTGGTTGTTTGGATTCTCCCAGCCTTTGGAATAATTCCTGATTTGCCGGATTATATTCAATTTTGGTTGTTGATTGTTTTGGTGGCGCTGATTTATATTCCAGTAACATTTTTGACAAAGCCAGATGATATGGACAGGTTGGTAAAAGTTTATGCGCAAACGCGTCCCATCGGATTTTGGGGACCGGTTAGAAAAGAAGCTGAACGCCGCGGCTTGATTCAGACAATTGATGAGTTAGATAGAAAAGCAGCGCAATCAAAAAGCAAGGAGGAATAATATGCCTTTTATAAAAAGAAAATGGACTGCACATGAAGCCGATGAATGGACCAAAGAGGACTGGATTGCAATTGTTTTATCCCCATTAAGTTATATTTTTATTACTATGGGTTTGGCGATGGCGCTTTTTTTGTTACCCGCTGGATTCATACTGTTAACAATTGGGATTATATTTGCGGCAATTATGTTTTGGGTTATTAATCCAAAACTTGATGTAATTTCATCTGACTATGAGAAAAAACAGAAAAAATACTTAGATGAATTGGAAGAAATACAACGCTGGGAGGAATAGAATGGATCAAGGATTAGCAGTAGTTATCGGTATGACAATCTCTTATGTGTTTTCTTTGGCAGGTCTTATTGTTGCCTGGAGATACTATAATAAATATAAAAAAAATTAAAATAAATAGTTTAAAATAGAGGTGAAGAATGATTGCATTTGTTGTTCAACAGTTACAGCGGATAGGTCATCCAATTTTAGGATACATCATCCCGACAATAATATTTTTGATATCATTTGTTGTTGCTTATAGATTATATAAACATTTTACCAAAGAGATGGAAAATGAGTAAATTTTGTAAAATATTTATTCAATAAATGTTATTGCAATTTTATAGATCAGGTTTCTAACAGAAATCTGGTCTATATGTTCAAAATTATAAAATCAAAAGTGCGCCCAAGCGCATCCGTATCGGCGTGACCCACAGTCTAAAATCGGAAATTAAGGGAAAAGTATGCCTTATCAACAAATAGATAGCAAAAAATTAAAAGTATTCCCATTAACTTCAAGAAAAAGCAAAAGCAAAATTGAAGAAATAATAATAAATCCTGAATCAAATCCGCCGGCTTTAGATTCAAAATTTAATGAGTCAGTAGAATCATTGGCAAGGAGAATTTTAAAGGCAAAAGAACATAATGCATCAATTATGCTTGCTTATGGCGCTCATCTCGTCAAAAACGGAGCTGGTTCAATACTGATCAAATTAATGGAAAATGGCTGGGCAACACACCTGGCAACACAGGGCGCTGGCGGGATTCATGATTGGGAATTTGCATATCTTGGTCGATCCGAAGAGGATGTCAGGGAAAATGTGGCAACCGGTTCGTTTGGCACCTGGGAAGAAACCGGCAAATTCATCAACCTGGCTGTTCAGGTTGGAGCGATTTCAGGAATGGGCTATGGAGAATCGCTGGGCGCTCTAATTGAAAATGAAGGTTTGGAATTTCCCTCCATTGAAGATTTGCAAGATGAAATTTCTAAAGGTTTGTCAGAAAAGGATGAATTTATCCAAGCTAAAATTGAAATTCTGGAAACGATGAAGAAGTTTGACATTCAACCCGGTTTCCTGCCTGTGAAACACCCGTATAAAAAATATTCAATATTTGGAAATGCTTTTCGCTTAAAGGTGCCACTAACCGACCATCCCGGTATTGGTTATGATATAATTTACAACAATCCTTATGCTAATGGCGCGGCTTTAGGGCGTGGCGCTCATATTGATTTTAAGATATTTGTCAAATCAGTTGACAACTTATCTCATGGAGTTTTTCTTTCAGTTGGCTCTGCGATTATGGCGCCTCAGGTTTTTGAAAAGGCGCTGTCTTATGCCAATAATATAAGACTTCAATCAGGAGAAAAGATCGAAGATTTTCATATTCTTATTAACGATCTCCAGGAATCGGTTTGGGACTGGAGCAAAGGCGAGCCTCCGAAAACTTCACCGGACTATTATCTACGCTTTTTAAAATCATTTTACAGGATGGGGGGGACGGTAGAATATCTTTCATTGGATAACAGGGCTTTGCTTCATAATCTTTATTGGAAGTTGAAGGAGTTGTCATAGTTTTATTGTTGATTTCATTATTCTTACCACAACGCAATAATGTGAACAAAAATTATTCTCACGCAAAGTTGCCAAGCTCGCAAAGTCTTGGAATTAAATTTATCTTAGCGGTCTTTGCGGCTTTGCGTGAGATTTTTTTTAACTTTTATACGATGACAATAAATTGATGAAATATTGTAATGTTTCAGAACTCGATTATTATCATATTTGATTATGAGCCCTAAAAAATATTTGAAAAATTTACAAAATTGAGGACAAAATGTATAAGATCATTATGTTATTTTTGTTAATGATTTTTACGGTTTTTAGTTGCATCGAACAAGAAGACCAAAAATTCATTAAAAAATATGATCATGATACTGATGGCATGCTTTTGATAAATGGTAAACGCACATTTATAATTGGTACGTATCACTTGCCAAAGAGTAAAAATCCCTATCAGGAATTGAAAGATGCAGGTTTCAACTATCTCCGGGTGAGTGCAAACAAGGAACAACTTGATTTAGCATTGAAACATGACTTGCGGGCATGGATCACTTTGGGCTCAATAAATCCTGACAAAGTTGATGAAACCAGCACTCGGATAACAGAAAACGTCAGAAAATATAAGGATCATCCGGCACTGCTTTGTTGGGAAACGGTTGATGAACCAGCCTTTACCTGGAATTCAGCGGAGCTTCGGGTGAAACCGGAACCATTAATTGAGACCTATAATTTGATCAAAGAAGAAGATAACGAGCATTTAGTGTACATGAATCATGCGCCGCTTAATTTAGTATCCACTATGCAGAAGTATAATCCGGGCAATGACATAGTTGCCTGTGATGTGTATCCGGTTATTCCACATGGCATTCGACCGTCCTATGCAATTTTTCCTGATGGCTTGCAGGGAGATTTACTTAATCCGTACATCAGTCAGGTGGGCGAATATGTTGACAAAATGCGGCGTGTTGCTGGTGCGGGTGAACCGCTTTTTATGGTTTTGCAGGGCTTTGCCTGGGAGATGTTGAGAAAGGAAAATGATCGGGATGCTAAAATGATTAAGTACCCGACTTATGAAGAGTCGCGTTTTATGGCTTATAACGCGATCATTCATGGTGCGACAGGGATCATTTATTGGGGTACAGCTTATACACCCCAGCCATCGCCTTTTTGGTCAAATCTTAAGAAAGTAACTCGCGAGCTTGGCGCAATGCAAAACGTTTTAACAGCCCAAAACGTGAATTTAGAAATCGAGAAAGCCTATCACGAATTAGGGCATTCTGTTGATTCCGGAATTGAAATATTGCTGAAAGTGCATAATAATAAAACATACTTGATCACTGCAAATGCAGATAAAAATCCAATAAAAATCACTTTTAAATCACTGAAAAATTACACCAAAGGGAAAGTGTTATTAGAAAATAGAACCATTCAAATTGAAGATGGAGAAATGACAGATACGTATAAACCTTTTGATGTTCACATTTACGAATTATATTAGAAGGAGTTTGAATTGACTAACGGAAACAAAGAACAGAAAAAAAATTACAAATTGCATGTTATTTCCAACACACACTGGGACAGGGAGTGGACGTATCCCTTTCAGGAAACCCGGTTACTGTTGTTAGAATTTATGGATGATTTATTAGATTTATTGGATCGTGACCCGGAATTCCATTCCTTTTTATTGGATTCACAAACAATCGCGGTTGAAGATTATTTGGATTTACGACCGGAAAAAGAAGCGCTTGTTAAAAAACATGTGAAGTCTGGCAGATTGATTGTTGGTCCCTGGTATTCACTTCCGGAAGAGTACCTGATCAATGGCGAATCGTTAGTGAGAAATTTGGTTGTGGGACATCGGCTTGCCAACAAGTGGGGCAAGGTGAGTAAAATTGGTTACACGCCTTTTTCTTACGGGCAAACTTCTCAAATGCCGCAAATTTACAACGGATTTGATATTGATACAATAATATTTTACCGGGGCATTAATACGCCTAAAGCTGAATATGTGATGGAAGGTCCGGACGGCTCACGGGTATTGGGATGCCGGTTTGGCGCTCTTTCTCGTTTCAGTTATTATTTCTATGTTTATCGAATGGTTCGCTACGGCATGAGTCGGGATGAATGGTGGTATGATTGGGATCGCGGTGCGCTGCCGTTTCGTTTGTGCAATGAAAATCATCCTCATTCGCATTATTATATTTTAAATCCAAAGGATAAACAATGGAATGACACTCTCCTTCCCAAACAATTGAAAAAATTGGTTGATGATGAAAGTCAGCATTTTTCAACCAGTCACATTGCCTGTATGCAAGGATTTGATTCATCTTCTCCGGACCGGGAGGAGGGAAATCTTGTAAAAGCCTGTGAACCAATCTTGAATGAAATGGGGCATGAAATATTTTTGGATTCGCTGGAAAATTTCATGCGGGAGATGAAAAAAGAAGTGAAAGACCCATTTGTGGTCAAAGGAGAGAGCCGCAATCCAGGTGCAACCGGAAAGTGGACTCATTTAATGGGCGACGTCATTTCCAGTCGCACTCGTATTCGCAGAAAAAATGCAGAAACTGAAACAGCCATCCAACGCTGGGCAGAACCATTCTCCGTTCTGGGCTGGCTCACTGGCGGTGAATACATGGAATCTGCTATCAATCGTGCCTGGAAATATTTAATGCAGAATCATCCCCATGATACGATCTGCGGTGCAGGAATCGACCAGATGGAAAAGGATATGATGTACCGTTACGATCAGGCGGGAATTATCTCGCAGGGTGTTATGCGGCGAGGCATGTCAGCTATTCAGAAACGTATTAATAATAATGATATCGATATAAACGAATCAGTCATTACCGTATTTAATCCCAGTCCATTTCCACGTAGTGAGGTTGTTACTTTACAAATAGATTTGCCGGAGAAATCAGATTATAAAGGACTTTCTATTCGTGACAACAAAGGCGATTCAGTTCCTTATGCTGAAGTTGGGCGTGAGCCATTTGGAACATTGGTGCGCAACCTGCAGGATATTTCTTTGCAGTTGCGTTCTTTACGCGTTACGCTCCATACTGAATTGGAGAATATTCCGGCTTTTGGGTATAAGACATATCATATCAAACGAGAAATAGATGATGTTCAAAAGCTGCCTGTTAAATTAAAAGAAAAGCAATCCAGTCCATTAATGGAGAATGAATATTTACGAGTAAAAATAAATCCCAATGGCAGCCTGGACATTTTGGATAAGGAAACCGGGCATGAATTTAAAGATCAGCATTATTTTGAAGAGAGCGGAGAAAGCGGACATCCCTGGATTCATATACCCCCGGAAAAAGATGCGATTATTACAAGTTTAGAAAGAGGGGCTATTGTTGAGCATCTGGAAACAAGCGAGTTGTTGACCCGCTACCGAATCAAGCACGTGTTACAAGTACCGATCGGATTAGAAGGCGAAGAAGGAAATTATTCTCGCAGCATAGAGCGCAAGGATATGAACATCGAATCTACACTTACTTTAAGAAAAGGACAACGCTGGCTTGAAGTGGTGACAAAATTAGAAAATACGGTTGAACAACACCGAGTTCGCATCTGTTTCCCAACTAATTTGAAAGCGTCTGTTTCAGCAGCAGAAGCAGCATTTGATGTTATTGAGCGCCCAATCGACAGAACGCCGGATAATGTGTATTACGGAAAACCGAATCCGCAGTACCCCATGCACCGGTTTGTGGATATCAGTGATTCAAAAACAGGACTGGCATTTTTTAATGATGGCATTCGTGAATTTGAAGCAGTGGATAATGAAGAAAAAACGCTTTGTATTACTTTGTTGCGCGGTTTTACTGCCATGCAATCGCCAGTCATTGATCAATGGGATGTTTATCCCTGGATGAAAATGGCGCAACAATTGGGAACGCATGAGTGGCGTTACGCAATCTATCCCCATGCCGACAATTGGGAGCAGGGAAATGTTTACCAGGAAGTTGAAAAATTCAACTTGCCGATGGAAACTGCTCAGGCAGGAAAAGGTGGGGGAGACTTACCGAAACAGAATTCCTTTTTGGAGATTCAACCTAAAGAGATAATATTGAGCGCAATGAAAAAATGTGAGCATCGCGATACATTGATATTGCGATTGTTTAATCCCACAGATAAAGAAATTGTTGGAAAAATTAAAACTTTTTCTCCAATCAATGAAGCCTGGTTGACAAATATGAATGAGGAAAGAAGAGAGAAGCTAAAAATTGAGAATAAAAGTTTGTCAATTGGATTTGGTAAAAAGAAAATAGTTACTTGTGAGATTGTGTTTAGTTGATTTATTTCCGTAGATGGTTTATATTTTTAAGGTAAAGAGAAAATTACTAAATTTAGGCAATAGCGGAAATTGACAGTTACTGATACAATGATCTAATGTTCAAAATTTGTTCAACAACCATCTAAAAGTACTTACGTTTCACATTTCAATGGTTTGTTAGGAATTGTAGTTACCAGTTAATTAAAGTGCCGTAGGAATGAGATGTGAAAAACGTTTGAAGTCCATTGATTTCAGGTTCTTTGCCTTAAATTTGTTTTAGCAAATCCACTAAATGATACGCCATATCTGTTCACGAATCACTCTGGAGGATGCCACCCAGCTTCAACCCATAATGCGCGGGTACGAATCCGGAATTCTGTATTCAAGGATAACGCTTTGACTGTGGCTCTTCCGCATGGAGTTGTTCCAATCACCTGGGTTCCACACTCGCTCCACTTGAAATGGTCAGACCACCGTTGGAGGCGGGGATTATAGATGGGAACGATTTTTCTCGTCTCCGGATCATGGGCTTCAGTTAGAATCCCTTTTGCCTCATTGCACAATCGGCATGAGAGCCATAAGTTATCTTCAGCCTCATCTCCGCCTTTCGCCCGTGGAAGCAGGTGTTCAATCGTCAATGGCACACCACTCACGCTTTCCTGCGTCAAGCAATATCCACATCGAGACAATGCTTGCTGTGCAATTCGTTGACGAGTTGTCGGAGAAATCAAACTCATAAGGCTTTTGACTTTCCCTGTGATAAAACAGGATACCCTCGCCGCTTCAGGAGGACGGCGGCATAGCTTCGACGCAATGTCAAAACATCCGCTTCACGCCGTAATACACTCAATATCCGCGCTTCATCACTCGTTAGCCCCGTCGTCTTTTTTCGCTCAAGCAATGATTCATAGCTCTCAAACTTTTCCTGTGGAAATGTTCGCCGGACTTCGTTTTGGAGATCATGATCATTCATGGTCAAAAGTTGAAAGACATCATTTTGATGGTCTGCAGGAATTTCATCTAATAACGGTGGTAGCGTATGATGTAAACTTTCAATTATTATCGTTTCCGCTGGCTGATGAAACAAAGAGGCAGCTCGTCGTAGTTGTTTGTATAATGTTTCCGAAACATTGATTGTAATGGAATGTGGCATAATTATCACCGTCTTTTTAAAATTATTTGTATTTCTCTGTATCACATACATTAAAATATAGAATATTTTTAAGAAAAGCAATAAAAAATTATGTTATAAATAATTAAAGATTGACTTGACTATTTAAAATGACTATATTAAATAAAAAAATAAGGAGCTGGTAATATGGAAACGTTAGCTATTAGTAAATTTAAAATGTATGCTTTAAAAATAATTGCAGAAGTTGCCGAATCAAAAAAAAGTATCGTAATTACAAAACGTGGTAAGGCATTAGCCAAAATTGTACCATTCAAAGATATTGAAAAAAAGAATGAACCCGGGAAATTGGCTGATACGATAATTTTTGAAGATGATATTATCTCTCCGCTTGGGGAAGAACAGTGGGAGGCATGCAATTGAATTATTTGCTGGATACGCATATCTGGATTTGGTGGAATACGAATATTCAAAAATTATCAAGTGAAATAAAAAATATTATTGCTGATCCGGATAACTATGAAGAAATTTTATTATCAGCAATTTCAATCTGGGAATTCTGTAAATTATTAGAGAAAGGAAAGATTGGCATATCAACAGATCCATTAGACTGGATAAATATGGCAGTGGATATTACGGGATTAAGAATTGTTCCCCTTTCTCCAGTGATCGCTTATAAATCAACTTCTCTTCCTCAACCATTTCACAATGATCCGGCGGATCAAATTATCGTGGCAACAGCAAGAGAGGAAAATGCAACAATCTTAACAAAAAATCAAAAAATTCTTGACTATAAACAAGTTCGCTCGATATGGTAATTAAAACAATCCCTATAGTATTATGAGTTAAGTCTTTGTTTTTTTTGCAAAAGTTTTAAAATAAATTCTCACGCAAAGACGCAAAGTCGCAAAGGTTACGCAAAATTTTTAAGAAAAATTTTCTTTGCGCTTTCTCTGCGTCTTTGCGACTTTGCGTGCAATATTTTTATCGCTTTAGCGCGCTGGGAGTATATTTGAAGTATGGATCTATCGATTATTATCCCTGTTCTAAATGAGAGTAAGAAAATAAAAAATGATATTCTTGCTGCATCCGAATTTTTATTAAAGAATAAAATTAAGGGAGAGATTATTTTTGTCGATGATGGCAGCAGTGATGATACCGCAGAAGTCGCTAGAAATACAGAAGTTGCTTCTGGGGTTAGTTTGCAAGTTTTACAATATTCAGATCATCGGGGTAAAGGTTTTGCTGTCAAGCAAGGTATAAAAAAGTCTGTTGGGAAATTTGTGCTTTTTGTTGACAGTGGACTTTGTGTTTCTTTTAGCCATATTATAATTGGTTTAAAGTTATTACAAGAAAATAAATGCGATATTGCGCATGGCTCAAGATTCCTTAAAGAAAGTAAAATCATCCGCCCTCATCTTCTTTCCAGGCGAATTTCATCGGCTTTATTCCGGAGTATTTTTAAAACCTTACTTAAATTACCACCTGAACTAACAGATACTCAATGCGGCTTTAAAATTTATAAAGGCGATGTGGCAAGGCAGTTGTACGAAAACTGCATCACTGATGGTTTTATGTTTGATATTGAAATTATTATGCGGGCTTTAAAGAAGAATTATCAGATCAGAGAGTTTCCGGTTGAGTGGAAGGCTGACCTTGATAGCAGGTTGTCGCAGGTGAAAATGCCTGTTAAAATGTTGACCGAATTGATTAAAATAAAGCATGCTATTAAGAAAGAATGAGTTAGTCGAGCGTATTCAATATTAGATGGACCAATTTTTAATTTGCCAATTTCGAGCTTGAGCAATTTCAAGCAAGACGTCTCCAGGATTAACTGTTGTGGGTAGGAAAACTTTTTCCAACAACTCTAAATCATTAAATCATTAAATCATTAATACTGTCGGCGTAAAAAACGGCATCATCAAGTGTTGTCCCTTTTTTCCGACAACAGCCCGAAGCAAATTTTTATTTATTTTCCTTTATCAAAAAATCCCCGTTAATATTTTCCGTGTACTTGCAGTTTTTAAACTCATTTTTACTACTTCAATAGACTATGTTTGTTTGCCCATTAAATGGATTGGGATAGTTTTGCGCTAAATAAAATCCATCCACTACAATTGATTCACCTTGGATGCTTATTACTGTAAGTCTTTTGAAGCTTTGGCACACGTTGGAACCGAAAATAAGAGATACTTCACACTGTTCAGCATAACATAAGCTATCCTCTTAAGCAATCAAAAAGAGGATAGCTTTCAGAATTACCGCTATTCAGTGATTTTGATGTGATAAAGTTCTATCATTTCTTTTGTCTCAGGATCCATTTCATAAAACTTTACTGATATTTTTGCCGGTGAACTCTCGGTATCTATTTCAGCCAAACCATATACAGATGTGCCTGTGTTAAAAGGTTTATATATTTTGGCATTCTCCGGCTTGGCCCATTCAGCCCGATAGACTTCATAAGAGATCTCTGGGTTCTCCTGATTTTCGGGAAGTAGCGGAAATCCGGTAGCTTTTCTATAGTTAAATGGACCTGATGAAAAATCAAAAATTGCATGATCTAATTCAGAGAGTGAGTATGCTACTGATGTATCGGTCTGTGAAATAGATTTAATCGGTGCTTTCCAGTTCAGAATGTGGGTACTCGGATAATGCTGATCAGCAGAAAAAGCAACTACCCCCTGAATCTTGTTTTCCTTAATAAATGACATTACCTGGTCACGGGCATATAAAAACCCACCCCACCCATCATTATGCCCAGGTCTAGCACTTGATGTGTCACCACCATAGTCGTTGAAAGGAATGCTTGAGAAGATAATCTTAAATCTGGCTGTAGATTTTTTTAAACCATTTAATAGCCATTCCAGTTGCTCTTCCCCGAGCATGAATTTCTCGGGTCCTTCGGCATTTTGCATTGGTGAGCGGTACCAGCGTGTATCCAGAACAAAGGCATCCACATCTGCAATCATAAACCGATAATAAATCCCTTCATCCTCAATCTCATAGGGATACGTCGGGTAGGTCTCCATAAACACCTGCCTGGCTTCCTCTTTGTATGGGTAGGTACCATCGTTATTATCTTCTCCCATATCATGGTCATCCCAAATACCCATAATTGGAATCCTGCTGCTCATCTTTTGAAAGTTTTCAACAAAGGTCCGATGGTATTTTCCGCGGAACGCCTCTAACACTGATGTCTCTTTCAGCATGATCTCGCCTTCCTCGATTTTCTTTAGGCGCAGGCTGTCATTTGCAAGATATTCCTCCAACTTATTTAGATTACCATCATAATCAGCATACATTTGATCACCTAACAGTGCTATAAAAGTAGGTGCCACCTCTTGAATGTTTTTATATACATGCGGAGTTGCCCATTTTTCACGCATACCACTACCAAAAACAAAACTAAACTTTCCGGGCTTTCCCTGTGTCGGAAAAGTTTTAAAATTGAACCACTTGGAAAAATTGCCTTCATCAAATTCAACTCTGTATTGATATTCAGTATTATTATCGAGATTACTTAAAACCGGGTTTATGGTAAGAGCATTGGTTTTTGTAAGTGATTGCCATTCAGTAAATGTGCTTTGGGATTCATCTTGCTTTTTATATTCAATCCTGACCTGACCCTCATAAATTGTTTTAATGAGGATTGGCACTGAATTGTCTTGAATAATGCCAACCATCGGTCGGCGTAAAAAGTCATTTGATTTATTGCTGCTGCAAGCAACAATAATAAAAATAACTAATAGTACCGTTGAAATTTTTCTGATCATTTTAAGTTCTCCTTATAAGATTGTGTTTTGTAAACTCATTTTTTATTTTAGATAAACCATTTTATTTTGGTCAAATATTATTCAAATGTATTTCCATTTTTAAATAGCCAGATGCTTTATTATAAGTGTTCACGAACAAATTTATTACTGTCTGCCTAATGACCTATATTTATTATTATGCACACTTAGTCGATCTCCATTTATGTCCTTATTATAATCAAATACATTTTACTGGGATTCATTTGGTTTAAACGATACCTTCAGTTCCTGCACTTTCGGATTCTTCTCCGGGCTCAATGTAAAGAAAACATTGATTACGCCATTCTCGGCTTGAATTTTAATATCCCCCCGTAACTGATTGGTTGGCTCTATAGCATTTATTTTTATGATTGTACCGGCCTTATCAAATATATCCTGAATTGATGCCATACGGTGTTTCCTGGATTTATCTAAGTAAAAATTTTCTGCCAGAATTTCGGCTTCCATGCCGGAGTCCCAACTCTGAATTAATTGGACTATTTGCTCTTGTCTTTGCAACAATATATCAGAAACTGGAAGTTGGCGAGGCTGTAATCCGACTGTTTCAAAAAGAAATGTTCCAAACTCTTTTTCGGGCAGCGGGAATGTGTATGTCAGGTTGCCAAAAGCCATAATGCCAAGACCGTATTCAGGATAAAAGATATAATTACTACCAAACCCAGGAAGAGCACCTCCATGTCGAACCAGTGTTATACCTCTGCAATCCCTAATGATACTCAGTCCATAGCCATATCCTTTCATGGTGGCGCACGTATCTCCATTCCAATTGGTACTTTCTGCTTTCAAGCGTGGGAACTGCGGTGTATGCATTTCTCTGAGAGTACTTCTTTTAATAGGGCCTGTTTCTTCTCCATTTCTGGGAGGCCATGCAGATAAATGATAACTAACGTATTTTCCAAAATCTTTAATAGTTGTTATTAATCCTCCCATAGCACCAAAAGAACCATCATGAAGCATTGGCTCTTCCTTCCATTGCTCATCTTCCCAACGATAGCCCTGCACCAATTGTGCTTCGCCAATGTCTGAGTATTCCCAATATGTTTGTTCCATACCCAGCGGTTTTAGAATATTCTCGCTGATATAGTCTTGATAAGGCTTACCAGAAACATGCGAAATAATAATTCCAAGCAGCGCATAACCTAAACTACAGTACTCATATTCAAAAGCTGGTATATTGGAAAATGACACGCCTTGAACAAACATATCTAAAACCATTTGTTCTGTTTCATCCAACAGTCTATCTCCCCATGGATCATCTTGCGGAAGCCCTGTTGTCATTGTGAGTAAGTGCTGAATGTTAATGGCAGGAGCATCACTTGTAATGTACTTGAGGCTGTCCATTTCTGCAATATAATCAGAAACAGGATCATGAAGGTTCAGTTTGCCTTCATCCCTTAATTTTAGAATAGCCATTGCGGTAAAACTCTTGGTCATGGAAGCAATACGAAAGCATGAATTTGTGGTAGCAGGTAACTGTTTATCCAGATTTATTAAACCCATTGCTGAGTCGATAACCAAAGAATCATCTATTACTATCCCATAAGCAATGCCCGGTATTTTATTAGTTATAGCAAATTTTTCAAATATTTGTTTCATAGCAGGCGCTGCATCTTTAATGCGCTGCAATCTGTCGTCTTTAACAAAAACGGACGGGTGATAAGAATAATTAGAAACAATAGGTTGACCTAAAATATCATTTAATCCTTTGCCACTGCCAGCAACAAAAATAAAAATAACTAATAGTACCGTTGAAATTTTTCTGATCATTTTAAGTTCTCCTTATAATATTGTATTTTGTAAACTCATTTTTACTACTTTAAATATACCATCTTTTTACAACTAATTACTATCCTACTTCGATCCATTTCGTTGATCTTTCTACTGCTTTTTTCCACTGTTCCATCATTGTTTTTCTTTGGTCGTCATTAATCGAAGGTACATATCTCTTGTTTAACTTCCAATTACTTGTTATTGATTCTACGGAATTAAAATCACCAACTCCCAAAGCAGCAAGGTATGCAGCGCCTAATGCGGTGGTTTCATGAATGACAGGAACATCAACAGGTATCCCCAATATATCGGCTTGGAATTGCATAAGAAATTCATTAACAACGGCGCCGCCGTCAGCTCGCATTATATCGATACTCATACCGGAATCTTTTCGCATAACTTCTAAATTCTCTGCAACTTGAAAAGCGATTGCCTCCAGAGTTGCCCTTACAATATGTGCCCTTGTAGTACCACCTGTTATTCCTATCATCATGCCTCTCGCATATTGATCCCAATAGGGCGCTGCCAACCCTGTAAAAGCTGGAACAAAATATACCCCTCCTGAATCTGGTACTGATTTAGCCAATGCTTCAGTTTCATCGGCACTCTTTATAATTTTTAAGCCATCCCGAAGCCATTGAACAGCCGCGCCGCCAATATATACACCACCATCCAACGCATAGGTAATTTTTTTATCCATACTCCAAACAGCAGATGTAATTAACCCGTTTTTAGAAATAATGGGTTTATATCCTGTATTCATCAGCATAAAGCAACCAGTACCATAAGTGGTTTTTAAAGAACCTTTTTCGAAACAAGCCTGACCAAATAATGCCGCTGCCTGATCAACAACACTTCCGGCAATTGGAATTTTTGCATCGATAAAATCTGTTGAAGTATAACCATAAATTTCGGCACTATCTTTTATTTTAGGAAGAATAGATTTAGGGATTCCTATGATATTAAGAATTTTTTCATCCCATTGATTCGTGTGAAGATTAAATAACATTGTTCTGGAAGCAGTAGAAGAATCCGTGATGTATGTTTGGTCCCCTGTCATTTTCCACAGCAACCATGTATCCAGGGTACCAACCTTTAATTCACCTTTAGCAACTTTTTTCCAGGCATTTTTTACATTATCCAATATCCATTTAATTTTCAAGGCAGAGAAATAAGCATCAATTGTTAAACCGGTTTTCTTTGTAATAAGGTCACCATATTTTTCTTTTAGCTCATCAGCGCTTTTTGCGGTTCTTCGGTCTTGCCAAACGATAGCATTGTATATAGGTTTGCCGGTATTCTTATCCCAAACCATACAGGTTTCACCCTGATTATCTAATCCAATGGCTCTTAAATCTTTAGCTTTTATATTAGCTTGATCTAAAGAAACGGCAACAGATTCCTTTGTTTTATTCCATATTTCTATCGGGTCGTGTTCCACCCATCCAGGCTTAGGGTAATACTGTTTGTGTTCTATATACCCCTTCCCGCAAATAGTCCACTCTTCGTTAAATACTATTGCTGTTGTTCCTGTTGTTCCCTGATCTATACCTAAATAATATTTCTTTGACATTTTACTACCCTGTTATGCGTTTGCCGGACCCTGCCCATTCTTACTCCGAAAAAATAAAAAATAACAAATCACACCAACGATCACCATTAAACCGGAAACAATCGTCACATTGTGGAAATCTTCCGGTATTGTAAGGATGCCAATTTCGAGAATGAGCCATAATACAGCTAAAGAAAAAATAGGTTTTGCAAATTTACCCAGCGTAAAACTGTCCGTGTTAAAATCCACATTTTTTCTGACCCGTCCATACGAGACTACTGTAATCAGATAAATTAATGCCGGCAATACGGCTGTCGCGCCAACGAGCAATGTCAGTGATTCAGCAAAATAGGTAGAGATTAAACATAAAATAAGAATTAAGAGAGTAGCTGCCACAGGGGAATTTGTTTTTGGTGAGATTTTTTTAAAATACGGGCTGAAGAAAAATGCATTATCCCGCGACATAGCGTAAATCAAGCGTCCAGCAGAAGTAGTAATGATTAAGCCACAGGCAAAAATTGAAACGGCTACCAATACTAAAAATGATTTTCCGAGGACACCGCCAAGTGTTGTCTCAATGATATAAGGCAGCGGGTTATTTGAATTGAGAACATCACCAAGATTTGGAATTGCGATGGTTGCAGCAATTAAAAAGAGCATACCAAAAATCCCACTCAATGCAACTGAGGAAATAATTGCTTTGGGCACTGTTTTGTGCGCATTAACGGTTTCTTCGCTCAAATTTGCTGATGCTTCAAATCCCACAAGTGTAAAAGAACCCATCAGCATCGTCATAATAAAAGGTGCGATATAAGATGTTCCTGTCGCCGCATTTCCAGTACTTAACAAGATGGAAGGATCTGCATTACTCTTAAATGCAGCAACGAATAAAAATACTGTCAGACCAATGATTCCAATTGTTTCAGTAAATACAGCACCATTATTAATGAGAGTTGCTAATTTAACACCAATTATATTCAAGGTGACCTGTAATATAATCGTACACATCACAATTATCATGATGTTTTGATCTGAAATTGGAATATCTAATAATCCGGCTAATACCGGAGCAAGTCCCCAATTAACAGCCGGAATGACCAAAATAAGAAAACAAAACGAGATCCATCCGGTAATCCAACTAACAAAGGGAGTCGATAATCTTTTCATCCATTGATAAGAATAACCGCTGACGGGAATAATTCCGGCAAGTTCAGCAAAAATTAATGCAACCAACAATTGCCCACCGACAGTAATTGCCCATGACCATATTCCTGCCGGTCCGGCGGTTTTGATAACAAACTGATAATTTGTGAAAATACCGGTAGTAATTGAAATAAATGAGAAGGCAACAGCAAAAGAACTGAATAATTTCAGGCTTCGTTTCAATTCCTGTTTATAATTGAATTTTTCCAGGATTTCTACATCACCAATGTATGCATCAGTTTTTTTCATTCTTAAATTCCAAATCCATTTTCTCTCAAACCCACATCACACCATTTACCCTCATTGAAAATATGCACATGTTTATATCCTATTTTTAAAAGAAGTGAAGCTGCCTTTTCAAAACTATTATCAATATCATCAGCCTTGTGCGCGTCTGAACTTATAGTAATAGGAATATTATACTTTAGACATTTCTCTAAAATCCATCTGCTGGGATAAAATTCCCCGGTAGTTCCCTCATAATACCCCCTGGTATTTATTTCAACGATACAACTCGTTTTTGAAATAACTTTTAATACTTCTGTTACTATGTTTTGATACCAATTATCTTTTTCACTAAAATATCTGTTATGGTGATTGAACTTTTTAATTTTATCCAGATGTCCAATTACATCGGGAGGATCATTCTTAATCATTGAAACCACATTGCCGTAATAGGTTCCCACTAGCTTTTTAATATCGTTATTAAAGATTGTTTCAAGTCCCTTCTCAAATTCTTCTTTTGTATAGTCGATGACACAGTTTTCTCCATTTTCAAACTGACCGACATAATGTACCGATCCTATTATTATATCTAAATGCTGTTTATGGAAGTTATTCGGGCCAATAACATAAGGTATAAAATCAACTTCTAACCCTGAATAAATTTTAATGTCATTACGATATTTATTTTGTAAAGCACTAATTTCCTTAAGGTACTCATCTAACCGCGCTTGCTTCATATTCCATTCTGAAACAAATGGCACCGGAGCATGACCGGAAAAACCAATTGCAAACATTTTCTTATCTATAGCTTTTCTTACATACTCTTCTAAACCATCTTCTCCATGACAATGAAAACTGTGTGTATGAAAATTGGTCCAATTCATTTTTTTTATCGGATAGGATTTTACTCTGGTTTATTTACAAATATTCTGATCTAAAAACTTCGTAAATCTTAAATCTTCAATCTGAAATCGTTTTTTTTTATATTTCTATTAGATAGCCTTTGGCTTAGTACTCATTCAAAGTTTCTTCAACTGTCTTTAGAAAACCTTCACAAATGTCTTCTGTAATTGCTCCCATATTGGCTATCTGAAACATTCTTTGTTCCTTGAGATGCCTTTTCCCAGAATAGACGGTGTAGCCGTTATCCTCCAATTTTTGAATAAAAGATTCTAATTCAACATTTTCCGGTAAGAAAACAGAAGTTACCGTATTAGCAGCATTCTTTTCATCAACCAGTATTCTTAATCCCATTTTTCTAATACCATCTCTGATCACTTTTGCACATCGTTTATGCCGGTCGATCTGATTTTGAAGCCCTTCATCATTAATCCTTCTGACTGCAGCTTCAAGCGCAATAAACATTGTCACCGATGGAGTGTTCGGTGTCTGATGATATTTTTCCGAGTATTCATAAAGTCGGTGAAGATTCAGATAAGCAACTTTGATTTTATAATCCTTTATCGCTTCAATCCTGCTTTTCTTAACACAAATAATCCCAACGCCAGGATAACTGGCAAGACATTTATTCGAAGAAGTGGTGCACAGATCAATATGATCCCGGACAACATTTACATCTTCTCCTCCAACAGCGCTAACCGCATCTACAAAATAAGTCTTTCCATATTGATTGGCAAGATTCCCCACCTGGGTAACAGGATTGATCAAGCCGGTACTTGTTTCATGATGAACCATTGCCAGTGCTGTGATATTTGAATTTTCCTTTAGCTGGTCCTCAATCTCTGCCAGGGTTGGAAGTTCACCCCAATCGTAATTCATAACAGTTGTTTTTATGCCATGAACTTCCAAAAGCTCTTCTAACCGGCAGCCAAATTCTCCATTATTAATCAGCAGCACATGATCATTATCAGAATAATTTGAGGAAATAACTGTTTCATTGGCTGCCGTTCCGGATCCTGTAATTAATAAAATCGTAAAGTCGTCATTTGCTTTATAAATTTTTTGTAAATTTTTTTGAGTAGATACAATTACTTTCTCAAATTCCGGCACCCTATGACACATATCATCATGTGGTAAAGATTGTTTGACAACTTCAGATACTGTTACCGGTCCCGGACTAAATAGATAATGCTTATTTTCCATTTTAACTTTATTCCTTTTCTAAAATTTATTTAATACCCATTTCTCCATAACGGAAAACAAAATATTAACATCATATTTATTTAATTTGAATTTTATCCATCAACATTATTTTCTGTGGTTTTAGGCAAAGCATTCCATTT
>JACKQG010001959.1_pt1 | contig 27665 bp, 20 predicted proteins | sample 8237621 | NCBI WGS metagenome assembly JACKQG01 (sample SAMN15677084, study PRJNA649215) | marine metagenome | biome: marine; feature: Black Sea; material: saline water; isolation source: suspended particulate matter (SPM) from the Black Sea western gyre | collected 2013-06-09/2013-06-10 | depth... | reverse complement strand
GGACGTCCACGTGAGGTCGGCCCCGGGGGCCAGCAGGGCAGGGTCGTCGCGATTGGACCGGCTCGGAGGGCCGACGAGAGTCCCAGCTGGGAGATCGGTGGTTTGAATAGTCGAATCGCTCGAACTTCTCGTGCGGTAACCGTCCTTAAAAGAGCCCGTCAGCTTGGGCAGTAATTGACCGCGTGCACCAATATTAAAAAAGTGACTGTCCGTTTCATAGTCGCTGGTGATTCGGACTTGGGTTGGAGCAATGGCTCTAATGGTTTCTTCAATATCCGTGTTCGTAAAAGTGTAACCCAGGCTCAAGTCCAGTTTGGGCGTGAGTTCATAAAAAACATCGAAAGGTGCAGACATGATTGTGCGATCCGGAAAAGCGTCATCAAAGGTCTTATATACTTTTTCACTATATCGAGCACCCGCTCCAAAACTGAACTTTGGCGAGACGCGGTATTCGGAATCCACAGTCGCTCCATAGGCGTCATATTCAATCAAATCGTTAGTGATATTATTTTCACCACTGTTCATTTTACTCTCATCGAAGTAGGCTGACCCACTAAGCGCGAGGCGACTGGATGTGTAGGAACCCACCGCCTTGATGTGGAATAGTTCCGTATCGAGCTGATCTTGATCTTCGTAGCGGATGATGTCGTAACGAGTAATAATGCTCAGGTCAGCATTTGTGAGTCCACGACCTACATTCACTTCAAACCCCGGCGACAACGTCCAGGTTAAATCATCTGTCTCTTCGGCCTCGTCACGAAAAACATTCGATGTCCACCTCAGACTAGATGATCCATTAAAATAGACATCCGTGTTACTACCTATGGATACCAAGGGAGCTGCAGATACGAACGTCTGCAGAAACAAAATCACCGTGCCTAAAATAACGAGGTACATAAAACTGCTTTTCATCGAAGAAAGAAATGCTTTTAATAAATGGGACATAAGAAAAAAACGTGGGGGATGTTCGTATTTCCCTCAATGTTTAGATAGCCAAAAAAATAACTGCAACACGAAAAAGGGCTTTATTTGAGCTTGTCGCGAAGCTGCATTTGCACGAATGTCTATTCCTACCCCTGTTTTATCAAATCATTTACCCCCATGGTGCAAAACCTCACTTCTCACAGTCGTATCACTCGAGGAAAGCCTATCCTCCTAGGATTCGTTATTCAAAGAAAAGGTGTCAACGGGCACACCGAGATCTCGGTCCGTTGGGCCCGCCTGTTAGGTAGTTTTTTACTCCTCATGATTGTAGGGTGGTTTTGCATGGCGGGAGCTCTTTTCTTGCATTTTAAATACAATAAAGAGTTCGACGAGGTTTCCTATGCCAAAATGCTCACCTTACTGCCCTTTGGACTGAATGAGCACCGGGTAACTTTAGGGAACTATCATATCGAAAAGGGCTTGGAGGAGGTCAAGGAGGGTAATTACCGAGATGCACTGCGCTTGCTGCGATTGGGGGTGGCCCGTGCTCCTGCTAATCTAGAGGGTCGCCGTGTGTTAGCCGAATTCTATGAAATTGCTCTCAAACGGCATGACATTGCTGCAGATCAGCTTTTGAAGGGTCTGGAGCAAAGCGGGCTCGAAGACTTGGATTACCTCAAGCAAACGCTCCGTGTGCTCCTGCGCTACCAAATGGACGAGGAAATCCAAAATCTGGCCGACAAGTATCTGCCCGAAGCACCGGACCTGACCGACATCAATCGCACCCTCGCCTTCGGTGCGGCCAACGCCAACTACTTGCGGGGCAACTACGACCGTGCCGACGACTATCTCATCACATACCAACTTCTGGAATCCTTAGAGGGGGTACTGCTCTCAGCGCAAATTAGCTGGGATCGGGGCAACCAAATAGCGGCTATTACAAAACTCAAAGAATCCATTCGCCGCTTCCCGAACTCAGAGCCTTTGTTGATGCAACTCAGTCGCTACCACCGTGAGCTCGGTCAAATCGATGAAGCCCGTCGCTACGCGATCCTTCGAAATGTCAGCGACCCTCTCAGCCCAGCACCCCGGCTGGAGCTCCTTTACATCTACAACAAATCGGGTGATATCGAGCGCGAGCAGCGTGAAACCCTGCGCATGCTCCAGCAATTCCGCGACGATGAGGCCGCCTTTCAAGCATTAGCCAATTTCGCCGCAGACACTGGAAACATTGATCTGGCGCGACGCACCTACGAGGAGGCGCTTGAGAACGAATTCAACATCGATGCATTCGCCTTGCTCTTGATCGAAGCGCACCTCGTCGACAAGGATTACGAGGGTGCGCTCGACTTTTCGGAAGAGCTCCTAAAAGAACGACCCGATTGGCTCACGCAACGGTGGGCGATTTTCAACAGCCTTCGCGCCGTCGCGTCCTACGGTATCAATCGCCCAGACTTGGGAGAAATCTACCTGCAGGACTTCCTCGATGAGGCTCAAAATCAACCTCAGACCTATCTTGCAGTCGCTCGCCGGTTCTCCAGCGTCGGCCGCTACCAACAATCGCGCAAAGTGCTCATGCTTGCCTACCAAAAAGCACCGACTAATCAAAAAATACTTTCAGAGCTGATTCGCACAGAGCTGACCCTCGGCAGTACGGAAAACTTAAACCGTCTTTTGTCCCGACTCTTACAAATGCGCCGCCCGCAGATGGATCTCCTCTTCGAAGCGTATCGCAAGCTAGGGAGTGACCGCTTCATCTTCACGCCGGATCGCGAAAGCCTGCTCTTACAGCTTAGCGCCCTTCTCCGCGAGAACTCGCGAACACTACCAGAATTGGAAAGCTAAGAGAAGCTAAGAGCTGGCAGGGCTCTTCAGTTCCACCGTGGCAGCGATGACCCGACGATCATCGACCTCGTCGATGGTGATCTCCATACCATAGCAACTCAAGCGCTCGCCGCGCTCTGGAATATGCCCGAGCTCGCCGGTAATGAGACCACCGAACGTGGATACCTCTTCATTGTCGATTTCTATTTCGAGCTCTTCCTCAATGTCGTGGACCGGAGCGAGGCCAGAGATACGAAAGCGATGGCCGTGACCGATCGCTACGATTTGATCTTCTTCGCTATCAAACTCGTCCTGGATTTCACCCACGAGTTCTTCTAAAATGCTCTCTAAGGTGATCACACCAACGATGCCGCCAAACTCATCGACAGCTAAAGCCATATGAAATTTAGCCCGGAGCATCCGTTCCAAAGCTTCTTCCAGCGGCGTTTCCAACGGGAAAACCGCTACATTACGCTTTAGTTTCATGAGGTCGATCTCCGAGACCGATCTGCGCAAGCGGAAAATATCCTTAATATGGATAATTCCCAGGCACTCATCCAGATCCCCGCGACAAAGCGGGAATCTAGTGTGACCAGCGGCCTTCATGCTTTCAAGGTTGGCTTCGATACCCAAATCCAAATCACAGATGACGACTTGACTACGAGGCAGCAAAACATCCTGCACAACCAATTCCTGCATTTGCAGCGTACGGTTAACGATTTTCCGCACAACTCCGGAGAGTTGGCTACTATCCTCCCCCATTGCTCGGATCTGGACATCGAGATCCAGCGGATTCAATTCATCATCCACGTCCACGCCCAACAGCAGGTAGAGGCGCTTTTTCAACATCCGGAAGAAAAACATGGCCGGAAAGGTCAAGAACTGGAAAGCGAGTAGAACTCGGTAAGAGCGACGAATCGCTTTCGAGGGATCGCGCATGGCCAAGCCACGCGGAAAAATCTCCGCGAAAAAGAAATGCGCAGAGACGGCCAAGACGAACGAAACCAGGACCACCAACCAACGATCCGGCGCTTGCTCCATTTTGAAAAGGCTGAAAAAATCACTCACTACTGGCATCAACAGCAGACCGACCGCGACTGTGCAGAGAGTTTTGCTGAAGCGCACGACTCGCCCAGTTTGATCGCTATTATCAATCAATCGCGCCACTCCGGGGAGCCGCCTCAGGTCGTGCAGTTGCTCCTCGCTGGGTTTTCGGTAACGGAATTTGACCAAGCTGATTTCGCACATCACCAAAAAAGCGTGGAGCACAAGCATCAAGCCAACAGCCGCGAGCGAGATCCCAAAATTAATCCACGCGTCTTCCATTTTTAGAGACTCCCCCTCCTGCATTCGACCAGCTCAGCAGCGGCCTTCAAAAGCTTCGCATTTTCTGCCTCGGTGCCAATCGTGATCCTCACATAATCCGGCATACCGTATGGAGCCAAGGGCCTTACAATAATCCCCTTTTGCTGCAAGGCCTGAAAAAAGGCTAAGCCGTCGCCGACATTAGAGAGTACAAAATTAGCATGCCCGGCGACCGTCGCGCAGCCCAAAGACTCCAGACCTTCGACCAGTTGCCTGCGCCCAAGTTCATTGGCACAGCGGCAATCTTCCACGAACTCGCAATCCATGAGTGCAGCGGCCGCGGCGGCTTGAGCGACCGAGTTAACGTTAAATGGCTGCCGCACCCGCTGGAGAAGTTGAATCAACTCGGGATCACCGTATCCATACCCCACGCGCAGACCCCCTAGCCCATATATTTTAGAGAAAGTACGTAAACAAAAAACCTTACGCCCCTTAGCAATCAGCGAACGTAGATCAGGAGCCATTTCCAGATACTCTGCATACGCTTCGTCGAGACAAAGGATGACATGCGTGGGTAGCGACTCAGCCAGCTCAATGAGGTCGGCCTCGGTATTGGCCACACCGGTAGGGTTGTTTGGACTGGCCACAAAAAGTAGACGCGTCCGATCAGTAACTGCAGCACGCATGGCTTTCAAATCGTGCCCAAAGTCCAACATAGGTACCTCAATCGGCGTCGCGCCAAAAAGTTTAGTCACCAATTTATAGACGATAAAAGCCTGCGCCCCCATCACGACCTCTAATCCTGGTCGTAAAAAAGCATGCCCGAGTAATTCTATGATTTCGTTCGAGCCGTTGCCAACAATAATAGCGTCCGGCTCCACACCGCGCAGTTCGGCAATCCCCTTGCGCAGCTTGCCACAACCTCCATCCGGGTAGAGATGCGCCTGATTGAGCGATGCCTGTGCAGCCAGCATCGCTTTAGGGGAGGGGCCAAACGGATTCTCATTCGAGGCGAGTTTAGCGATCTGGGTAGGCTCCAGCCCAAACTCCTGAGCGACATACTCAATAGGTTTTCCGGGCTCATAGACCGGCTGTTCATGCACACCAGCATTGGCGAGTTCAGCGTATTTCATCGATATTCGGCTTTGAACTTGCCTCCCCGAGAGCCGATTGCAACAAAACAAAGCTTAAAGAACCTATGAAGATATTACTCACTGGCGCATCTGGACTCCTTGGCCACGCCTATGCGCAGGCCGCCATTCGCAGAGGCCACTCCGTCACTGCGCTTTACCATCAAAACCCACCACTGGCCGATGGCTTGGCTCAGTCGATCCAGCTAAATGCGGCCCAACCCGAAGCGCTCACCAGCCTCTGCCTCGAGATGTGGCCGGAAGTCATCGTCAATTGCGCGGCCATTTCCGCCCCTGCATCTGTCGATGCGGATCCGAAACTGGCCGAAAAAGTCAATGTTGCCCTGCCCCGCCTGCTCGCTCAGTTGGCCACTCACCTCGGCGCGCGCCTACTTCATATCTCAAGCGATATGGTATTTGATGGGCAAAGCTCTGAGGCCTACCGCTCGACCGACATGCCCTGCCCGACCAATCTCTATGGGCAAACCAAACTCATGGCCGAGCGAGAAGTGCTCGAGCACAATCCTGAAGACCCTGTCGTGCTGCGCATCCCCATCCTCATGGGCAACAGCCCCGGCGGCCAACGCAGCGTTCACGAAAAACTCCTCGCTGCAATCCTCGCCGGACAGTGCCCGAAGCTTTTTTGCGACGAAATCCGCCAACCTTGCGCCGCCTCCAACGTGGCGGATGTGCTCCTCGAATTGTCCGAGCGGCGCGACCTCCACGGCATCTTCCACTGGGCAGGCAGCGAAAAGCTTAGCCGTTTCGAGATGGGCCAACGTATTCTTAAACACTTCGGCTTGCCGCTCGATTCGATCCAATCCGTCTGTCAGAGTGATGATCCCGCCCATGCCGGGCGTCCCCGCAACCTCACCTTTAACCTCCACCCCATCGTCTCAAAGCTGAAGACTCAACCCGTCAACTTCGACGCCCAGCTCGAGGAACTCACTCGCGTCGAACCGCTCAACGCATAATGCTCATCGCCCTACCCAACGCTTACGGCGATGCGGCCACCAACATGGCCATCGACGCCGCGATCCTTGAAGGGCTCCCCAAGGGGCTAGCCGTCTTTCGGCATTACGGCTGGCTCGAACCCGCGGTCACCTTCGGCTATGGACAGAGCTACGAAAGTGTCGCCGCCATAACTTCAGCAGGGCTCAGTTCCACCGCTTCCGCAGACTTCGCCGTGCCGCTTACACTCTGTCGACGACTGACTGGTGGCGGCATCGTCGATCACCGAGATGATTGGACCTACGCCCTCATCCTCCATCCATCGCTGGCCTGTGCAAAAACCCCCGCGACTGAGCTCTACGAACACATCCACCGTGCGATCGGCCGAGCGCTCGAAAGTCTGGATATCGAAACTCAGCTCGCCCCCTGCCCTAAAGCTTGCAGCAGCCAGATGACCAGCCCCCGGATCCCGAAAGACGCCTCCCAATGCTTCGTCACGCCCGCCGCAAATGACGTGCTTCGCTCAGATGGGCGAAAAATAGCCGGCGCGGCCATGAAGCGCAACCGCCACGGGCTCCTCATCCAAGGCTCACTCGACCGTGCCGCCCTGCCTCAAGACTTCGATGGCGTCTACTTTCAAAGAGAGCTGCGGGAACAACTCGCCTCGGCCCTCAGTATTCCAAATGGCAGTCTCGAGGATATCCGGCCCCTGTTCAACAGCGAACGGATCGAGCGTGAAAAGCAACGTTTCGAGAGTCGGGAATGGAACCAGCGCCGCGAATAAACCCTCAAAATCCATCACATGGCATCGGCTTAGCAGCCAACCACCCTTGGGGCAAAGCCACGCTGCAATGGCTGGATGATCGATGACCACCCGTATAGGGCTAAGCCGTATAAGCCTCTACTAAGAAGCAATCACCGCCGCTTCCGCCAACGTAACCATGCGCTGCTGTGGGACGTCCCATAGCTTCAAGCGAAGACAGCGCAGGACCTCCGCAGGTTGCAGGCTGGTCGTTTTGGGCGCTTGCAGTTCCGGCATACCGGCCATCGCATCAGGCAGCCTGTAATAGGGAATTTTTGAATTGAGATGGTGAATGTGGTGATAGCCGATATTGGCAGTGAAATAGTTCATTACGGATCCCATTCGACAATAGCTGGACGAATCCAATGCAGCTCCCTCATAGGTCCATCCGTCTTCGTCCAGATAGGTAACCGTCGGGAAGTTATGTTGCGAATAAAACAAATACGCACCAAGCCCACTGCCCACAATAAATGGAATAGTCATCAAGCAGAGCGCCGCCAGCCAGCCTAGCCAGTAAATAACCACTGCATAGAGGAGAATATGGATGACCAGCGCATAGAGCGCGTCGCGATGCTTTTTCGGATTATTGATCAGCGGCACGATACACATACTGCCGATGAAAACGGTTAAATAACCCAACGCGATGGTAAGGGGGTGGCGTATGGCGAGATATTTTAAGCGCTCCTTGCGTGAGCTACGCTTGTAGCGTGCTACGGTCATGACCGGGTAGGAGCCGATATGGGTCGAGCGGAGCTTACTATTCTTCGCGTGGTGTGTGTTATGCGAATGTGTCCAAATACTACTTGGGGTCATAATGAAAATACCCAAGACGCGCATAAGCCCATCCGCTAGTTTCGAGCGATCAAGAATCGCATGGTGCTGATGGTCATGGTAGAGCACGAATATCCTCACCACAAAGAGCCCCGCCAAGACCGAAAGGAGGAGGCGCCCGATGAGAATGGGCAGGAGGACGCTGCCGGCAAGGCAAGCCGCCAAAAATACAAAGGTCGAAAGGACCGCCACCCAGCTGCGCAGCTTGTATTCGTGTGCGAACTCGCGTGTGGCGAGAATCAGTTCTTTTCCGGTTCTTTGACTCATAGAATAAATGACAGTAAAACATCGCCTGATTAAAGCAGGCGCCGCAAAGCCTCAACCTGCGAAGTGGACATTGAAATACGCTTCTCTATCTGAAGATGGCGAATCAAATCGTCTTTTCCCTAAAACTCAAATACGGTTTGTGTTAATTGTGCGCCTTAAAGACGGCTCTCAGAAGCAAAGCGAGCACAGTAAGCTACCATTTCATCAGGAAGAGCCTCGAGCCCAAAGAAAGGAGCACAAGCCACAAGCAAATGCCCCTTCGGTTTCGAGAACTGCGATCTAGGGGGAGCGTGGCCTATTCGACCACTTCACACGTATCCACCATCTCCATCCTAAGGGCGTCGTCCTCCACCCGGAAGACGACAGTGCTCTGATCGGCGATCTCACCACTCAGCAAGGCACGGGCAAGCTTCGTCTCGATTTGTTTTTGTAGAAAACGCTTAAGCGGCCGTGCCCCATAGACTGGATCGTAGCCTTTCTCACCGACCCAAATACGGGCGGCTTCGTCTAGCTCAATAGCGATACGGCGCTCGGCCATGCGGGTGTTGAGTTCGGCCATCAACAGATCCACAATGCGCGTGATCTCTTCAAGCGTAAGGGGCTTGAAAAGGACGATATCGTCGATCCGGTTGAGAAACTCGGGGCGAAAGCCTTGGCGCAACTCAGCCATGACGGATTCCCGCACACTCTCGGGGATCTCTGAGCCAGAGACGCCCTCGGAAAGATAACGGCTCCCCACATTCGAAGTCATTATTATGACAGTGTTCTTAAAATCCACAGTATGTCCCTGCGCGTCCGTAATGCGCCCGTCGTCCATCACTTGGAGAAGGACGTTAAAGACATCGGGATGCGCCTTCTCAATTTCGTCGAAGAGCACCACGCTGTAAGGCTTACGGCGGACGGCTTCAGTCAGCTGCCCTCCTTCATCGTAGCCAACGTAGCCCGGAGGGGCCCCAATGAGTCGTGCGACGGCGTGCTTCTCCATATACTCGGACATGTCGATGCGCACAATATTGTCTTCCGTATCGAAGAGCGTCTGTGCGAGCGTGCGGGCCAGTTCGGTCTTACCGACCCCGGTGGGCCCCAAAAAGAGGAAACTGCCGATCGGCCGGCGCGGATCTTTAATACCCGCACGGGCGCGTAGGATAGCTTCGGCGACAAGGACAACAGCCTCATCTTGTCCGACCACCCGCTCGTGCAGCACCTCTTCGAGGCGGAGGAGTTTTTCTTTTTCTCCTTCAACCAAACGTGAGACCGGCACACCCGTCCATTTGGAAACGATCTCGGCGATCTCTTCCTGGGAAACTTCTTCTTTGAGCAAAGCATTTTCTTTCGACTCGACAGCTTCGAGTTGTTGCAGCCGTTCTTCCAGCTCGGGCATTTTGCCATGGCGTAGCTGCGCGACTGTATTCAAATCATACGTTCTCTCGGCCTTTTCCATAGCGATCCGGGTGGCGTCGATCTCTTCGCGGACTTTGCGAATTTCGTCAATCGCACCTTTCTCACTGTCCCACTGAGCACGGAGGGCACCTTCCTTCTCGCGAATGTCGGCGAGTTCCTTGGAGAGCGCCTTGAGACGTTCCTTGGAGGCTTCGTCTTTTTCGTTTTTCAGGGCGGCTTCTTCGATCTCGAGTTGGAGCGCCCGGCGGGTGAGTTCGTCGAGCTCCTGTGGCATCGAGTCCATCTCCGTGCGGATCATGGCGCAGGCCTCATCGACGAGGTCGATCGCCTTGTCGGGCAAGAAGCGGTCACTGATGTAGCGGTGGGAGAGTAGAGCAGCTTGCACGAGGGCATTGTCCTGAATACGGACGCCGTGGTGCAGCTCGAAGCGCTCGCGGATGCCGCGGAGAATGGAAATCGTGTCTTCGACATTAGGCTGGTCGACTTGCACGGTCTGGAAGCGGCGCTCGAGGGCGGCGTCCTTCTCGATGTATTTGCGGTATTCGTCGAGCGTTGTCGCGCCGACACAGTGTAACTCGCCTCGTGCAAGCATGGGCTTGAGCATGTTGCCCGCATCCATTGAACCTTCAGCCTTGCCCGCGCCGACGATAGTGTGCAACTCGTCGATAAAAAGAAGAATGCGCCCTTCGCTGCCTTTGATCTCCGCGAGCACAGCTTTAAGGCGCTCTTCGAACTCTCCCCGATATTTGGCACCGGCCACGAGCGAGCCCATGTCGAGGGCAAAAACAGTCTTGTCCTTCAAGCCCTCGGGCACGTCGCCTCGCACGATACGCTGCGCGAGGCCTTCGACAATCGCAGTCTTACCGACTCCGGGCTCTCCGATGAGGACGGGGTTGTTCTTCGTCTTACGCGAAAGAATGCGAATTACCCGGCGAATCTCGGAATCACGCCCGATGACGGGGTCCATCTTGCCCTTGCGCGCCAGCTCGACGAGGTCGATGCCATATTTTTCCAGGGCCTCAAAGGTCGTCTCCGGGTTGCGAGAAGTCACCCTTTGCCCCGCGCGGGACGATTCCAGGGTCGCCCGGACTTTGTCCGCGTCGAGCTGAAACTGCTCAAAAAATTGCCCAAGCTTGCCCTTCGGATCCGCAGCCAAGAGGCCGAGCAACAAGTGCTCAGTGCTCACAAAATCGTCGCCCAGTTTGGACTTCGCCTGATCGGCCTCGGTGATCGCTTTCTGCAGGGTCGAAGAGAGGTAGACCTGGCTGGCGTTGATACTCCCCGAGGCTTTGGGCAAGGCATTCAGCTCGCGCTTCGCCGCCAGCTCGACCGCAGAAGGCGAAATCTGCATGCGCTCGAGCAAACTTGGCACGATGCCGCCTTCTTGCTGCACGAGCGCAATTAAAAGATGCCAAGTGTCGATCTCCTGTTGCCCATTCTGGCGCGCAAGATTTTGCGCCTCTTGCATAGCGAAAGCAGATTTTTCGGTGAAGCTATTAAAATCAATATTCATACATCTTATTTTTGCACAAAGCGTTCCACCCGTACAAGCACTCGAATAATCTGTAGCCCTTTCACAAATAGTTACTTGCACATACTACAAAATTAGCCTGCCGGGCAAATTCCCGCATAACAGAGACAAAATTCGCGGAAAATGGGACAATATGGCACGCCTCTTAAAGCATTCAAGTTCACGCTTAGCTCGACAACCCGCGCAGTCACCCTAATTTGGCAAATATGCGTGCTTCTCTCAACATTTGCAAAATCATAGCTTTAGTCTTGTTTCCGATTTCAGTAGCGAGTCGTGCCTATGGCTTTGAGCAAATGAGCTATTTCGTAATCGACTTAACCCAAAGCACTGACTCCGAAGCGTTAGCTGGGCGTCTGGCGGTGCCGCAAGCCGCCCTCGCTGGGAATGTGGCAAAAAAGCCCACATCTTCGACTGAGAATCGCGGAGAGTTTGAAATCGACTACGTTGAAAACGTCGGTTCCACCGGCAACTCAACATTCGAATTCGAACTACCCCTGAATACAACGCCACAGAACGAGTTAGAAAGCATCAATTTCAGTACGAGTGACTTTGATTTCAGCAGCGGCAGCCATACAGTGTTTGGCGAATAGTTCTTAAGGGCACTTCTGCAGAAGCGCCCTTAAGACTTGAACGTCTTTTTCGCCCGCTTGCGATTCGGATAAACGGTGCGGCAGATTCCGCAAACCGTGCCATCGCATCCCCGCGCGGAGCAATGTTCGCGGCCATACAAAATGATCTGAATATGCAGGTCGTTCCAGCTCGACTCAGGGAAAAGGCGCTTCAGGTCGCGCTCTGTTTGAACAACATTTTTACCACTGGTCAGACCCCAGCGCTGGGCCAAACGGTGAATGTGCGTATCAACGGGAAAGGATGGCACGCCGAAGGCCTGCGACATCACGACCGAAGCCGTTTTATGCCCCACTCCCGGGAGCGCTTCGAGCGCGACCATATCGGCAGGCACCTCGCCCCCATACTGATCGAGCAAGATTCTCGAGAGACCGGCTATGCCCTTCGCCTTCATCGGCGAGAGACCGCAAGGTCGGATGATTGCGCGGATTTCCTCTACCGGAACCTTGACCATAGCCTGCGGCGTATCCGCCCGTGCGAAAAGCAGTGGCGTAATCTGGTTGACCCTTACGTCGGTGCACTGCGCCGAGAGCAACACTGCTATGAGCAGTGTGTAGGGATCCTTGTGATCCAAGGGCACAGGCGGATTCGGATAAAGTTCCTCCAGGCGTTTCCGGATATAGGCAGTGCGTTCTTTCTTCGTCATTGGGCAGGTAAAAAATCTTGTTTCTTGCCCACTGTGTAAACTTCGCACAGAAATGCAAAACACTGATGAGCGAAAACAATAATAGCCCTCAAGGCACCCGCTTACGCAGCGCACTGCCCGAAGCACTGAGCGGATGCCGCGCGGTCGAAGTACTCGAACGCTCGCTGGCCCAGAACCGACTGGGGCACGGCATCCTTCTCCACGGAGAAAGTCTCGCCAGCTTGGAAAGTATCGTCCGCGCCATTGCCGCCTACCTGCTCAAAACTCAGCGCGACCCTTTCGAACACCCCGACTGTTTCATCCTCCGCCCAGGGGGCAAAGCACGCCTCATTAAGGTCGGCAAAAGCGAAGAGGCTAACTCGATGCGGAAACTCGTCGTTGATATCGCCAAAAGCTCAAATCAAGGCGGGCGCAAAGTCGGTGTCGTGGTCGATGCCGATCGAATGAATGCCGCCTCGGCCAACGCCTTTCTCAAGACCCTCGAAGAACCCCCCCCTGGCACTACTCTCTTCCTGCTCACGACACGCCCTTACGACCTGCTCGATACGATTCGTAGTCGCTGCTTAAACTTCCGCATTCCCGCCGAGCTCGAGACGATTCAACATCCCGATTGGGAAAAATGGGTCGTCGATTATCGTGAATGGATGGGCCGTTTGCTAAACGGGCCGAATAAGCAAACCGTTCCTCATATCATGATGGGCGCCTATGGCCTGAACGCACGCTTTCAGAATATCCTCGCCGAAATGACCGCTGAAGCCTGGAAGGCACAGAAAGAAGCCCTGCCCGACCACGTCACGACCGAAGAAAAAGACGCCATGGAAGTCGGCCTGAGCAAAGGCTACCGCAAACAACTCTTCGGCGAAATCGAAAAGGCCACCGCCCAGTTCGCCCGCGATATCGAAGCCCTCAACACCGGCGAGCTCCCCGCCAGTGCACTCTATCGCGCGACCGAAGCGCTCGAAAAATCCGCCGGACTGATGGAGATCAATTTCAACCAGGTCGCCGCGCTGGAATTGTTTTTCCTCAGTTCGTTACGCATTTGGACGACCGCACGGTAGCAGAGAAGTTTTTTCGTTTTCATCAAACATTATTCATTAGTCATCAGTCATTCAATATGTGCGGCCGATACACACTCCATACTCAAAATCAAATACTCGCTGAGGCCATTGCCCTAGCGCTGCCGGGAGCCTATGCACCCGATTACAACATCGGTCCCGGACAGAAGGCTTTAAGCATCGCTACACGCGACAAGGTGCAGGCGGTCGCCACAATGATGCACTGGGGTCTGCGCACCCCACAGAATTTCCATATCAATGCACGTATCGAAACGGCCGACACCAGCCCGCGCTTCCGCGAGAGCTGGTATGAACATCGCTGCCTGCTCCCCGCCAATGGCTTTTACGAATGGTATCAGGATGGTATCACCAAGCAGCCCTACTACATCTACCCGAAGGACGAAACCCTGACCTACTTTGCCGGACTCTGGTTTCCCTCGGAAGGAACTGATTCGTCACCGACCTTTGTCATCTTAACGACCAAGGCGCTGCCCTCAGTGCAGGACATTCATGAACGCATGCCGCTCATACTAAAATCTGAGGCTCAAGCCGCATGGCTGAGCGGTGATCTCGGCAAGCGCGAGGCTCAAGCGATAGCCGATGAGGCACAGCTCGAAAAGTGCACTGTCTCGCGCCGAGTCAACAGCGTGCACAATAAGGACAGCCGCCTGATCGAAGCGACCGCTCCGCTGACCGATGACCAGATGATGCTGTTTTAGAGCAACTGCGCTTAAATAGAAGTATTGGCCAGCGCCCGTAGACAACAGGAGCACCATTGACGTGAGGCAGGCTCACACACTCGCTACGCATTGAGCGCCAGCGGGAAGATTTCAACGGCACCAATCCATCCAACACGAGATTGCACTCCAATCTACAGTAGCCCAGAAATTTAAAGCTGACTTTGCTTGTCTTCTCAGGCGAGTTGGCGCATCAAATCTGGATGGATCCCTGCGACACCCCTGCCTGCCAATCTGCCCGCGAAATCTTTCACGAATTGGAGGAGTACTACGACGAGCATAACCTCTACTTCCAAACGATCGGCTCTGTCCTCGAGGCGGCCAACCTCCTGGATGTCCCCCACCGACTCAAGCTGATCCTCACACAGCCAAAGAATGAAATTATGGTGCACTGCCCCGTCAAAATGGACGACGGCACCTGGCAACTTTTCAAAGGCTACCGCGTGCAGCACAATAACGTGCTCGGCCCCTATAAAGGAGGCATGCGCTACCACGGCGAAGTTAAGCTGGACGAGGTCAAAACCCTCGCACTACTGATGACGATGAAGTGCGCCCTCGCCCGCCTCCCCTATGGCGGTGCTAAAGGCGCCCTCAAAATCGACCCGCGTGCCGTCAGTAAGGACGAACTAGAACGCGTCACTCGCCGCCTGACTGCAGCGCTCGGTAATAATATCGGCCCGGACTACGACATCCCCGCACCCGACATGGGCACCAACTCGCAGATCATGGCTTGGATGGCAGACACCTATATCAATTTTGCGGAGTCCTCAAACAAGGTCACCGCGCGCGGCGTCGTCACAGGTAAACCGCTCGAATTCGGCGGTTCCGCCGGGCGCGAGAAAGCCACCGGCCAAGGTCTTGTCTACGTCCTCGATGCTATGCTGCCGGGTATGAAGATGGACTTATCTGAACTCAGCTGCAGCCTGATTGGTTATGGTAATGTCGGCTCTTGGACGGGACGTCTGCTGCAAGCACGCGGCACGCGACTCAAAGCCGTCATGGATCACACCGGCGCGATTCGTAACGCGCACGGAATCGATGCCGAGAAACTCGCCCTGTACGTCGCCCAAACCGGGGGCGTCAAAGGCTATACCGAGGCCGATGCCATTGACGAGCCGGACTTTTACAGCACCCCGGTGGATCTATTTATCCCCGCCGCTCTAGAACAAATGGTCGACCTCGAACATGCCGAACGCCTCCAATGCAAAGTGCTGGTCGAAGCCGCCAACGCACCGACTACACCACGCGCCGAACGACACTTGTTAGCCAAAGGCATCGAAGTGCTACCCGCCATTCTCTGCAACGCTGGCGGGGTGACTGTGAGCTATTTCGAGTGGAAACAGAACCGCCAATCCGAGACTTGGGACGAGGAACTGGTCGACGAACGCCTGCGCACCGTCATGACGCGCTCTGCCCAACGCGTGCTCGACACCGCCGCACGCCTCAACTGCAACATGCGCATGGCCTCCTACGCCGCCGCGATTGAGCACATCGATAAAGTCTACGAGATGCGCGGCGTCTTCCCGTAGGCAATTGCCTGCAAGGCCGCCTCCGCTTGACTTGAAGAGCTAACACCCGTCTTAACTCGCCACCTAGAGACGGGGCGCCGGAGACCTCCGTTTCGCCTTGAGCTGACCACAACCGGCCGCGACGTCGATGCCGCGGCGTTGACGGACCGTACTGGGCAGGCCAGAGTCCTGGATAATGCGTTGAAACTCACGAATGTTGCCCTCTTCGGGTGCCTGACCCTCGTATCCTTCCGTCGCGTTCAGTGGGATCAGGTTGACATGTGCGTCCATGCCATGAAGCAACACGGCCAAACGGTGCGCATGATCCGCGCTGTCATTGACCCCGCCAATCAAGGTCCAAGCGAAGAACACACGGGCGCGTTTGATCGCGGTGTATTCGCGGCAGGCCTCGATCAGATCGGCCAAAGGCCATTTTTTGTTCACCGGGATCAGCGCACCGCGCTCTTCATCGCTCGCCCCATGCAGGCTCACAGCCAGCGAATAGCGCTTCGGGTGCCGCGCCAACTGTAGGATACCCGGTATATGCCCAACCGTGCTAATAGCTACCCGGGCGGGACCGATGTTGAGACCGCGGTTATCCGTCAAAATATCAAGCGCCTCCATAACCGGTTCGAAATTGTGCAGCGGCTCTCCCATCCCCATCATTACGATATTGCGCAAACGCTCACCTTGACTGGCGCGTAGACTACGCTCAACGTGATGCGCCTGAGCGACGATCTCACCCGCCGAAAGGTGACGCGAAAAGCCCATCTGCCCAGTAGCGCAGAATACGCAGCCCATGGCACAACCGACCTGACTGCTCAAGCAGGCTGTGAACCGCCCCGGAAACCCCATCCGCACCGACTCCACTTCGGTCCCGTCGCCGAGACGGAGCAAATATTTTTCGGTAAACCCATCGCCGCTCGGAGTGCAATCAACCTGTTCGATCGAGCACAAGGGAGGCGCACTTTCCGAAGACAGCCAACGCGCGACTGGCGGCAGGATACCTTCGGCCTCCTCCAGATACGCATTAACCAAACGGCGCTGCACGGCACTGAACAAAGGACGGGCATGCACAGGGTTGACCCCTGCCTCCTGAAGAAGCGACTCCATCGCGCCGTAGCGGTAGCCTTCCAAAGTTTCGATCATCGGGTGCAATTAGGGCTCTCTATTGTAACGTTTTTTGCTAGAATAAATTAACTGCTAACGAAGCAGTGTTCATAAATAAAAAGGATTATATCATGAAAATACAAACACTGACTAAACTCGCTCTTGCCAGCCTCATCTTCGCTGGCCTGTGCTTCACTACTGGCTGCGAAAAAAGCCCTGAAGATAAGGCTGCGGACACTATGGAAGAGGCCACTGACGCCGTCCAAGACGCCGCCAACTAAGATCGCGAGTTCTCCAAAACGACTCTGCCACGCGCTCCTACTAAGGAGCGCGTTTTTTTGCATTTAGGACAAAAAAACTGACAAGGAGACTTTCCTGCGATCTTAGAGACTCTCAAGGATACGTTGGGTTTCGTCGCGTTTTTCGGTGGTTTCGGCGAGTTGCTTACGAGCGCCTTCGACCACTTTCTCGGGAGCGCTGTCGACGAACTTTGGGTTCCTCAATTTACCCTCCCCTACCGCGACGAGTTTATTCAGTTTTTCCAACTCCTTTGTCAGTCGTGCCTTCTCCGCTCCGATGTCGATGCTGCTACTCAAGTCGAGGTAGAGCGAGCCCAGCGGTGTGACCACAGCAGGCAGACCGTCTGCCGATCGATCGCCGATCGCTTCCAGACAACCCAGTCCGGCTAAAGTTTGGATCAGGCTGGCATTGGCGTCGATAACCGTCGCGGCGACACCTTCGGCCCCGTAAAAAACAGCGACATCACGCTTGTTCGCTAGATTGTATTGCGCCTTGAGGGCGCGCGCTTGGGAGATGAGTTCCTGCAAATGAGTGACGCGCTCGATCGCATCGGGGTCGACGGGAACGCGCTCCTCCATTGTCATAGCAGAAATCAGCGGCGTATTTTGGATATAGGGCACCACCTCGTCATAAGCCAGACCATGCCAAAGTTCTTCCGTGATGTGAGGGATGACTGGGTTGGCCAGCTGCAGCACTTGGCGTATGACGAGGTCCTGGATTGCGAGGCAGTTGTCGCGCAGAGCTTCGTCGCTCTTGAGCTTGCCCTTGGAGGCCTCGACATACCAATCGCAGAAATCTCCCCAGAAGAAGGCATAGATTTGATGCGTAAGCGGCGAGATCTCGTAATTGGCGAAACACTTTTCCAGGTCAGCTGTAACCTTTTGCAGCCGACCGAGGATCCAATGGTCGTAGTCATCAAAGAGATCGGAATGGATGCGGCTAATGATCGCCTCGAAGCTGGAATTATCAGCCTGCGGCCCTGACATCTGGCGGAAGCGGACCGCATTCCAGAGCTTGTTGCAGAAGTTTCGTCCGATCTGGATGCGCTCTTCGGAGAAGAGGATGTCCGAACCGGAAGGAGCGATGTTGCAAATCCCGAAACGTAATCCGTCAGCGCCATACTTCTCGATCAGGTCGAGTGGATCGGGTGAGTTGCCTAGGGATTTCGACATTTTGCGCCCCTTTTCATCCCGGATAAGGCCGTGGATGAAAACATTCTTGAAGGGGATACGTCGGGCGATTTCTTCGTCGGAGAGCTCTTTGGCGTCGTCGCCGTATAGCTCGAGCCCGGCCATGATCATGCGTGCCACCCAGAAGAAGATGATATCAAATCCTGTAACGAGCGTCGTCGTCGGATACCAGAAATCAAGTTCTTCCTGCTCCACCGCCGTCGGCTCTGGCCAGCCAAGGTTGGCCATCGGCCAGAGGTAGGAGGAAGCCCAGGTGTCGAGAACATCGTCTTCCTGCTCCCAGTTTTCGGGGTCGGCGGGGCCTTCGACCGAGACGTGGACATGCTCGGGGTTGCCGAAGTCGAGTTCAATGCGCTCGAGACCCTTCTTATACCACACAGGGATACGGTGCCCCCACCAGAGCTGACGGCTGATGCACCAGTCCTGAATGCCGTTGAGCCAGTGGAGGTAGGTTTTCTTCCAGCGATCAGGATGGAATTTCAGGGTGCCGTTTTCGACGGCACGTTTGGCCTCTTCGACCTTCGGATATTTGAGAAACCATTGCTCGGAGAGGCGCGGCTCGATCGGCACATCGCCGCGCTCGGAGAAGCCGACCGTGTTTGCATAAGGTTCGCGCTCGATGAGCAAGCCCATGTCCTCAAGCTTCTTGGCGGCAACCTTGCGGGCTTCGAAACGATCCATACCCGCGAAGTCCTCACCAGCCAGAGCGGTGAGCTTCCCCTCGGCGTCGATCACTTCGATCATTTCAAGCTTGTGGCGCTGGCCGATTTCGAAGTCGTTTTTATCGTGCGCGGGCGTGACCTTGAGGCAGCCGGTGCCGAACTCGCGGTCGACGTATGCGTCGCCAATGATCGGGATCTCGGCCTTCGGAAACGGGCGCCAAACGGTCTTGCCGATGAGGTGTTTGTAGCGCTCGTCCTCAGGATGGACGGCTACAGCTGAGTCGCCCATCAAGGTCTCAGGCCGGGTGGTGGAAATCTCGAGGTGGGTGCGCTCGCCGTCGGGTTCGACGAGTTCATAGCGCATTTTGTAAAAGAAGCCGCTCTGTGGCTTCATATTGACCTCTTCGTCAGAGAGCGCGGTGTGGGTGGCGGGGCACCAGTTGACCATGCGCTTGCCGCGGTAGATGTAGCCGCGCTTGTAGAATTTGACGAAGGCATCGAGCACCGCCTTGGAATAATCATCATCGAGCGTAAAGCTGGTCCGATCCCAGTCGCAGGATGCCCCGAGCTTCTGTAGCTGGTTGAGGATGACGCCGCCGGATTGCTCGCGAAATTCCCAGACTTTTTCGAGGAAGCCTTCGCGGCCGAGGTCGTATTTGCTCTGGCCAGTGGCCTCGCGTAGCTGTTTCTCGACCTTGGTCTGCGTCGCAATACCCGCGTGGTCGGTGCCTGGTTGCCAGAGCACGGCCTTGCCCTCGAGGCGGGCGCGGCGAACAAAGATGTCCTGCAAGGTGTTATCCAAAACGTGCCCCATGTGCAACATCCCGGTAACGTTGGGAGGTGGAATCATGATCGCATAGGGCTCGCGCTTGGTATCGGCCACGGCTTTGAAGCACCCGGCTTCGAGCCAGTTGGCATACCAGCGTTGTTCGACTTCTTTTGGTTCGTAGGCTTTGGCGATCTCAGACATAGCGGAAATTGGGAAAACAGGGAAACTGAGGCTGAGACGGCGGCTTTCAAGCATGAAAAGTCAGCGCAGCTCCATACCCAGCAAGCGTTCAGGCTGCACGCTCCAGCGCTCACGCCCTGAAAACGGGTTCCCCGTTCCGCTACCACGACTCTCCCCACGTAGCGGAAGCGTTTACCGCTTTCGATCCACGGTAGCACGCTCGCTGAAGCGTCGCGTTACCCACAAAAAACCCGCAGGCGGTGGCGCGCTGCGGGTTTTGAAAGGGATCTGCCGGGAGATCAGCCGGTGAGTTGCTTGATGATCTCGACAATGGGCAGGAACAGCGCGATGACGATGAATCCGACCACGACCGCGAGAAAGACGATCATGACGGGCTCGATAATCGAAGTGATCCCAGCTACGGCGTTGTCGACGTCTTCATCATAGTTATCAGCCACACGGTTGAGCATCTCGGCCAACTCGCCGGTCTCTTCGCCCACATCGACCATACTGGTGACCATGTTGGGAAAGACGGTTTCTCGCTCCATCGGCTTGGCGAGGGACTCGCCATCGCGCACCGCATCGTGGATGCGGGCGAGTGCATCCTCGTAGAATTTGTTACCGGTGATGTCCTTGGTAATAGTGATCGACTGCAGAATCGGAACACCACTGGAGAGTAGCGTGCCGAAGGTGCGGGTGATGCGGGCAATATTGACCTTACGAACGAGGTCGCCAACTTTCGGCGTGTTGATCGAGAGCCAGTTAAACATCTTTGAGCCGATCGGTGTCTTCAGGAAGAACTTAGAAGCGAAGAAGCCAACGGCCACGAGAATGATCGTGAGTATAATGTTCTCCCGCATGAAATTACTGACGCCGACGACTAACTGAGTCGGCCCAGGCAGCGCAGCACCTTCGAGCATGTCATCAAAAATCGTCTGAAACTTGGGCACCACCACGACCATGAGTAGTGCCACGATCGAAACGGCGACGCCGACAACGACAATCGGATACACCATAGCAGCCTGGACCTTCTTCTTGGTCTTCAGAGCTTTTTCCATGAATCCAGCAAGACGGGACAGGACAGTGTCGAGCACACCACCCGCTTCACCAGCGCGCACCATATTGACAAAAAGCCGGTCGAAAATTTTGGGATGCTGAGAGAGCCCGTCGGAAAAAGAGTTACCGGATTTTACCTGATCGGCGATTTGTTCAAGCACGGCTTGGAAACGGACGTTCTTCTCTTGGCGAATCATAACTTCCAGAGCACGCAGCAGGGGAAGCCCGGCATCGAGAAGCGTGGCGAGTTGACGCGTAAAGGTAGTCAATTCTTCGGGCTTGATCACCTTACCAAAGCCACCGGCCTTTTTGGCTTTTTTGCCGCCTTTTGCTGACGCCGCACGCGCGGGTCTGTCGTCACCGGCCTCGATAATTTTGGTGGGCATCAGTCCGGAGGCGCTCAGCTTAGAGCTGGCTTCATCCTGACTGGCCGCTTCGACCGTACCGGTCTTTTGCTTTCCGTTGGCGTCAATCGCCGTATATTTGAATTTTGCCATAGGGAGTTTTGAGGTTATGTGTATTTGAGAACTTCTTCGATCGTCGAATTACCATCGAAAATGGCGCGCAATCCGTCATCACGCAAGCTTCGCATACCCTGTTCGAGCGCTTTCTGCTTAATCGTCAGCGTCGGGGCACGGTTATTGATCAGCTCACGTATTGCATCGGATACGACAATCATTTCGAAAAGACCAACACGGCCGCGGTAGCCCGTCTGACTACACTCGGGACAGCCGTCGCCATAATAAAAATCCTTATCCGCAATTTCGAGCGGGTCGACGTCGAGCAACTCAATAAGGTCGTGCCCCGGCTCGTAGGCAGTTCGGCAAGTACGGCAAATCCGGCGGACGAGACGTTGAGCTAGGATGGCTTCGAGCGATGCGGAAATCAAGAAGGGCTCCAGACCCATGTCGATGAGACGAGTCACTGCCCCAGGCGCATCGTTCGTGTGCAATGTGCTCAAGACGACGTGCCCCGTGAGCGAGGCCTGCACAGCAATCTGTGCGGTCTCCAAATCGCGGATTTCCCCTACCATGATTTTATCTGGATCCTGGCGAAGGAACGCGCGCAGCGCACGGGAGAAATCGAGGCCTACCCGGTGGTTGACCGCAACTTGCATAATACCGTCGATCTCATACTCAACCGGGTCTTCCGCCGTCAGGATCTTTGTTTCGACATCATTCACCTCACGAAGCGCGCTATAGAGCGTTGTGGTCTTGCCGGAACCGGTGGGGCCGGTCACAATAAAGATACCATTCGGACGATCGACCAGATTGCGGATAGTTTTCAAGATGTCGTCCGGCAAACTCAGCGCCTCTAGGTCAAGGTTGACCACCGACTTATCAAGGACGCGAAGCACCACGGACTCACCGAACTGAGTTGGTAGCGTCGACACACGTAAATCAACAGGCCGGCCTGCAATTGTCATTTTAATACGGCCATCCTGCGGAATCCGCGTCTCGGAAATATTCATATTCGAGAGCACTTTGATCCGTGAGGTAACAGGGAGGGCCAAACTCTTAGGCGGGGGTGCCATCTCATAGAGCGCTCCATCAATCCGATAGCGGATACGAAACTGGTCTTCAAAAGGCTCGAAGTGAACGTCAGAGGCTTTGTCCTTAATCGCCTGCTGGAGCACGAGATTGACGAAGCGAATGATGGGCGTCTGATTCGCAAGGTCGGTGAGATCGCCTTCCGAGAGATCATCCTGCGACTGTGCGAAACTTTCACCAAGCTCACCGAGTATGTCGTCGATCGAGGAATCTTCTTCGCCGTAGGTCGCAATCAAGAGAGAGTCTAGGTGCGCCGGATCACACACGACGATGGTGATATCCTTATTGAGCGTAAACGTAAGGTCATCAATGATCGCCGGGTTAAAGGGATCTTGGGCAAGCAATGCAACCGAAGTATCATCCACCTGATATGGAACCACCGCATACATACGTGCGACGCTGGCACGCACGGTCGAGGCGACAGACTCGTCGATCTTATTGGGCGGGGAGTCGAGGTAATCGTAGCCCAGATATTTGGCCACGGCTGCAAGGATATCTCCACGCTCGATGACACCGGAATCAATGACCGCATCGGCAAGAGACTTACCAGTGTGAAGGTGCGATTCATTCAGCTCATTGAGCTGAACTAGGTCGAGCAATTCAGCACCTTTGATTATTTCGTAAATTGTATCGTTATGATCTTCGAACATCGAGTTGGAATCTCTATATTTGGGGGATGAATAAAATTGGATTAAAGGGACAAAGTAGCGCCATTCTCTTCGAGTTTCGCACGCATTGAATCTGCATTTTGCGACTTAGCCAAGGCCTCTTCAGCGGTAATGAGGTTCCGGTTATACAAGCTGAGTAAATGAGCGTCCAAGCTAATCATGCCATGGCTGGCACCGGTCTGAATGTCCGAAGCGATACGGTAGGTTTTGTTTTCGCGGATAAGCTGGGATATCGAGGTAGTTGTGACCATGATCTCGAAAGAGGCGATTCGACCGCCGCCAATTTTCTTACAAAGGACTTGCGAGATCACCGCGATGACCGAAGAAGCCAACTGCGTGCGTATCTGATCCTTCATGCTCGCTGGGAACGCATCGACCATACGATCAACCGTCCGGGCCGCGCCAGTGGTGTGTAAAGTGGCAAAAACCAGGTGGCCGGTCTCGGCTGCGCCAACGGCAGCTTCTATCGTCTCGAGGTCGCGCATTTCCCCGACAAGGATAACGTCGGGATCCTGGCGCAAGGCACCACGGATAGCAGACGAGAACGAGGTGACGTCATTTCCGACTTCGCGCTGAGTGACAATGCACTTCTTGTGATCGTGGAAATATTCAATGGGGTCTTCTATCGTGATAATATGCCCATCGTGATTCTCGTTGATCCAATTGATCATGGAGGCCAAGGTGGTCGATTTACCGGAACCGGTTGGCCCTGTGACGAGGATGAGCCCGCGCGGTCGGCTGATCAACTCTTTGATCTTATCCGGCAGTCCGATATCACTCAGCTTAAAGAGGTCGTTCGGAATTTGGCGGAGGACCATGCCGTAGGCGCCTTTTGCCCTGAGCACGCTGACACGAAAGCGGGCCTTGCCCTGGTAGGCGAAACCAAAGTCAGCGCCGCCGCTGGTTTTGACCTGTTCCTGGTTCGTTGTCGAAGTGATAGCTTTCATCAGCCCCTCTGTTGCTTCGGCATCCAGATTCGGTCCCTCAACCGGAACCATCGAACCACTGATTCGAAGCGTAGGGGGCTGATTGACCTGAATATGGAGATCCGATGCGCCTTGATCGACCATCAGTTCCAAGAGGTCATTCATTTCGTAGCTCATACTATCAAATCATGTTTAAATTAAAAAAAGCCTCCGACTAGATCGAATCCGAGACGGTAGCGTGCAGGACTTCCTGCGGCGTGGTCACGCCGGCGATCACCTTGCGAATACCATCCTCACGCATGTTACGCATGCCCATCTCGCGGGCTTTATCTCGGAGGGCGACAAGGCTGGCCTCTTCGTAAATCATGGACTGCAGCTCTTCGTTGACGTTAAACATCTCGAAGATACCGACCCGGCCGCGAAAACCAGTGCCATTACACTTAAGGCAGCCCTTTCCTTTCATAAAAGAGGCATCTGACATTTGGTCAGGGCGGATACCAAGCGAGTTGAGCAACTTCTCGTCATGCTCGCACGATGCGCGACAGTTCGGGCAGTTTCGGCGAACCAGTCGCTGGGCGAGTACGGCGCGGACGGCCGCCGCGACAAGGAAAGGCTTGATCCCGATATCGATGAGTCGGCTGACCGCGCTGGGCGCATCATTCGTGTGCAAGGTACTGAAGACCATGTGCCCAGTCAGCGCAGCGTTGATCGCGATCTCAGCGGTCTCTTTATCACGAATCTCCCCGACCATGATGATGTTGGGCGCTTGGCGGAGCATCGAACGGAGCGCGGCAGAGAAAGTCATACCCACCTCACGACGCACCTGTACCTGATTAACACCAGCCATCTCATACTCTACCGGATCTTCGACCGTAATAATCTTGCGGTCAGGATGATTGATGTAGTTGAGCGCCGAATACAAAGTCGTTGACTTACCGGAACCTGTCGGACCTGTAACGAGAAAAACCCCATCGGGCAGTGCGATAATACGCTCAAAAGCAGCTTGGTCATCACTAAAGAAGCCCAGTTCGGGCAGGCCGAGGCGCAGACTCTCCTTATCAAGGATACGCATGACGATGCTCTCGCCAAAGGCAGTTGGCAATGTCGAAACACGCAGGTCGATCACCTTGGCGCCCACCTTGATGTTGATGCGCCCGTCCTGCGGCACACGCTTTTCGGCGATGCTGACGTTGGACATCAGCTTAATCCGTGAAACGATCGATGGTTGGAGGCGTTTGGGCGGATTCTCTACTTCGTGAAGTACACCGTCAATCCGGTAGCGGACTCGGAAGCGTTTCTCCAAAGGCTCCATATGAATATCCGAAGCACGCCGTTTGAGCGCTTCCGAGATCACCATATGCACATATTTGATGATGGGCGCTTCTTCTTCGCTGGCACCTTCCGCAGAGGGTAGTTCAATCTGACTCGGCAAGGCATCGGGATCTTCCATCCCTGAAAAAATACTGCCCACCTCTTCGGCATGCGCACCCTCATAGTATTGATGAATTGCCTTCTCGATCTCCTCAAGTGGTGCAACGCGGCTCACAATAGAGCGCTTGATCACGTGGCTAATACTGTCGATCGCATCCATATCGAGCGGATCGAACACGGCTAGCTCGACCTCACTGTCATCCGCCTCCAGAGGGATTACCTTATAGCGATTGGCCAACTCGAAGGGCACGATTTCAAGCGCTTGAGCTGAGACACGGACGTCGGATAGTTCGACCATCTCCATGTTAAACTCTTCGGCCAGGACTTGGGCAATCTGCTTCTGGCTAATGACTTGGTCGGCCAAGAGCGATTCGAGCGCCGCCGTATCCTCAGTGCCCTCGTAACCATCTTCGGTCACTTTAGCGCGTGCAGATTCGAGTGCTCCCTCGTCGAGCAAACCTTTGTCAGTTAACAATTGAAGAACAAATTCGTCGGCGGAAGTCACAAATAGATAATGATCGGGGTGGGGGAACTTAAAGTGGAGAATGAATTAGCGGGCGACACTCATCAAGAATTCTGCATTGGTATTGGTTTTCTTGATCCTTTGAATGAGCATTTCCATAGCGTCCGTAGAAGGTAAGCCTTTCATAGCCCTGCGCAATGAATAAATTTTAAGTATTTCGTCAGGATGGTAGAGTAATTCTTCTTTCCGTGTGCCGCTCTTATCCAAGCTCAAGGCGGGAAAGATACGCTTGTCAGAAAGGCCGCGATCCAAGTGCAACTCCATATTCCCGGTTCCTTTGAATTCTTCGAAAATAACTTCGTCCATTTTACTCCCCGTCTCGACCAGAGCGGTCGCGATAATGGTCAGACTGCCACCGTCCTCAATATTACGCGCCGAGCCAAAGAAGCGCTTCGGTTTCTGCAAGGCATTGGCCTCGACACCGCCAGAGAGGATCTTTCCACTGCTGGGCATCGTGGTGTTATAGGCACGCGCCAGACGAGTGATCGAATCGAGTAGTATCACTACATCCTTACCCACTTCGACCATGCGACGCGCCTTTTCGATGACCATCTCAGCAGCATACACATGGCTCTCAGCAGACTCGTCAAAAGTCGAGCTAATCACTTCCCCCTTCACTTGGCGACGAAAGTCTGTCACTTCCTCCGGGCGTTCATCGATCAGCAGAATAATCAAATGCGCATCAGGATAATTCTTCTGAATTGAGTTGGCCATGCCCTGCATGAGCACCGTTTTACCGGTGCGGGGCGGGGCCACAATCAAACCACGCTGGCCGAAACCAACTGGCGTCAGGCAATCGACGACACGCATCGAAAGGTTGTCCCACTTCGCCTCGGAGTTTGACTCCAGCAGAATACGAGAGGTTGGGTAATAAGGCACGCGCTCCGTAAACGGCACGATCTCACTGAGCGTTTCGGGGTCTTGCCCCATCACTTCTTCGATGTTCACGACGACGGGGCAGGACTCTCCCTCGCGGTGCGGTTGAAGCTGCGCTTTGACGATATGTCCGCGCTGCAGACCATAATACTCGATGAAAGCTTGGGGCACATAGGCACTGAGGGCCTTAACCCGGTAGCTGTCGCGCTCATAAACGAGCAGGCCGCCGTCGTCCTCGTCGAGGACTTCAAGGATACCAGTCGTGATAATCGCTTTTTTCTGGGCTGCGGCGTGGGTGGCAATGGCATCAATCAACTGATCGCGGTTCGGCGCGTGCGGAATATGAATCTCGAGCGCAAGCACTTCCTCGCGCAGTTCGGGCAACTCCATGTCGTAGATGCGGTAATAATCCAAGGGATCGCCCCCACCCGACTTGAGTTCTTCCGCCAGCTTGAGGATCTCCTCACGTTGATCGAGCAATTCCCAATCAAGCAACTCACCGAACTCGATCGGTGTCTCCTCTTCGCGCTCACGGCGACCACCTGGCTTGTTTTGCCAGCGATTCTTCCCACGCTTGCGCTTGTTACTGTTTTTATTGTTCTTATTGAATTTGCCCCCACCCCTCGGGCGATCATTCGGATGCGGTTGATGGTCTTTCTGTTCACCGCCGCTCTTGTGACCGCCACCGTGCTGACCGCCGGATGCATGATGCCCCTTGTAAGGCTTGGAGTCTTGGCGTTTCGGCTGCGAATCGCGGGAATCACGGAGCGCCTCGGAGTGGTTAAACTGCGAGACCTCTCTCTCTTCAAGCTGATCCACTTTGATATTGCGAGCAAAGGTCACCTCATCATCGCCCCCCGGATGCTCGGCATTCGTCGGCTTGGG
>JACKQG010001957.1_pt1 | contig 27680 bp, 27 predicted proteins | sample 8237621 | NCBI WGS metagenome assembly JACKQG01 (sample SAMN15677084, study PRJNA649215) | marine metagenome | biome: marine; feature: Black Sea; material: saline water; isolation source: suspended particulate matter (SPM) from the Black Sea western gyre | collected 2013-06-09/2013-06-10 | depth... | reverse complement strand
ATATTTCTTGATTTTATCAAAAGATTTGAAATATTGTATTAAAAGTTTTTCAAACCAAATTGAAGATATTAATAAATTATTAGCAGGTTTAATCCGATCAATTCGAAAACCCTAACCCCAAACTACTATCTACTAACTACAAAAAAATGAAAGGAAAAAAATGAAATTATCAATAGCCAGACAAATGGCTCAATTTGCATTAAAACTGAAATATGAAGATTTACCTGAAGAAGTTGTTACAGAAGTAAAACGATATCTATATGACTCAGTTGGCTGTGCTTTTGGTGGATATCATACAAAAGATGTAAATATCTTACGAGATATTTACAAAGATATAGGTGGAAAAGGCGAAACAACAGTTATCGGATTTGGGGATAAAATTCCAGCGGTAAATTCAACACTTGTGAATTCGTTAATGATTCGTGCATTGGATTTTAATGATATTTATTGGAAAGAAGATCCATCCCATCCATCAGATTTGATTCCCGCAGCATTGTCAATGGGTGAATTGGTGGATGCATCTATGAAAGATGTGATAGTTGCAATCGTGTTGGCGTATGAATTTGAACAAAGATTGTGTTTATTTGCAACTCCCGGGATTCGTGAAAGAAAATGGCATCACGCAACATTAACACAATTTGTGTCTCCCATAGTTGCCGGTAAATTACTTGGGTTAACTGAAGATCAAATGGTGAATGCAATCGGAATATCTGGTTCGCATAATCATACTATTGGTTGTCCAACGGCAGGAACTTTAACAATGATGAAAAATACAGTTGACCCGATGGCAGTTCAATCTGGAGTGTTTGCCGCATTGATGGCACAAAAAGGATTTTCAGGAACTGAGAAAGTATTTGAAGGTAAAGAAGGTTTCATGGATGCATTTATTGGTTGGAATGCCAAAGATGAAATAAATAAACCGACGGATATGGAAGGTCGTGATGGCGTTTCTTCTTGGGATTGGGATGTTGATGCACTTGTTAGTGGTTTAGGCGAAAGTTTCAAAATTCTTGAATGTGGTATGAAAGCATTCCCGACTGAAGCATTGACACATACACATATTTCTTGTATGATCAATGCAATGGTAAATAATGATTTAGATTATACTGATATCCAGGAAGTAAAAGTAACTGCCTTTGCTCAAGCGTATGATATTTTATTTGATCCTGCAAAATATCGACCTGCATCGCGAGAAACGGCTGACCACTCACTTCCATACTGTATGGCAGTGGCGATGGTGGATAAGAAAATTACAACTGAATCATTTTCTGATGAAAAATTGAATGATCCAAAAGTATTTGAAGTAATTGATAAAATTAAGGGTGAACCTTCACAGGAATTTGAAGCAATGTTCCCGGCAAAACAACCATCAAGAGTTGTAGTTACGACTAAAGATGGTAGAGTTTTTGAAGAATATATGGAGTATCCAAAAGGTGATCCTAGAGAACCTATGACAATAGATGATTTAGAAAATAAATTCAATTCATTATCATGTGATTTGTTAGATTTGAATCGCCAGAAAGAAATAAAAGATATGATTTTCTCATGTGAAAATATGAATATCAAAGATTTTATGAACCAACTGGTCATTTGAAAACAGAACACACAAATATTGTGGGTTTACATGGATAAAGTAAAAAATAAAAAAATAACACATCTGCGTTTATCCATTCAATCTGTGTTTCCCGCGTTCCACAAAAAGAAATGAAAGATTTTTTCCAAATACACAACCTTCTCTCAGAAGAAGAATTAGCCATCCAAAAAACAGCAGCGGAGTTTGTTCAATCTGAATATTCCCCGTTTATTCAACGGCATTTCAGGGATGGTTCTTTCCCGGTAGAAATCATACCGAGACTGGGGGAATTTGGGTTTCTTGGAGCTGCATTTCCGGTGAAATATGGTGGTAGCGGTATTTCGAATGTTGCGTATGGACTTTTGATGCAAGAACTTGAATGCGGTGACTCCGGACTTCGTAGTTTTGCCAGTGTCCAGGGTGGATTGGTGATGTATCCGATTTTCCGATTCGGCTCAGAGGACCAGAAAAAGACATGGTTGCCAAAACTTAGTTCCGGTAAAGCGATTGGGTGCTTCGGACTGACAGAACCTGAGCATGGTTCTGACCCCGGCGGAATGAAAACCACAGCAAAACGAGATGGAAAGGACTGGATCCTGAACGGAGCAAAAATGTGGATCACCAACGGAAGTATCGCCGATATAGCAGTCGTTTGGGCAAAAGATGAAGGTGGCATCATACAGGGGTTTTTGGTTGAAAAAGATACACCAGGATTTTCTGCTCCGGAAATGCACGGAAAAATGAGTCTGCGGGCTTCTGTAACTTCTGAACTTGTGCTGGAGGATGTCCGCATCACTGAGAAAAACCGTCTGCCGAATACAAATGGATTAAGCGCGCCACTTAGTTGTCTGACTCAAGCTCGCTATAGCATTGCCTGGGGCGTTATCGGTGCCGCAATAGATTGTTACCGAACGGCCTTGGAATACGCAAAAGACCGTAAACAATTTGGAAAACCGATCGCAGGATTTCAATTGACGCAGAAAAAATTCGCTGATATGCTCTCGGAGATAATCAAAGCTCAACTGTTAGTAGTTCAGTTAGGGCGATTGAAAGATGCCGGAATGATGACATTTCAGCAAGTTTCCATGGCAAAACGGAACAATGTAGAAATGGCGATGAACGTCGCTCGAACCGCACGAGGAATTTTAGGTGCAAATGGAATTACCGACGATTACCCTATTATGCGGCACATGGCAAATCTTGAATCTGTGTTCACTTATGAAGGAACACACGAAATGCACACGCTGATTTTGGGCGAAACCATAACAGGAATAAAAGCGTTTGAGTAAGTTAATAATTGAAAGTGACCCACAATGTTTGAATCAATAACGAATAAATTCATCCCAAATACGAGGGAATCTTCACAATCATACAGAACGCGTATCGGTAAGTTTCAGGGATGGGTATCAGTGGCAGTGAATCTTATTTTATTTATCATCAAATTTACCATTGGATTAATCACCCGTTCCGTCAGCGTCATTGCGGATGCGGTACACACGCTGTCAGACGTGATATCATCCGGTGTGGTAATCTGGGGGTTTCATGAAGCTGAAAAGCCGGCAGATGCAGAGCATCCTTATGGGCACGGGAGAATTGAATACATTGCCACACTCATCATTGCTATTTTGCTGATTGTTACCGGAATTGAATTTATCGAATCTTCTGTCCATCGGATATTGAATCCCGAACCGGTGAATCCTCAGTGGTGGATGATTGCCATTATTATTCTCACTATTTTTATCAAGGAGTTTACCGCTCGGTACGCAGAATATCTGTCTTCATTAATTGCCTCGGGAACTCTCCATGCTGATGCCTGGCATCATCGGATTGATGCGATTTCATCTGTTTTGGTCGTCATTGCCATGGTTGCCGGGAAATTCGGGTATCATGCTCTTGACGGCTGGATGGGATTGGGAGTGTCGTTATTCATCATCTGGACCGGGTTTGAGATTGCCAAAGAATCTGTGGATGATCTGATTGGTGCTCCTCCAACTGAGGAAGAAATAGATGAAATTCGTAATTTAGTGATGCCGATCGACGGGGTGATTGGTGTACACGATATCACCGTTCACAGCTATGGTCATGATAAGTTCATCAGTTTGCACATTGAAATTGACGCGAATGAATCACCGGGTAAAGCCCATGATATTGCCGAAGATGTCGAAGCACTCGTTAAAGAAAAAACCGGTGCTGAACCGACCGTGCACATGGATCCTGTCCAGCCGAATAATCCGATGGTAAAACAGGTAAAAACTTATTTAGAGGATAATTGGGCGTCTGACGAAAGGCTTACGGGATTTCACGATATCCGGATTGTCGATACTGAAAAACATCACGTTATTTTATTTGGGGTTAACACCCGCTTAGATACAACGAAAAGTGAAAAGGTTGCCTGTCATAAAGATTTGGTAAATTCTGTAATAACAAGGTTCCCGGAGTTTGAAGTAAATATAAAAATATCTTCACTATCGAAGTATTGATTCCCTTCTTTTGGTGTCCAAAACATAGAAATTTGTCTGACGATACGGAGTGAGGAAGAATCTACATTATCAAATCCGGCGTGTTTGAATTGTTCGCAAGACTTATTTTGTACACAATATCCAACTCCGCGGCAATAAGTATTTAGATTCATCACTCCGTTCGGAATGACCCAGCATTTTTGTCATCCCGAAGCTTACAGTCCCAGGCACGAAGTGTCGGGAGAAGAATGACGGAGGGATCTACTCAATTAAACCCAACACAATTGAACTAAGCACAAAACTTACACTGCCCATAAAAATGTAGGTTCCCTTACTGCCACGCAACAGTCGGGCAATCTATTTGGGCTCTAATCCGCGGACAACAAAATAGTGTCTTGCGATTGTTTCTTGTATTCAATTATATCACCAGGAGTGCAGTCTAGGGCATGACATAACTTCTCTAATGTAGAGAAGCGAATAGCACGGGCCTTCCCTGTCTTCAAGATTGATAAATTTTGTGGTGAAATACCGACGAGAGTTGAAAGCTCGGTTAGTTTAATCTTACATTTAGCCATTTCCACATCTAGGTTGATTATAATTGGCATGTTAGTCCTCTCATATCGTAAGCTCGATTTCTTTCTTCATTTGGCTACGCTCCCTCAGGAGTAACGCATACTGGTGCGTGAAAAATGCTAAGATAAGCGCGGCTATACCGAAAGCCTGTGGAAAGAGAAGTATAGCGAGGTATAATAAACCAAACCACCATCCTGAAATCGTGAATGGCAATAGTGTGGCACTTAAGAAAATGACAGGGACAAAAAATATACCTAGTATACAGCTCGCGATAAGTAGTCGTGTCAGAGTCTCTAGCAATTGAACAATACGGTCAGTGTGGTTGATTGATTTACTTGCTTGAGGGAAAATGGAAAGAACGCCAGCTCCTGTCCAGTAAATCCGAGTCCAAATACAAGATCGTATTAGAACCAAAAAGACGGCAAGGCAAACATAGAGAGTTGTACCTGTGGAAAGAGAGTTTTGCACTTGAGGCCAGACGTTGATGAAGTAAATCAGCAGACCGGAGAGTTGCAATAGCAGGATCGACAAAGCAAACCCTGTATAGAATCGCAGTATCTTTCGTAGGAAGGTGATGGAATTATTTTGGGTCATGATATTTATTCTATTTCCTTGTTTTAGTTACGGTTAATATAAGGCAAGAACACCATGATATACAATAAGAAACACATGATAAACAATAATTAATAAATGATAAACAATATTAATTGGAGTTGAATATAGAGCATGATGCCTATTTCGGAATGATTTCACCTTATAACTATACATTTGGGCAAATATCGCTTTTTGATGACACGTTAGCTTTCGCAACAGAATTTGATGAACCACGCTATGAGAACGTGGGTGCCGATACATCCGATATCTATTTTATTTGGTCACTAATTGGATGCTTTGAGTATCGATATGAAGTTCATGGTGACACTTTGCAATTATTTTTCTCTTCAGATACGATAGGCGTTGTGTGGTTTCAATTTTTGTCAAATGGAGTTTGGGAATGAATCCTAAAAATATTCAATCAAAAAAGCCCCTGAATTCAGGGACTTTTTTATAATTACGATCTTGGATCCAGTTTCCGCCTGAGTTTTAACGTCATCCCCGGATATAACACGCCATCATTGGCATCGATAATTTCTTCGTTGTCCCAATAAACGATAATCCACGATTTTTCATCCCCGTAAGTTCTGCCGGAAATGGTCCAGAGATTATCACCTTCTTTTACGATGTAGTTGGTAAAAGAAGGTTCAGCGTTCTCCACTTCATCAATAGGTTTTTTCATGTCTAAAAAGTGGTACGGATAAATTAAATTAGGATTATCTCCAATCTCTTTCCGGTTCCACTCATAAATATCCCGCCATCTTTTCCAGTCTCCATATTCTTTTTTGGCGATCCGAAACAAATAATCTCCCGGGATAATCATATATTCTTCCCATCCGAATTTTGACATCACCGGAACAGATCTGGCGATGTCTGCATCTTCCGCGACGGCGAATAAAGGTTCTGAAACAGCATTGTTATCCTCCACAGATGTCGTTATCATAATTGTCGGTTCTTCTTTTGGCAGTATTTCCACGGGGATAATTGACTCTTCCATCGTCAGAGATGTATTGTGTGTCTCGGGTGCTTCCTTCAAAAGCAATGGAGCAGAGCTGACACTTTCCGATGTAGGAATCTCATCAGAAATAACTTCAACAATAGGTTTTGATTCAATGTCAACGGTTTGTACATCTAGCTCCTTTGCGACAATCTCTACGGTAGATTTGATTATCGGTTCTTCTTGCGAAAGAATCTTTTCAGAATTATCACTTTCAACAGAAGGGGTAGGTTTAATGTCCAAAACATGCGTCTGTGCAGGTTGGGATATGACTCTTGATTCAGAGGACTTTAGGGAGACGGGTGTCTCCTGTCTTTTGATAATTACAGGTTCTTGATTTGAGCCCAAATTCAGTCGGTTTGAACTGGAATCTAAATCAAGGGTTGACAGCGTTTGCGGTGTCTCAACGTTAATATCGGGTGCGGTTTGTGATCCGCAGGATACAAATATCAACACACTTGACAAAGCCATCAACAAGATTGAATTGGTACGGCGCATAATTCTCTCCTTGAGGTATTTTGTCAGAAGTATATGTTTTTCAGGTGAAGAAGTTCCCAATTATTTTCTATTAATAGCAAAGATAAAGAAGGAAAAGAAAAAGTAGGATGGAATGATAAACACATTACGTTTAACTATCGCCGGAGAAATTATAAATCTTTTACTTGGCGACACCCCTCCAAATCAAAACTGAAATCTAATTCTTTTCTTTTTTCTTTGAAAGATTTTTACTGGCAGAGTAGAGAAGGTCTTCCTCTTCTTTTGTCAATTTCTCATAACCTTCTTTACGTACTCGGTCAAGTATCTTCGAGACAGTTTTTTCTGTCTCGGCTGTCTTTTTATGTTTCTTTTCTTCAAAATGATGACGTAGATCAATAAATATTTTCCGAAGCGAAAACGATGTTTTGTTCCACCGATTATTTGATGTTAAATATATATAGCCGATAAGCATCCCGGATAAATGCGTAAGGTGGCTGATATTCGAATGTGTTCCCCATGAGGAATAAAATGCAATTGCACCAATAATGAGCACAAACCATTTTACTTTAATCGGGATAACAAAATACAGTAATACAGTTCGATTTGGAAACATCATTCCATAAGCAAGAAGGATACCGTAAACAGCACCACTTGCACCGATTAGGATCATGTAGGAATTTGATATATTAAAAACGAGCCATACAAGACCGGACCCCACACCCGTCACAAAATAGTATTTGATAAATTTTGTTCTCCCCCAAATGGTTTCCAGCTCAGACCCGAACATCCACAAGACCAGCATATTGATGGCAATATGCCAGACACCTCCGTGCATAAACATATATGAAAATGGTTGCCAAAACATCGGCCAAACTGTTTTTGGCGACAACCCAAATACCCCAGATAAATTCAACGGCAGAAAAATTGAATCTATGATGAATAAAATAACATTTACACCGATTAGGATTTTAATTGCCTCGGTAAATACCTTAGGCTTCCAGGAAAATTGTCCTTGTTGAGACTGGAACTGGTATCTCATCTAATTTTCATACGTCAGTGAACGCACTCTTTTACGATTTAATGGATTTAGCAAAGGTGTCATTCTGCTTGGAGGAGCTTCAGTAACCAAGAGTTGGGGCATCTTGAAAATACGGATGTTCAATGCAGACTCTTTTTGGAGCTCATAGGCGATATTCACAAACAAATCGCGGGGGAAGACTCCCTTTATTTTCGTGAATCCATATTTAACGAATCCATCCCGTATAATTGTACTGCAACTTCGAGTAAAGAAGTTAAAATCCCTGTACTTTTCAGGATCTTTTTTATGGGGCGCAGATGAATGTATTGCCGTTAACTCCTGATGGTAAATACCCGCCAGACGTTCGGTGTCAATTCCCTCTATACGAAGCACGTGAATTGTACGCATAAAATTTCGACCGAACTTATCAAAAAAGGCTCTGCCGTCTTCTAAAATTTCGAATACACCATTATTGGGAGAGGGTGCAAATTCACCAAGAGCCGGGCGATAAAAATATTCTTCTTTTTCCATGACTTCGTTTTCATTTAACAAATGCGAAAAATTGAAAATTTCACCATTAACATTGACCGCGTTATGACCAAACGTCGAGGCAATGTATTTAACCAAGCTCTCATTATAGTAGAAATCAACAAACGGTGTTGTCGGCGGCGGCTCATCCGGCCAGAGAATAATAATCGGGGAGCCGGTTTCATAATCGCTTTGAGGAAGATATCTTCCGCATAGTTTTTCTCCCATCCAGTGATGGATATATCCGCCCCAAATATTTTTACCTCTAAAATGGTGCGTACCATCTTCATCCAAAAGAAAAGTTACGCCGCCCATTTGCGTGAGTGTGCCCGTTACTGTGTTGTTTGTCATGAGAGAATCTCCTTTAATACATCTAATGATTTCAAGGATTTAATTCCTTCAAAGTGATAATAAATTTGTGCCAAAAGGTATTGACTAACAATTGTCTTATCTTTTTGTGTTACGATAAAATCAGGTAAAGAAGAAAGACAGGAGGTTTGCAGTTTGGTTAGAATATTTTTACTGTTAGGTCCGCCATTGGGGTCAACCAGGCTCATCCCCGGGAAATCGTTGAGTGAAAGGTTGGGTTTAAATCCAAGGTGTGTAAGCAACTGCATTTCATAATACCAATAAATAATATTTACAGGGGAACTTTGTGCATCCAGAGTTCGAAGACACGTGACTAGCTCATCAAAAAGTTCCGGATGCGGGTCGTGATCTGTTATAGCACGTTCTGTCATCTCGAGGATAGACAACCCGATTGCCATAGGCTTAAGATGATTTTGTATGTTTAGCCAAAGTTCTAAGAAAGAAGCTTTGGATACTGTTTGAAGGTCTCGAGTTTGTTTATAATAAAACATCAAGTCTAAATAACTCATTGGCTGGAAGTACGCACCCATAGGGTTTTTCTTCCGGCGCGCACCACGAACGATAACACTGATTTTCCCCATCTCCCGGGTCAGGCATCGGGAGATAAGACTGGTATCCCCATACGGAAAGCTTTTTAAGACGATCGCCGGAGATTGAAGAATCATTTTGCGAAAACAGATTTAATACGCTTTAGCGAAAATGACCTCATGCTTCGCCGGCTTGCCTGAGTAAATACAAGTCAAGTTATCAGGGCTTTCATCAAACGGGATGACTCGTATCGTTGCCTTGGTTTCTTCTTTGATTGCAGTTTCTGTTTCCGCAGTCCCGTCCCAGCCGCATCGAATAAATCCACCATGGTTTTTAATCATATCCTTGAATTCTGTATAGGAAGAAGCGGTGTGTGTGTTCGCTTTACGAAATGTTTTTGCTTGTTCAAAGAGCTCAGATTGGATAGCATCGAGCATCTTGGGGATAAGTGCTGTAAGTGTCGCAACATCAACAATAGATTTTTCCCCGGTATCTCGACGAGCCAAAACCACATTTCCACTTTTCATGTCTCTGGGGCCGACTTCCAATCGGATGGGAACACCCTTCATTTCCCATTCATTAAATTTGAATCCGGGTGAACTGTCTGTCCAGTCAACATGAACACGAACGCCATTCTTTTTTAATTCAGACAAGGTTGATTCAAGATAATTCTCTACGTTAGCGCGATCTTCATCCGTGCGGGTAATGGGGATAACAACCACTTGAGTCGGAGCAATATTTGGTGGAAGACGCAGCCCTTTGTTGTCTCCGTGCGTCATAACAACAGCGCCTACAAGCCGGGTAGACACACCCCAGCTGGTGGCATAAACCAATTCTTCTTTATTGTCTTTTGTCTGATAGGTGACCTCAAACGCTTTTGCAAAATTTTGACCAAGATCATGGGATGTACCAGCCTGCAATGCTCGTTTGTCTCCCATCATGGCTTCGATGCAGTACGTGTGCTCGGCACCGGCAAATTTTTCAGATTCAGATTTCAATCCGGTCAGCACAGGCACGGCTAAGTAATCTTCCGCCAATTGACGGTAAACATCCAGCATTTTTAACGCTTCTTTTTTGGCCTCTTCGGCGGTTGCATGTGCAGTGTGACCCTCTTGCCACAGAAACTCTGATGTTCGTAAAAAGAGACGGGTGCGCATTTCCCACCGAACCACGTTTGCCCATTGGTTAATCAAGAGCGGAAGATCACGATAAGAGTTGATCCATTTTTTGTACATAGACCAAATAATCGTCTCACTTGTTGGGCGGACGATGAGTTCCTCTTCTAATTTGGATGTCGGGTCTACTTCAACCCCTTTGCCGTCTTTAGATGTACGCAATCGATGATGAGTAACGACAGCACATTCTTTAGCGAAACCCTCGACGTGTTCGGCTTCTTTTGAGAGGAAGGATTTCGGGATGAACAGCGGGAAGTAAGCGTTAACATGCCCGGTATCTTTAATCATTTTATCCAGGGCATCTCGAAGGTTTTCCCACAGAGCAAACCCGTATGGTCTGATAACCATCGATCCCCGTACCGGACTGTAATCTGCTAACTTGGCTTTAACGACAAGGTCGGTGTACCAAGCGGCGTAATCGTGTTTTTGTGACGTGATTCCTTTTGACATAAACTTCCTGTGATTTAAATGGGTGACTTTATTTTTCAGTTGATTCTTTTTCGAAGACTTTAAATACTTTTTCGCCGGGTTTTGCCATGCGGTATTTTTCTCTCGCCAGTTGTTCAAGGTAATCGGAGTCTGTTTTTAGGCGTGTTTTTTCTGCTTCTAGTACCTGTTGGTCTTTTCGTAATTCAGCAATGAGGAGTTGCGTGACTTTGCGTTCACTTCTTAGGTGATAGAGTTGGTAGAGGCCGTGATCTCCAAAGAAAAAGATAACCAGGAGAATACTTGCCACAAGAAAAAGCACCCACCGAACTAAGCGTTTTTGTGCGTCGCGAGTTTGTTTTTTTATGTGACGGGGTTTTTTCCGCCGCTGCATGGCGCGATACCGCTTCACGATTTTCCTAACACCTCACGTCCGGGAAAGAAGGCTTTGGATCCAAGCTCTTCTTCAATTCTGAGCAGTTGATTGTACTTGGCAATCCGATCGGTTCGTGACGCAGATCCTGTTTTAATTTGACCCATGCCCATCGCGACAGCGAAATCTGCGATGGTCGTATCTTCGGTCTCTCCGGATCGATGTGAAATTACCGCAGCATAATTGTTCTCCCGAGCAAGTTCTATGGATTGAATTGTTTCGGTTACAGATCCAATTTGGTTAAGTTTAATCAGAATTGCATTCATGGATTTTTCATCAATTGCGCGCTGTAACCGCAAGATATTGGTAACGGTAAGGTCATCTCCGACGATTTGGATTTTTGACCCAAGTTCTGCATTCAGTTTTTGCCAGCCTTCCCAATCGTCTTCGTGTAAACCGTCTTCGATGGAGATAATCGGATATTTTGATACGAGGTCTTTGAAAAAGTCTATCATTTCATCGGAAGAAAGTACGCGGTTTTCAGATGCTAGGATATATTTCCCATCTTTGTAAAACTCACTTGCAGCGGCATCCAGCGCGATGGCAATATCTTTCCCGGGGGTGTATCCTGCGTTCTCGATAGCTTCTAAAATAACTTCAATTGCTTCCTCGTTAGAACGAAGGTCAGGGGCAAAACCGCCCTCATCGCCAACGGCGGTGTTCAAACCTCTGCCGCTTAACACTTTTTTCAGGTGATGAAAAGTTTCAACTCCCATCTGAAGTGCCTTAGAGAATGAAGCAGCTCCGATAGGGAAAACCATAAATTCTTGGATGTCCACATTGTTATCAGCATGACTTCCGCCGTTGAGAATATTCATCATTGGAATTGGGAGCGTGTTTGCATCCTTGGAACCAAGATATTGATAAAGTGGTAAGTCGAGACTTTTTGCGGCAGCGTATGCCGTTGCCATGGACACACCTAAAATAGCATTTGCACCAAGTTTTGATTTGTTGGGCGTACCGTCAAGTTCAATCATCTTTTCATCTAATCCGGACTGGTTAGTGGCTGAAAATCCTATTACAGCATCTTTGATAACTGTATTTACATTTGCCACAGCTTTTTGCACACCTTTACCCAGAAATCGGGTTTTGTCTCCATCGCGAAGCTCAACAGCTTCGTGTTCACCGGTAGATGCACCGGATGGAACGACCGCTCTTCCAAAGCTTCCGTCAGATAATGTTACATCCACTTCGACAGTTGGATTTCCTCTTGAATCTAAAATTTCTCGCGCATGAACAGCGGATATTGTTGGTTTAATCATTTTTTCTCCTGTAAAATTAGGGTAGAAAATTAAGTGTCTTCAACGGAGTTACAAACAGGTTTCCTTTTAGATATAATATCGCCTAATTTCTCCTACGAAACTATGATGAACATTTACACATATCAGGACAAAGACCGCGCTGAATGGGAATCGTTGGTAGAAGCGGGGAACAATGGAACCATTTTCCATCTACGTAAATTTTTATCCTATCATCCAAAAGACCGGTTTATTGACCACAGCCTGATTTTTGAAAAAAAAGATAAACCCTTTGTCCTCTTCCCCGCGGCTGAGCGTATTGAGCAAGGAAAGAAGATATTGGTTTCACATCCCGGATCGTCCTATGGGTCTTTTGTCACACCGGTAGACCTCTCATTTTCGGATGCAAATCATTTGGTGAAAACATTAAAGGCGTATGTAAAAAATATAGGCATGGATGGTATCCGCTTGACTTTGCCACCGGCTATTTATAATCGCCGGGTATCCAACTACATTGACTTTTCGCTATTGTCTCAGGGATTTACGTATGCGAAACGCGAAGTGTCCAGTATCTTATTTATTGAACCTACTATCGAAGATCAATTAAAGAAATTCCGTTCATCTCACCGCCGTGCAATTCGGAAAGCGGAACGAAGTGGGGTCATGATTAGGCAATCTGACGATTTCGCTTCTTTTTATCAGATATTAAAGAAAAACTTATCCATTCGGCATGGAGTTACACCAACCCACACACTGGAAGAACTGGAGAAGTTAAAAGCATTATTCCCGGACAAAATCCATTTGTTTGGTGCATTTTTGGAGGAAAAAATGATTGCAGGAGTGGTAAATTTTATTTGCAACAATGATGTTGTTTTGGCGTTTTATATAAGTCATGATGAAAATTACCAAGAAACGAGAGCATTAAATTTGTTATTTTACAATATCTTTGAATGGGCAATCCGTGAAAAAGTTAAGGTGTTTGATTTTGGCATATTTACGGTTTCCGGTGACCCGAATTTTGGGCTGGCAAGGTTTAAGGAAAATTTTGGTTCCAGCGGTATGTTTCGCGATACACTCGAAATTACATTATAAGCCCAAATGTTCTCCGGTATAGTAAAATTATCAAGGCACACATTAATCTACGGTGCCGGTCATATTTTAGCAAGATTGGTGACGTTTTTATTACTTCCGTTGTACACAAATGTGTTTACCAGAAGCGATTATGGAGTCATTTCTCTTGCGTATACATTCATTGGATTTATGATTGTCATCCTGCATTACGGATTGGACTCATCGTTAATGAAGTACTATTCGCCGGAAGGTGAAGAAGAAAGAAAAAAATATTTATCCAGTGCGTATGTATCTTATGTAATTACAACAGCAGTTTTTGTTTTATTCTTTAATCTTTTTCGACAGCCGCTTTCCAACATCATCCTTGGAGGAAATTATCCAAATTTTATCTCGATAATTAGTCTTATTCTTGCTTTCGACCTCCTCTGGTTTATTCCGATGCTGATATTAAGAGTTGAAGAAAAACCAACACATTATATTTCCATCAGTTTCGTGAATGTGATTCTTTCGTTCTCTCTGAACCTTTTATTTGTGTTGAAGCTGGAATTAGGAATATTCGGTGTTTTATTGAGCAATCTAATTACATCAATATTCTTGTTTTTAGTTACATTTCCATACGTCTTAAAACGGATACAACTAAGTTCTGTTTCGATAATGCGATGGAAAAAAATGATTCGTTTTGGATTGCCTTTTTTGCCATCCGGAATCTTTGCCATGATCATGGAATTAGCAGACAGGTACATTCTGAAGTATATGACGGATATGGAAACGGTGGGGTTATACAGCGCAGGCTATAAACTTGGAATGCTGATGCTACTGTTGGTAATGGGGTTTAATATGGGCTGGCAACCTTTTTTCTTGAAAACAAAATCAGGTGAAGACAGAAAAACACTATTTGCACGAATCACAACGTATGTGTTAACCGTGATGGGGTTTGTATGGGTTTTGTTAATCATTTGGATTGAAAACATTGTCCAACTCAATCTTGGAGGAATCACATTGTATGGATCCAAGTATTGGGAATCCATCGTGTTTGTCCCTTGGGTTGCATTAGGATATTTCTTTTTTGCGGCGTACTCTTTACAGCTCCCGGGTGTATTTCTGACAGAAAAAACAAAGTGGGTTGCCATTGTTCGTGCAATTGGCGCAGGAATGAATATTGGATTAAATATCATCCTTATTCATTACATTGGAGCAATTGGTGCGGCGATAGCGACGTGTTTATCATTTCTTGTTATGAGCCTTGCTCTTTACACCATTAATCAAAGGATATACCCTATTCATTATGAATGGTCGCGATTATTGAGAATCATTTTGTTTATGGTGGTTGTGTTTTTTGTTTTACACACATACGATTTGTCAACCATTGAAAAATTGATTTTATCGGTCAGTTATCCGGTGGGGTTGTTTTTTACAGGATTCTTGAATCAAGGTGAACGCCAACGGATATTTAAAAAGTCATGAAAATATTAATTATTACTTCGGGGCATCAACCATCCGACGACAGAATTTACCATAAAGAAATCATCACTCTTTTAGAAGCTGGTCATCGTGTTGTATTGTTGACAAAGAATCAAAGTGAAAGTTTACCTAATCACGAATTATTTCAACATATAGATTACAACGTTGGCTCATCAAGAGTTTTTATCAATAAAGCTGTTGATTATGCCACGGAGTTTAATCCGGATAAAGTAATTGTACACGAAATGGAGTTGCTCCCTCTTGGATTGAAAATAAAAAAGAAGATAAACGCGGTATTTATTTACGACATCCATGAAGCACATATTGAAATGTGGGATGCATTTTCCACCAAACCAACACCGATTAAGAACATAATTAATTGGGGGTTGCGGGTGTATGAGCGATATCACTTGCGGAGTGTGGATAGGGCACTTTCTCCAAGTCCTGTGATCGTAAATAGATATCGTCAGAATGGCATCAAAACATATTTTATCCCCAATTATCCAAGGTTAATCCCTCCTCAAGAGAGAGAGACAAGCCACACAATTAATCTAATTTATCACGGACAAATCTCCACCGAAAGAGGAATTGGTGATCTAATTGAAGCAGTGAGTTTGTTAAAGGGAGGTGAACAAAATATCAAGCTGGATATCTACGGAAAAGAACGTCTCCACGGAACGGTGAAGTCGTTTGAAAAACAGGTACAAAGGTTGGGTTTAGAGAGAGTAATTTCTTTTCATGATTCAATACCACATGATGAGATTATTGAAAAAATTCAAGACGCAGATATTGGAGTTATTCCGTTCCGTGATTTACCGATGTTTAGAGTTGCTGTCCCGATAAAATTGTTTGAATACATGATGTGCAACTGTGCAGTAATTGCCGGCGACCTGCCACTGATGCGCGAATTCGCGAAAGAGAACATTGACTATTTTCAAACCGGAAATATTCAGAATATGTCCAAAAAGTTAAACACACTCATTGTTGATGAAATCAGAAGAAACACATTGAAAAGAGCTGGCAGAGAAATAGTAGAACGAAAATACAATTGGGCGCACGTTGAGCCTACATTTCTTAATGCGGTAAATAGCTAAAAAATGAAAATTCTCTATATTTCTCCTGAAAACACCGTTGGGACGTTAAGCCTATGGAAACGGCAACATGAAGCAAAAGGGAACACATGTCGTACAGTGACATTTTTTTCTTCACCAAAAAACTTCGATGAAGATATTTGCCTTCATCTTTCTTTTAACTTTACGAAATCTTGGATGTCTCGACTCCGCCACCAGTTTTACAAATTATACAGAGGTGAGTTAGGCTATAGAAAAGAAAAATCAGGTAATCCTCCGGCTTGGTCCCCGGAAGGAAAGCTTGATAAATGGTTTCTGTTTTTGAAAGAACAACTTTGGAAACCAAAAATATTGAAGGCAATTGACAAATATAATCTTTATGATTTTGATGTTGTTCATTTTGAATCAGGAATGGATTTTTTCAAAGACTCCTCATTTGCCGTAGAGCTAAAACGGCGCGGTGTAAAGATTATTTGTCATTATCACGGCGAAGACCTTCGGACACGTGGTGTGATGCCGGAAATAGATGCGATTAGTGATTTAAACTTCACCAATGAGGTGGATCTCTTAAAAAAACATCCAAATATTCATTATTTGTTTCTCCCCTTTGACACAGAACAGTTCTCCGTAAAAACAGGCTTGAATAAAAAAATACGCGTTTGTCACGCACCAACCAATCGGTATTATAAAGGATCAGATTCAATAATTTCAGTCTGCAAAAAACTTGAATCAGAAGGATTAATTCAATTTGACCTTGTGGAAAACCTTCCGCATAATATAGCGATTGAACGAAAACAGAAGGCAGACATATTTATTGATCAAATTGGTGATAAAGGTGGTTGGGGATATGGAATGAATTCAGTAGAATCTCTTTCTATGGGGATGTGTACACTTACTCAAATGAATACCGAGTATCAATCCTTTCTGCCGGATCACCCGTTTGTTCATATAGAAGAATCAACATTAGAGACAACATTAAGGGAGATGAGTGTCAATAGAAAGATAATTCTGGATTACAGAACAAAAGGGAAAGAGTGGGTGAAAAAGCATCATCACATAGATAATGTGGTCGAACGATTATATAAATATTATCGATCTATCGGATTAGACACGTGAAACAGGAAGTTTATCGTCCGAGTTTTTTGAGGATTTCAAGATTTCTCAGTGAAGTGCTTCATCCTGTCTGGAGATTGTTTTCCCACCATCCATACAATGTGCCAATTGATAAAAAGAGCATCCAATCAATTCTTGTAACGGAGTATCACTGTATTGGGGATGTGATTCTAATTATTCCTGCGCTTAAAGCACTGAAGGAAGAATTTCCTAAGGCAAAAATTATTCTTGTAACAAATAACGCAGCAGAAGAATTAGCTAAAAAAATCACAGATGCGGATGAGATAATCTCATATTCTGCACCTTGGGTCAAAGGATGGACATCCGTTACAAACTGGAAGGGAACACTTGCTGTCATCATTAAATTGAGAAATCGGAAGCTTGATTTAGGCATAGATTTTAAAGGGGATATCCGAAATCTTTTTTTGCTGAGAGGTATTAGCCCAAAACACAGATTCGGTTTCACTGCAACCGGTGGAAAGTATTTGCTCACACATCCACAGAATTTCCCATTTAATAAACATCAGGTTGACCGCGCACTATTCTTGTTAAAATCAGTTAGAGTTTCTCCGCAAACATCTCAGTTTAATGAGGATAAAAAGCGTGTACAATACGTGGACGATCGCATTGTTTTGCATCCGGGGGCGAATCATCCTGAAAGACAATGGCCCATAAAAAACTGGAAAGAGCTCTACGAACATTTATCAAAAATACATAAAGTATATATTGTGTGCGCACCGGATACTGTAGACGTTATTAAAAAAATGAGCGAAACAATTCCAAACATGAATATATTTAAAGGGTCGTTATTGGAATTCTCTCAATGGTTGTCAGGCGCTCAACTTTTAATTGGGTCCGATTCTATGGCTGTACATTTAGCCGTGGCAATGGGCACGCCATCATTGGCTATTTTTGGATCGCAAAATCCTGAGTTAACCAGACCAAAAGGAGACATGGGAAGTATTATTAAGCCAAAAAACACATGCCCACATAAACGTAAGCACTGGCGACTATGCTCAAAGTGTATGAGCTCCATAACACCCGATGACGTATATAAAAAAATAGAATCACTTTTGAGATGTAATTAGATGAAAAAAAATAAAAAAACGGTTTAGGATAAAAAATGTTGCAATATTCATAAAGTTATGTAAATTCGCATAACTTTTTAGGCATCACACTGCAAAAAACAAGAAAACATTAGAAAGACTTCATAAACGGGGGAAAGTGCCCCCGTTTTTTGTTGAAAAACGAACAAAGGAGGTACTTATGGCTGATGTAAGCACAACAGTGCAAAACGTAGTCGAAGGGATTGTTAGCTTAATCAAAGGGTTAATCATACTTTTTGTTTTTGCAAACATCATCTATGCAACCGGATTCGATCCAATTGGTGGAATTATTGACTTGGTCAATGGATTCCTAAATGGTGGATTTGCAGGGCTTCTGGCACTGTTAGTCTTTATTGCGTTTCTGGGATAACCACATAAGATAAATCTGTTTTATCAAAACAGATATCATTCCTAAATGGAGGAAAACATGAAAAACGCTTTGGATTTCGTTAACAAGTGGCTAGGCGACTTTGTGGAATTATTAAAGACGCTGATAGTCGTTGGCGTAATCGTCGGAATTCTTTTCGATGATTACTTTGGAGTCATTGCTGGAATAGGACGAGTCGTTGGTCAGTTCGGAGATGGCGGATTGGCTGGATTACTGGCGTTGATCATCATAGCAATGTGGTATCAGAAGAAGTAAGCCAAACACCTGAATAGCGCCTCATTTGAGGCGCTATTCTATTTTCTCTCTTTTTTATTTTTTTTATCAATAGGTTAGTATGAATGAATTTAAAAATATTTCTATTTACAATGGTCTTTGTGGTCATCGCTGTAAATATATGCTCAGGAGCATTTGAACACATTCCATCCTCAACGATGAGTTTAAGTACAGGGCACGTAAGTGAACTTCCTGTATTCCACCCCGCAGATATATTCACAAATCCGGCATCAATTGTATATGGAGATTTTAGCACAGAAGCATCCTGGGGTCGGTTGTTTAATCAAAAAGATTTAAATTACGGAGTATGCGCAATATCAATTCCAAACCGAATGATGAATATTGGCATCATTGGCAGTACATTTGGGAACCAAATATATCGCGAAACCATTTTATCCGTTTCAGGCGGGAGACAAATATTAAAGAACTTTCAAGTAGGGATAGGACTGTCCTTATATCAATTGTCCATAGATCAATACGGAAACACAAACGTTCCGGGGTTGAATATATCTTGGCGTTACACAGCGATACCGGGATTTGTATGGACAACGCAAATTAGAAATTTAAATGCTCCTGTTATTGGGACAGATGAAGAAACCTTGCCGCAAAGTGTAACCACCGGTCTTGCAACAAAAATGAATAGAAAATTCTTTGCATGTGCTGAATGGGAACACGATCTTGAATTTCAGGGAAGACTAAAGTTTGGTGTTATATATTTTCCATTGGACGAATTGAGTTTATCTGCTGGGTTTTGCTCATCTCCCGGCGAAATAACCACCGGTTTCTCTTATCGAAGACATAACATTTATGTAGAATATGCCGCAGTCATCACACAAAATATCAATCAACTTTCTCAGCAAGTTAGTTTGGGCTTTTCTTATCCTCATTGAATGTGTTTTCTCCGGTTCAGTGGAGGTGTTGATCACTGAACTTGGATTGGACCCTGAAGATGGACTGTCTGAAGAGGAACAAATTATTGTTGAGCAGTTGATGTTTACTCCCGACAGAGATCGGTGGTTACCACTCATGGGTGTTTTGTCATTTATCACAGAAGAAGATATTATCATTCTTCAATCTCAAGAAAAAACAGTTTCCATAGAAGACTTAATAACGCTTCCGGAGTTATCTGAACCTTGCCGGATTCTCCTCACCCGAATGAGTCAAAAGATTATAGGTGGGACCTCGACGCTACACTTACGGCAAATGATTGCAGGAAGGGAGGATGTGAGATATCAGTGGAGAGGATGGTGGGAGAAAGAAGAAGTAAAGGTTGGGGTGCTAACAGAGCGAGACCCCGGGGAACAGGATATTGCGGATTATGTATCTATCTACGTAAAAAGACTGACAAAAAACGGTATTTTGGTTTTTGGTGACCACCAAATCCATGCAGGATACGGGTTAAGTATGTGGCGGGTATTCCCCGGGCAAAAAGGGTTTGAATCTCTCAATGTTTTACCACGACATGGAAAAGGGTTATCCGAGTATCGGTCAAGCCATGAATCATGGGCGCTTCGGGGTATTGGCGCGACGTTCAACACATCTTATGGGAAATGGACAGCCTCTGCCGGTACAAATCTGCAGGATGGTTTTGTGGACTCAAATAATGTGCATTTGGATTACACAGGAAATCATAACACCGAATCGTCTGTGGCCAGAAAAAATAGTGTTAGAGAAATCACGTTTTCCGGAATGTGGGAGACATCTGGAAAAGAGTGGTATCTTGGAGCAATAAATTCTGTCGCCGGATGGGAAGAGGGTCGTTTTAAAGACTATTTGGGTGCTTTTTCAGTCTTCGGAGAATGGACGACATCGAACAGTAAATTATTTGGAGAAATATGTAAAAACAGTAAAAATAATATTGCCGTAACAACTGGAGTATCACTAAAGTATAATCATTTACAGTATGTAACAGCATTAAGACATTATCCGGATGATTTTCGGGGAATACGGTCAAATCCAATGGCAGAATGGACACGCACGGCATTAAGTGAATCAGGGTTATATCAAGGACTGAGGTTTTCTCCCGGAGCTTTTCGTATCACCGTTTACGGAGACATATTCACTGAAAATAATACAACTCCCCGAGTAGGATATGAAGGCGGATTGAGGATTGGTTGGAGACAAAAACAATACAAAGTTCGGCTACAATGGAAACAAGAGGAAAAAACATTAGAAGATGGTGGACATTGGTTCCCGGAGAATCCCCAATCACGGATTCGAAGAGAAACGATAAAAATTTTGGCGGTGGGAGATTTAACATCCATTTGGACATTAAAAGGGCAGGTTGTTAAAACAATTTCCGGAGATGAAAATGGAAATGCCATAGAATCTCAAATTAGGTATAAACAAAAGAATTTATCTTTTACCGGACAATGGATTGTTTCTCACGTAAGCGGATATGAGGCAAGAGTGTACATTTGGAGTGTCAATCTCCCCGGCGAAATGCAAAGCCGAATGTTTTCGGCTTCGTGTCATTCCCTGTCGGGAAAAGTGTTATATCAGATGGATAGTTTTCGAATTGGTGGAAGGTATTCCATGACATTTTATAATGAAAATCGAAAACAATCTCCGAATGGCGCTATTGTTGTGGACGTTGATTTGTAAAACAGCCAGTTGTAATTATTATTTTCCAAACCTTGCCACTGAGACATTCTGGAAGATAAATTGACTGCCATGATTTTACGAAGATTTACTCTTTTCGTCGTTCTTTTTGTGAGTATTGCGACAGCATCGATCCAGGTGTTAAACAATACAGAGTTGAGCGAGGATGAAATTCAAACCTTACCGAGGATGACTGGGATCTATGTATCCGTGAATGATCTTGCCCGTATTTTATCCACGCACATTTACAAAAACGAAGAGCGGAAAAAAGTGGTATTATATATTGGAGACCACCGGATAAAAATATCTGCTGAATCAGGCTATGTAATAATAGACGGAGAAGCATTCCAAATGCCGGTTCATGCTGTAGGCTCCGCCGGGGATATTTATTTACCGGCAGAAGCTTTTTTCACGATTTTACGTACTACAACATTGCCGGGAATCACCTATGATTCACATAAACAGACATTAGAAATTAACATCACCAAGTTTAATATAAACAGGTTGACCATTGATGAAAAAGCAAACGGTACAATTCTTCGTCTCCGAACCGGAAAATATTTTAATGATGGAGACATTAGTATTTTCAAACATCAAAATGGTTGGTTTTATATCACTATCAATGGTGGTCTTGTTGATGCAGCAGAGTTAAACCGTACAGAAACCAGGGGCGTGATTCAACAAGTAACCTCGGACCAGATGAAAGAATCTGTTCAGTTAGCGTTTAAACTTCGGTCGGATATAGAAGGATATGAGTTTTACCAAAGTCATGATCCGAGTGAAATCGTAGTAACGCTGCGTTCTCCATTATCAAAAAGTGCCGCTCGTATTAAGAATGTAAGAAATCGTTGGAGGATGGATACAATTGTATTAGATGCAGGGCATGGTGGTAAGGATGGAGGTACTGTTGGGAAATATGGGACAAAAGAAAAAGACATTACACTGGATATTACAAAGCGGGTGGGACGTCTTATCGAAAAAAAAACACACACGAAAGTGGTTTACACCCGCGATGAAGATGTCTTCATTCCACTTTGGAAACGTACAAAAATAGCGAACGAGAACAATGGGAAATTGTTTGTAAGCATCCACGTAAATGCAAATCCGAACCGAAACATAAAAGGATATGAAACTTATTTATTACGTCCGGGTAAAACGGAGGATGCCATTGAGGTGTCTTCCAGAGAAAATTCTGTGATAAACTTAGAAAACACAGGAAAAAAGAAATACGAATCGTTAAAGGGTGAAAATTTGATCATGGCGACAATGGCTCAGGCTATGTTTATGAAAGAAAGTGAAGATCTTGCATCAGCGATTCAGTCGGAATTATCAAAGAAAATAACCTCAAAGAACCGAGGTGTAAAACAGGCCGGGTTTTATGTACTAATTGGTGCCAGTATGCCAAATGTCCTCGTGGAGGTTGGGTTTTTATCAAATCCGTCAGAAGAAAAGAAACTAAAGAAATCGTCTTATCGTCAACGGATTGCTGAAGGAATTTATACGGCAATCCTCAAATTTAAAAAGTCCAGAGAAAAAGTGTTGGCAGAAGGATGATGCCACTCTAACACCTTAATATTTATCCGCCGTGGCGGACACTAACGCAAAAATAATATGAATACTTTTCACAATAATAAGAAACCGATAGGCGTATTTGATTCAGGTCTCGGGGGTTTAACGGTCGTTAAAGCTCTTCGAAAAAGACTTCCTAATGAGTCGGTTGTCTACTTGGGAGACACGGCGCGAGTTCCTTATGGGAATAAAAGCCAAAAACTGATACAGGAATATTCGTTGCAAATCGCGGATTTTCTCATCAGCAAAGGTGCAAAAATGATTGTTGTTGCCTGCAATACGGCATCGGCGCTGGCTATAGAAGCGCTGAAAGAATCAGTATCTGTACCGGTTGTTGGGGTCATTGAATCGGGTGTAGTTGCTGCGATGAAATCCACACAAAATAAACATATCGGCGTGATAGGAACAATTGCTACTATTTCGTCCGGGACGTATCGCGAAACGCTTGTCCGTCAAGATGATCATGTCGTTGTTGCCAGCAAGGAATGTCCTTTATTTGTCCCGCTTGTTGAGGAGGGATGGCTGACCGGACCGGCGACAGAAATGATTGTCCGAGAATATCTGGACACCATGAAAAAAGATTCAATCGACACGTTAATTCTTGGGTGTACACATTATCCTCTCTTGAAACCTATCATTCAGAAAATTATGACGGACAATGTAACTTTGGTGGATTCAGCAGAAGCCATCGCTGAAACAACAGCGGATATATTATCCAATAATTCTTTGGCTGTGAATTTATCCACAGCGGGAAGTTTACAATGTTACGTTACCGATTTACCTGCAAGATTTGAAGATGTCGCCAGACGGTTCCTTGGAGAAAAAATCCCCAGGGTGCAAACAGTTCATCTTTAAGCATCATCCCCTATTAATACTCTAATACTCAAACACCTTAACATTTATCCTCCTCAGGCGGACCCTAACACTTTTAGCCCATGAAGCCACTCTTAGATTATCTTTTTCAACTTGAGCGAAAGGGCATTAAGGTTGGGTTGGTTCACACTCGAGAATTATTAAAACGTTGTGGAGACCCACAAAAACATTTTAGAATAATTCATGTCGCCGGTACGAACGGAAAGGGGTCTACATGTTCAATGATTGCATCTATCCTTCGTGAATGCGGATTTAGCGTTGGATTATACACTTCACCACACCTCGTTCGGTTCAATGAACGAATTCGTGTGGATGGCGTTCCTATCAGCGACCGGAACATTATTGAATTTGTTGATGCGCATAAAACAGACATTGAAGAGATTGAATCCACGTTTTTTGAAACCACGACAGCGATGGCATTTGATTATTTTAACTCTCAGAACGTAGATGTTGCCGTGGTAGAAACAGGATTGGGCGGGCGGTTAGATTCTACGAATGTGGTCTCTCCGCAAGTAACTGTGATTACACCAATCGGCATAGACCACACAGAATTTCTTGGCGACAGCTTAAAACAGATTTCCCGGGAAAAAGCCGGTATTATCAAAAAATCCGTTCCGCTTGTTCTCTCTGAACAAGACTCAGAAGCTGAAAATGTAATTTTAAAAAAAGCCAAACAAAAGTCTGTTTCTGTAAACCGTGTTTTCAACAAGGATTTCACCAGTATTTCAACTTACCCGAACGGGGCAGAATTCATTTTTCAAGATAAACGATATTTTACACCATTGTTAGGAGACCATCAAGTGATGAATGCAGGATTGGCAATTCAAGCTGTCCGCGTATTTGATAAAACAGTGTTGCAAGACGAAATAAACACCGGATTGAAAAAAACAATTTGGCCGGGCAGAATTCAGCCACTGGATAAAATCCTTCCTATATTTTACGATGTGGCACATAATTGCCATGGAATTCATTTCGTTCTAAGTTGGCTAAATAAACACTATTCCGAGAAACCAATTGGTGTATTTGTTTTAAAGGCAGATAAAGAACTTGGTAAAATGCGCTCAGTATTAGCAGACGGATTTTCAGAATTAATAATTACTTCCCTTCCTGAGGTTGGACTCATGAGCGTGGATGCGTTAGAACTATCCATGCAAAAAAACAACATTGAACACCTAAGAGAAGATAGCTTGGGTGCGGCAGTCTATGCCATGAAAAGGGCGGTATCTGAAGAAAAACCGGGATTAATATTTGGCAGTCACTATATTGGAAAAGCTGTTTATGATCTCTTCGAATTTTCCTTTGACAAAGGAATCATTTAATGTAATTTGTCGTGTCGGTTGTAGCCGATATACCGCAAGGTTTTTTATAATTCTCTTTTTCCCCGGAAAAACCAAAAGCCAAAGGACAGTCTATTATGGATATTAATAAGCTTCAATCTCTTAAAATCAAGGAACTGATTAAGCTTGCCCAGACACTGAAGATTAAAGGATACTCAGGTCTAAATAAACAATCGCTGATAATGAAAATCATTCAGGAGCAGGATGACAAAGAAAGCGCACTATACGCAAAAGGTGTGTTGGAAGTCATGTCTGACGGGTACGGTTTTCTTCGAAGCGCAGATTTTAATTATCTCCCCGGCCCGGATGATATTTACGTCAGCCCATCACAAATTAAACGTCTTGGTTTGCGAACGGGACATTTAGTGTATGGTGAGATTCGTCCCCCGAAAGCCAAGGAGAGATTTTACGCCCTTTTGAAAACAGAAATGGTAAATGACCGTCCGGTCGAAGACATGAAAAAAGCAATCATGTTTGATAATTTTACGCCGCTTCATCCGGATGAAAAATTTAATTTGGAAACAGATCCAAAAAATATGTCCACTCGTATCATGGATCTTATCTCTCCGATTGGGAAAGGACAACGGGGAATGATCGTCGCCCAACCAAAGACGGGAAAAACCATTCTTCTGCAAAAAATCGCCAATGCCATACGCACAAACCACCCAAAAACAAAAATGTTGATTTTACTCATTGATGAAAGACCTGAGGAAGTCACAGATATGAAACGCAGTGTGGATGCTGAGGTCGTGAGTTCAACATTTGATGAACCACCTGAACGTCACGTGGCTGTAACGGATATGGCGCTTCAGAAGGCAAAACGAATGGTGGAGTACGGCGAGGATGTGGTTATCTTGCTAGACAGTTTAACGCGACTGGGGAGAGCCCACAATGCCGTGATTCCGCATAGCGGTAAAATTTTATCCGGTGGAGTAGATGCCAATGCCTTGAAAAAGCCGAAACAATTTTTTGGTGCAGCCAGAAACACCGAAGAAGGGGGAAGTTTAACAATCATCGCAACAGCGCTAGTCGATACCGGAAGTCGGATGGATGATGTGATTTTTGAAGAATTTAAAGGCACAGGAAACATGGAACTTGTTCTCGACAGAAAGCTCAGCGACAGAAGATTGTTCCCTGCCTTTGATTTGATTCGATCCGGAACGCGCAAAGAAGAACTTTTATTGTCTAAAAAAGGAACAGGCAGAATGTGGATTCTGCGAAAATTACTCAACGAAATGAAAACGGTTGAAGCGATGGAATTCATCTTGGAGAGAATGAGAAGAACAAAATCGAATGAAGAATTTTTAAATACCATGAGTCGATAAAAATTCATATATTCGGAGCAGGTGTAGCACGTGATAACATATTATTGAGGTATACATGGAAGAACAAAAACAACAGTCCGTAGATGATCGTGTAATACGAACCGTTATTGCAAAGATCATTACAGATAAACCAGTCAGAAAGACGCCTTACCAAGTCAAGGGTGTTTTTATGAATCAGTTTCCTGATGAGGAAATAGTTCCGATGCTGGACGGTAGATACAGAGAGCATTTTTTGTATCCACGTGTCCAGGTCAAAATCTTGAACGAACAAATCTACATAATTGGTTTGCATGAAGGCGTAGAACCTGTTTTGTCTTTGGTGAAAAATCTGGATATTTTGGATTTTGGAAATATTACGTTTCAGGTAATAGACGTTGATCTTGAAGAACAAGCAGATCGGTTTAAACCGCTGGATCGATTAGTTCGATATCGATTCATTACGCCGTGGGTTGCGTTAAACCAAACTACGGGGAGCCGGTATCGTTTTTTGAATAATGCAGAGAGAGTAAGTTATTTGAATCGACTTCTTGGGCAGAACATCGTATTTCTTGCTCGGGAAATGGGGATTGATATTGAAGACAAGATTTATACAAAACTTGCGTTGACGTCATTGTTCCCCAAACCGGTGGATGAAAACAACTGGGGAGCATTCTATGGAGAGTTCCGAACCAATTTCATCCTGCCAAATTATATTGGTGTAGGAAATGGGATTACACGAGGATACGGAACGATCTATGGTTTGATTAATCCGGAGGTTTTTACCTTTGATGAAGAGACACTGACGAAGGATGTTAAAAAAGAAAAACCGGAAGAGATTAAAGAGACGGACGAGGAATTAGAATCTGTAACCGTCGAGGAAGTTCCACCACCGAAGAAACGGGTGTTTTCTCAACGAAAACGGACATCTCAGCGAAGAATGTTTGCGGAGGAATTTGACGTAGAAGAACAACCCGTCCCACCGCGAAAAAAACGTAAGTCCCCGACCAAAAAAACCGGGAAAAAAGATGAAGAAAGAAATGAGGATAAATTTAACAGTCCTGAATTTCATCAAAAACAACACAACGTATAATCAGAGATTTGCTGAAAGACGTATGAAAAAAGCCCC